>Ga0100380_10008457_pt1 | contig 10126 bp, 8 predicted proteins | sample CryGeymeta201504_FD_80417 | JGI IMG/M metagenome (GOLD analysis project Ga0100380, IMG submission 80417) | Groundwater microbial communities from Crystal Geyser aquifers in Utah, USA - Crystal Geyser metaG 2015-04 | ecosystem: Environmental > Aquatic > Deep subsurface > Groundwater | place: USA... | reverse complement strand
ATTGGCAAGAGATCATAAGGGTTTGAGTTAACTCTGGTCAAATATTTCAGGTTACGATCATTATCATAGGTCCAAATACTATAAAGAGTGGTTGGCGTACCCCCCGCCAGGGGCCATTGATTTCTTCATTATTGCGATTTAGCTGTGATATTAACAAGCGCATGCATACTATTATTAGTAGATAACTGGTAGAGTACTATGTAATAGATATTAGTAGTAATAGAAATAATCATCCCACCCAGGCCTAACTAGATTGAATCCTTTTTTAAAATGTTACTGTACACGATAGATGGTGTTGTTTCAGAGAAGCGTTGCACGCAAAAGATGCAAATGGAAGTTGTAGTAGTGTTGATAGCGTCGACATTAAAAATGCCTGCTTCAGTAAATCGAGCGAGTGCTAGAATACGATACATCCGACTGTTCGTCATGGAAACTGTAGGCAAGCAGAGCTATTTCAAAACTACGGCAGTCGTGCTGCAGCAAGTCCCTCCAATATCTTACGTCGAATTGTCGTCGTCGTCCTCATCCTCTGCTTCGCTCATTTTGAACAAGTCTTTCATGGGAGGTAGCGCTGGAGCATTCAGGGGGTCAATTCCGTGCAGCCTGGTACCCACAAGCATCTGCTCTCTTAATTCATCATTGCTGTTGCCCTGAATGGCAAAGCCCAAGTCCAGAGTCAAGTCCTGTGTATAGGTACGTGTCACAGATAAAATACCACGGGCTGCAGATGACGACACAATGTCAAGATCTGCTTCCAGATACAGAGCCTGTTTTTTCCCATCTGAGGTTTTCCCTGCCGGCTCATACACATAGTTCACAGGCATTTTGGTGCCAATGATTGCTGGCTTACCACCTACGACCGACTTTACTACCCATGGTCCTTCCACAACCACTGGAAAAATTTTGAGCGTTTTGTTTTTGTGGTCATCATTGCCAAGGAGCCAGCGTGCACAACATCTGTCCTGGTTGTTCATTTTGGCAATTTGGGATTCCAACTCAGCCTTGTCCACAGAAGGATCATTGTAACATCCCAATATAAAGGGTAGAAACTTTTCTGGAATCTCATAATAGAAGACAAGAACACCCCAAGGCAGACGAAAATTAATCATGAAGGTCGGGACATCCCGCAAATCACCACCCATAACACCAGATATTCTTCAGTGGAAGACAAGTGAGGTATGTTTTAGGCAGGCAAGAAACTGGCAATATTTATGCTGAATCAACGAATACTAGTCCATACGTACCTTCCAACATTTTCTGGACAGTCATCTGTCAGAAATAAATCTATGCCACGTGATTTGAAGATAAATGGCCCTGACTTGACCTTTTTGCTATCTGTGAGGTACGTGTCGCCTCGCACCTTGAATGTATCGAAAGGTGGATCAGACCAACAATTCAACTCTGATCCCAAGGGGGCGCCCTCTGGAAAGCGCGGCATAGGACTCCGAATGCAAACATCGTCTTCGTCCTCTTGCACTTCTGCTTCCACCGCTTCCATTTGAGCCTCGCCACCAAAAAAAGCATTGGAGTCGCCACCCGACTCATTGACTGGCGACAAGGACCGAGGTGATGCAATCATTGACCGGCGCAACAATTTCGCAGCATTTTTAAAACCGCTGTGATCACTGCGACGTCCACCACGACGTTTCACGAGCGGTGGTTTGTCGATACCACCGACCATGGGTCGCGGTGTGTGTAGCCCCACACAAAAGGATGCAAAGATAACCAGCAGCAGAATGTCAAAATCCACCGTCACCACCATCCTTCCAGCTGATCTCAAAATCAAAGCAGAAACCACAAAAATAACCATAAACATGAAGGGATTGTTGTCAATAAAGCTTCCTAAATACGAGGTTCCTAGCGAAGATCCAACGGTTGGGTAGGGGGCGCTATAATTGGGCACCATCTCGGTGATGGTTCGATCATCGTCTAACAAGAGATTTGCACTTTCTCCCGATTTCTTAAGCTCCATGGTATCGTTTTGTCTTGCGACAGCGGACCGTCGAACTTTGCGAGAAATGGGAACGACTGGTGAACTGATGTGTCTGCTACTCAGATTGACAGCATCCGGAGCATCGTTATCTTCGATGCCCGAATCTTGAGAGCCGGGAGACGCTGTGCCTTCGTCAGCCGTCGTTGTAGAAAGTCTAATTTTGGGTTCTTTTATTGTGGCGTAGTGTTTCTTCCTGGGTGTCATGAATAAGAAGGTAGAAGCTTCGTCCTTGGCATCCTCCTCGGGGCTTACGGCGTGATCTGTCAGGAAGAAAGCTTCAATCAATTTGGCAACCGTCGCGAGAAAGTAATGACTTTCTATTTCATCCGGAAAATGCGAAAGTGTCGTTTCAAGAACATCGGATATAATTTGACTGCGTTGTTTGGCCAGTATCTTGACGTACATGAAATTGACCTGCAGGGTACAGGGTAAAAGTAGGAATGATACGGTAGAATGTTCGATTAGAAAGTTCTTTGTGTACGTTTTCAAGAGGCACACAACACTACAAAAAATATACACCCAATGCACACAACGCACCTTTCCCAAATATTGAGTTCTTTGAGATTCGATCAGTTGAAAGACGGTCTCACAATAATTTGCCAGATTCTTGACCTTGATAGGAACGTCGTCTTCCGTGGCTCTGCGTCTCCCCCTATCGTCATCGTTGTTATTACTATGGACATCCATGACGGCATTGGCAGCTGCGTGTAATTGATCTGCCAACACTCGAAAGGCACTAAAGGTTTTGCTAATGATGAATTTCTCAAAATCAGGCTCCAATCTGGTTTTGGTGCCTGTATTTACGCACTTGACATGAATGATAAAATCTGTTTCCACAGCCATGCCTCCATGGATACGATAATGATCGAGGTCTTTTACTTGGGCGGAGACTCGGTGATCTAACAGTCCCGCCATGATGGGGCTTACTGGTGGAGGAACAGCAGCAGTTGGAGCCATGATTATCTTCGCTGTTGCTTAATTTTTTTTGTCTTTAATAGAGGAAGTGATGGCGCGTGATGTCTGTGCTGTTGTCAAGATTTGCACGTGATAAAAAATGCACAGTAGGTCTAGCTAGTCTAGTACTAGAGCAAAAAAATATCCGTTTAGCACCAGGGGTTTATTTCAGTACAGCTCAAATGTGCGCTCTAATATTTTGCCTTCAGGTTTACCTTACACGTGTTCTTTTGCAACGATTTTTGCCACTGCAGATATCTGGTTGTAATTTATTGCCATGAGAAGAACAAGTAGAAGACTACTTAAAAGTAATAATAGAACTCTCATCAGATCTATCATTATATCCATACTTACTGCAGCTCTATCCACAGCTCTTGATACATCTTGATCAAACGAACAAGTAGTACTTGTCCTCCAAATGCCAACTTGGTCCGAGCAAAGCTAATTAAGGGAAATTCACAGCAAATACATTATTGCACCATTGCTGCGTTTCGCAAACCGCAAACCTATTTTTTTTTTTTTCGATCTTTCGAAGATGTTACAGTTTCCAGCAAGGCATGCTAAGCACCCGACACGGCAACGAGACCGTCACTGGCCATTATTATTAGGCCTGATCATGGTGACACTGGCAGAAACATCTGCATCTTCGTCATCCTCCTCCTCCTCCACGTCGTCGTTGCCGTCGTCGCCGTCATCATCATGGCCAGCTTCGAGTGAAACACGACCACCGCCACCACCTCCCAGGATACCAGCATCATCCAAGAAATCCACTTCTGCAGACACAACAACAATATTATTGAAACCTCTACCAACACCTCCTCCTGGACAGACCACGAAGAAAACAATGGATAGTACACAGAAAAAACCAATTATTCCTCCACCTCCGCCTTATCCGACCCAGAGGAACTCTGGAGTCGGAGCAACAGAATCAGAAGTAGTACCATTTTCAGAAAACAATATCAAAGCTACATGTGCTGAATATTGTTTCAAGGAAATGGATGATACTGTGGATTCTTCATCAGCGTCAGCTACCAGTACAGCAGCGGCTGAGAATGATAAAAGCGCCAGCGTGCAAGAACTAACTAACCAACAGGAGCAGGATGTGCGAGATCAACCATCTGGAGGAGAACAATCAATAGTGCCTCCACCGCATTTTTCTCGTCCACCACCTCCACCTCAACGACCACTCCTGGGGCCGAAGGTATCTTCACGGTCAGACTCTGCATCGAGAGTACCTCCTTCACCACCATCCACGACTTGGACGTCAGAAACAGCTTCTGCGAATGGAAATACTGCTAGGGAAAATGATTCTTCTAAGGTAGTAATACTATCAGCTAAAAGTAGCAAATCAGACGAAGCAAAGGGTGGCGATACGGGAGTAGAAGAAAAGGAACAAATTCTTATTACTGCTACTACTACAACAACATTGGAAAATAACGAGCCTTTGGCGTACCAGACGAGGAAACAAGAGGAAAGCAAACCAACCAAAGAGGAGGATGGACCATTGCAACGTATCAAGGTGGTGCCGGACGTGCCATCACATCGCGCTATTTCTGCTTTAGAAGAAACAAAGTCTGATGAACCTAAGCCAACACAGCAGCAGCAGCAACAGCAGCAGCAATTTATTCCTATGCCATTGGCAAAAACAAATGCATCTTGGCAGAATCAGCAGGAAATGGGACGATATCAGCCACAAGTTCCATACATGCGACGAGTTCACGCTGCTGCCGTATCGACCCAGCAGTATGCACCTGCCCGTCAGGTTCCCAATGCCGCAGCGGTCATACCCCAGACAGGTCCAAGAAAGTCGCCTTCAGGCTATGCAGAACAATATTATGGAAAACAACAACCACCACCACCACAACAACAACAAGAACGATATGTTTCAACCCGGCATCATGTGCCTTCTGGTGCATGTCAACGAGTTCAAACTAAACCTCGATTGCAGCCCCCTTCTCATATTTCTACTCCTCGAGAGCTCAAGTCATCAGTTCCAGTACCAGCTTTACAATCCCTCTGGTCGCGCGTGGAAAGCACATTGGACGATCTCGCCAACTTTGAAGATGCAGTCACTAACCGGGCATCCAATCTGGTAAGCACGGCCGTGCCTCAAAAGTGGAGGCGACCGCCCAAAGTTGCAAGGAATCCTCCAGCACCTCCAGTCCTAACGAAACCTGGCACTCAATCTGTCGCCAGAAAGGGACCTACCAGTCAACCATTGTTTACTCCGCAAGTACGTTGGCAGCAGCAAAGGGAATCGCAAAAGCGAAATGCTAGAAAGCTTATGCCAGCCAACGGTGGCGCATCGTCTCCTAGTGACTACCTGTCCTGGAATTATCCTGGCAGCGATCAAACTCAATCGACAACCAGTGCCCCTACTCAACCCGGAGTTGACGTGATTGGCAGCCGGCAAGGTCCAGATGGGGCAAAGGCTACACCAGAACAACAGGGATCCGCGGAGACAGCTCCAAAACCACCAGTGTCAGGTCATCCATACAGCAGCAAACCGGAACGCCAACAAGAGCCTGCCCCGGAAAGTAGATCCAAGTCAGCATTTACGGAACAGACTCGTAGAGCCACTGTTGCCACAAAACCAACCACGCCCCAAGCATATTACGACGACGATGATGACGACAAACCATCTCTGTTATCCCGCACGCTCGGAGCTATTCCCATGCCGTCAATAGGTGCACTGGGAAAGCTGTTTCGCCTCCGACGAGGAAGCGTTTATAACAACTATTCCAGTTTGGATGCGTGGGAGGCCCAAGACGGTGACGAACCAAAAGGCTTTTTCGCTGGCTTTCGCCGGAAGAAGGTCGACGACTCACCGGTAGCCACAGACACGAAGAAAAGAACAGCTAGTGATCATCATGTGCCAATACAGGTGCAGAGTTTGCTCGAGCGTAACAATAAGGGAAAAACCGCATCACTCTTGAGCCCCGGTGACAAAAGAATTATCCAAGGTATAGGTAAATCGCGAGCAACTCTTGACGCGCTTTCGTTGGTATTTTTCATTTGGGGCGCCAGAGAGATGAGAGGGTTGGAGGGTGTCCCATTTCCCACTGGCCTCTACGATTTTTTTGCCGCCACGTTTCCCAGCCTGTTGACGTGTATTCTAGAATCATACGATACATGGACCCCGATCGCTTTAACTGCGGCTTTTCTTACAACTTGGACAAATTCACTTCTGCACGAAGGCCGTGTGAAACGAAATGCCGCGGTAATAGCACGATCAGTACAAGCCGAAGCCAGCTACGGGAGACTTTTTTTGCGCTTGGTTTCATCGACACCTACGGAATCAAGTCTCCCATCAAAACTATCAAAAGCAGCAGATCTGCAGGTCATTGCGCAGGCTGATCTCACACGCCTAAGATCATACGTCACGTATGCTATCACGGCTATCGTTCTCATGACGGTTGATTTCATTCCGCCGCTTTTGATGACTTTCATTGGTTCGTTCGTCCGCTTCGCAAGCCTTTCAGAGTTAAGAACATGGCCCATCCCTCTTCATAAACTTGCTGCCGAGACAAAGGCCATCTTTGGTGGTGTTGGTCGCGATGTTAGTGCTCTTGTTGGAGGCGAACTGAAGATAGTGGGCCACCATCCCATGCAGGTGGCCTTCAAGGCATCGATACTAGCGGCATTGTTTGCTGTTGCTTGCCTTCCCGCCCTGGAAAAGAAACGAAAGTTTGCTCCGAGTGACGACGCTGAAGAGGAGAAGACGGAAGAAGTCTCGCGTAGGATGGCGGAGCAGATTACAGAGATGGGCGCCTCAAGTGCCAGTCGACTTGCCCTGCTATCGGAGAACAGGGGAATTGAGAGTACCATAGAAAGATGGCGCCTGTTGCAAGAAGAATCTTCAGAAGAGATGACTGAAGCATCTATTGGGTCACTTTTCAGACGTTTAGGCTACAAAATGGCCTCCTGGTCCATTCTCATTGCTCCTGTCTTGATTTTTGGAATCCTTTTAGACGTTCCTATCAGTGGATGGACATCATCGAAGGTTTCTCATTGGGAAGCCATGTTCGAAGTTACTCTACTGCTCTTGACAACGAACGGCCTTGCTTGGAAAGCTTTGTCAAAGTTAGTCGATGCTAGTAGCCTCCGTCCTGAAGTTTTGGGTTTCGTCAAATCCTTGGCTCAGGCTGCAGAAGATGTTATCCCTCAAAAGTCGTCTCCACAACCACTTCGAAGCGGAGCCAACCCGACAGCTGGTCTCCTAGTCAAGAACTTTTGGGCAGCTCACACAGTCAAGAGAGCATGGGCTGTCCGTGGCGCCAACTTGTTTTGTCGAAATGGAGAAGTTCTTCTTGTACTTGGCGACGATGGGGTTGGTAAGAGTAGGTTGTTAACGGCAATAGCCGAATCCATCGTGGCTCCGCCAAAGCAGGCTTTGACATCTCAAATTCAGAGAGGAAGTGTCTCTGTCGGTGGCATCGACGTCACCCAGTGGGATCGTAGTGAACTCAAGAAACGCGTAGGTCTAATACTGAGTGACATTCGCACTATATCTAATACTGCCGATTTGTGGTCGGGCCTGTCGCTTGAGGAAATTTTGGAACCAGGTGATGGTCTGGGATTCAGTGATCCTGCATACAAATCCGGTGCACGGGAGAAAAACTGCATGATCCAAGCTCTCAAGATTACGGGACTCTACTGGTCACTTTTGCCACGCCTGCCCTCAAAGCTCTCAACAGTTTTGACTTCCAGCGAGGAAGATTTGCGTCCTTCCGCAATGCGACCTCGATTCTTCGTCCTTTCGCCCCCTGAATGGCATAAGCTCATGCTAGCAAAACTACTGGCGCAGGCAATTTACGATAGCGCCAGCTCAGACGGAAAGAATGACAAAATTGACAGATGTCTCGTCGGGTCTTTGTTTTTGTTGGACGATGCTACCATGTTAATGTCGGAAATGGAAGAATCTAAAGTCATTCAAGATCTTAAGAGAACGGGAGTGGCTACGGTTCTTTCCTCCAACAAATGGGCCACTGGTCGACTTGCAGATAGAATTGCAGTCGTCAAAGATGGGGCCATCATCGAGACTGGAACGCACAGTGAACTGCTTAGTCGAGGTCCGCAACACAGTTACTACGCTGCCAAGTGGCAAGCTATGACGTCGGCTTGAAGAGTGTGTCAACTTGCTGTGCCCGAATGAATCCCTCTCAAAATTCAGAATTACGTTGTTTTAATGCTTTTATACAATCTACAGTCTAAGTTTACTAACTAGGATGATTTCAGACACTCCTGGACCATGGATTGGTACCTGGAAGTACGTCCACTGGGCGTTTGGCACTGATACGTATTCTGCTTCAGCGTTATGCTGTGATGAAGCCAATGCGTCGGCAAGTAAAGGACATCACCTTCTTCCAAAATGACTTCATTTATATTTGTTTTGTGAAAGTCTGGAAAATTTTCGGCAAAATCGGGGTGGTGTGGATGATTGTAGCGGTGAGGGTGGTGATGCTGGTGCGACGAAGCCGATTGTTGTGATAAACCATGGTGAGGTGCCGTGTAATTCTTGAGATGAATCTGAGAATGATACGAGTGCCCTCCATCTTCGACTGATTTTCCCTTGGTCGTGTCCAAATAAAGCGTAGAGCAATATTTTGGATGCGCCAACATTTTCCGGCTCGAACCACCGAGCATAGCAATATAGCTGCCTCCGTCGTCGTTCATTTGGGTTTCCAACAGATATCCAGGTGACTGAAAGGAACACTGAATACCACTGTAGGTGCGATCGGCTTCCTTAAAATCGTACAAGACTAAGTTATGGCCCTGGTCATTTTTCATTTTTTGGTGCGGGTGCTTCTTGTTGCTAGTATTGCTACTGCTGCTGCTGCTGCTGCTGCTGCTGGGTGACGGACGAAAAAATGGTAGCTCTTCAAAGAGAAAATCCGCATTGTCGACTTTATCACTTCTTCGATAAGCTGCGTCGCATTTCAAATCTTGAGCATGATTAGGAAGACACCCATCACAACGCAAAGAAGCGTAGTAATCATAGTACTGATGTTCCTCTTGTCCTTTCTTCTGGCCAGAATCGGCCATCTTCAACCATTCGTCAAAATTCATCAATTTGCTCTCAACGCTCGTCTTATTAGCATTGGAAGCAACGAGGGTGGCTTGATACATTTTATTGGCGAATCGAGATGATAGGTACCCCTCCCTGCTCCATTTGTTGGTCACTTCCAACAGATGTGGATCTTTACGAATGACAAAGGGCGCCTCAGCTTGTCGATAGCGCATAATTTTTTGCCGCACGGCAACATCCTCGGCCCCATTTCGACTGGACTTCAAGTCAAAGATGCAAATTCCCTTGTGAATTCGATCGGGAACCGAAAGGTTGGCCGTCGGCCAGTGGTGCAGAACGTCCAAAATGGGGTACTCTCTCGGATATTGCTTTGGTGGTTTGTCCGGACAATTGTGTACATCGTAATGGATGGCGTGTTCTTGAATGACTTTGCGCTCCGAAAACAAAAACAGTATCATGGGAAACCCCAGAAAAAGCAGAGACACCAGCACGACCAACCCTTGCACCAGTGTCATGCGCTCTATTTTTAAAAGGGCCGTGTGCCAGAATTGTTGCACTTGTTTCCAGTCGACGTATTCTTCCACGAGATCTGCTACTAAATGACGCCCATAGTCGAGCCAATTCTGGTTGCGGTGCTTGCGACGTTTGCCTCTTCTTTTACTTTTCGCGCTCCTCAGCTTACGATTGCTGTCTCCGTAATACTCTTCCTCGTCATCAAAAGGCCGAGCTTGTGCTACCTCTAAAGAATTAGTCGGAGTCACATCCCTTCCTGGCCGCTGTCTCATATTGTCGGTCCGCTGTCTCATATTTTTGTGCGGCTGGGATGTGTAGCTACAACAGCTACTAGTGAGAGGATGCTGTATGAAGTGGAAGCAGGAAGCTTTTCTAGTTTATTTTTTATTGCTATTATTACAGTATTTTATTATTATTATTTTTATACCTGCAATTGTGGCCTTATCTCTAATGACATCGCTCAAGTCCGATGGATCCCGTATGAACGTGATGCGGAATATTGTTAGTGAAATACTGTACTACATCAGAGAAGAGCACCCTACGTATGGCAGAATTTCTCTGTAAGGGTTACAGAGATATCTGCCATGCCCGGGATATTTTACATAACACAAATCTTTTAGTTTCTCTAATATAGCATT
>Ga0100380_10008453_pt1 | contig 10128 bp, 10 predicted proteins | sample CryGeymeta201504_FD_80417 | JGI IMG/M metagenome (GOLD analysis project Ga0100380, IMG submission 80417) | Groundwater microbial communities from Crystal Geyser aquifers in Utah, USA - Crystal Geyser metaG 2015-04 | ecosystem: Environmental > Aquatic > Deep subsurface > Groundwater | place... | reverse complement strand
TATTTAGTATATTTATCTATAATTTTAAATCTATATTTCGTAATTTTAATTCTACAGGAATAATGTTTATATTACCAATAGTTTTTATGGGTATATTTGGATTATTATTAGGTAGTCAGGTAAATAAATTAGATTTTTCTTTAGGAGTTTATACTAACCCCGATATCCCTAAAGATATGATAGAAAATCTAAATTTGGTTACAAATATTGAAGAAATTTCTAAAGAATCAGAAGATTTAGAATTCCAAGTTAAGAATTTTGGTAGTTTACAGGAATTAGAAGATAAAATCAAAGATGGAGAAATAACAGTAGGAATTAAATTAACAGAAAAAATGAATCAACCACAATTTGAAGTTATGTTTAATGATAATAATTTGGAAAATTCTATTAAAGCTAATACCATTAAAGAAATATTAACAAATATCTATTTTCAGAATAGTTCTCCAATTACTAGCACAGTAATCAAAACTTCTCAGCAAGTAAAAAATCCTTTTGATATATTAGCTCCTGGATTAATTGTTTATGGGATTTTGATTTTAATGCCAGGAATAGCACAAAAATGGACTGAGATTTCTGAGAAAAACCAAATTTTCCGATATAATAATTCTAGAGTTTCCAGTTTTGAATTAGTATTAGGTAATTTTTTATTTTATTTAATAATTGGTTTAATTCAGGTGGTTATTTTATATATTACTGCTCAAGTATTTGGATATAATCCTACAGGAAATTTGTTATTAGCCTTTATTCCAGCTTCCTTAACATTGTTTTTTGTTATCGGAATAGGTATACTTATTGGTACATTTTACAATAAAATGGAGTCATCTAATAATACTGCAAATATTCTATCTATTATTTTAGGATTTTTATCAGGTTCTTTTATTGTTGGAATTGACTCTGCTTTGGAGTTTAAATTATTTGGTAAAACCTTAGCTTTTAATGATTTTATTCCAACCAAATGGAGTACTAAAGCTATGGAATCTATTTTAACTAGAAATAATGGTTTAATGGATATTCAATTTGAAATTATAGTATTAAGGTTATCAGGTATATTAGCTTTAGGTTTATCAACTTGGTTTTATACCTATAAAAGAAAATCTATAGAATAGAGTATGATAAATGTAACAATTAATTAAAAGTATAGAGCATGTTATTTTTTAATAGTTTTTAAGTATAAGATTTATAATAAACATAAATTGTGAATATGGACTAAGAGTTAGATAATTTTAGAAAAGATTATAGAAATATACTCTTCCTTTTTATATGAAATCACAACATAAAAATACTTGACAAGATTTTTTTGATAGATTATAATATAGTTATTAGCAGAATAATATATAGACTGCTAAAAATTAATAATTATAATTAAGATTAAATATATGAATATAAAGCCTCTATATGATAGAGTGGTAATAAAGCCACAAGCCAAGAAAGAAAAAACTGAGAGCGGAATTTATATACCAGAAACAGTAGATAAAGAAAGACCACAGATTGGTGAAATTATTGCAGTTGGAGAAGGAAAAATTTTATCTAATGGTGAAATTAAGCCTCTTAAAGTTAAAGTTGGAGATACAGTTCTTTTTTCAAAATATGGACCTACAGAAATTACTTTGGAAGGAGAAGAATATCTTATTACCAAAGAAGAAGAATTATTGGCAATAATCTAAATTATAAGTTTTTAAAGATAAATATATGGCAAAGCAAATAGAATATAGTGATAGTGCAAGAAGAAAATTATTAGTAGGAGTAGATAAAATTGCAGATGTAGTGCAAGTAACTTTAGGCCCAAAAGGAAGAAATGTTGTTCTAGACAAAGGCTTTGGAGCACCTACAATTACTAAAGACGGAGTTAGTGTAGCAAAAGAAGTAGAATTAGAAGATAAATTTGAGAATATTGGAGCTTCTATTGTAAGAGATGTAGCTTCAAAAACAGCTGATGTAGCTGGAGATGGAACCACTACCTCTACAATTTTAGCAAGAAGAATGGTGGCTGAAGGATTTAGAAATGTTACCGCTGGAGCTAATCCTATGGAGATTAAGAAAGGAATAGAAAAAGGAGTAGCGAAAGTAGTAGAATATCTAAAGAAATCATCAGAACAAGTTAAAGATGATAAAGATAGAATAAAACAAGTAGCAACAATTTCTGCTAATGGTGATGAGATGATAGGAAAAGAAATTGCTGATGCAATGGAAAAAGTTGGAGCTAATGGTGTTATTACCGTAGAAGAAGGTCAAACTTTTGGAGTAACCAGTGAAGTTGTAGAAGGAATGCAATTTGATAAAGGGTATATTTCTCCATATATGGTAACTAATCATGAAAAAATGATTGCTGAAATGGAAGATGCATATATTTTGATTACAGATAAAAAAATCTCTTCTATTCAAGAAATATTACCTCTATTAGAAAAGTTAACTCAATCTGGTAGAAAAGAAATTGTGATTATTGCAGAAGATGTAGATGGTGAAGCCTTAGCCACTTTGGTTGTAAACAAAATGAGAGGTGGATTCTCAGCTTTAGCAATCAAAGCTCCAGGATTTGGAGACAATAGAAAAGAAATGCTAAAAGATATTGCTATTCTAACAGGAGGACAAGTTATCTCTGAAGAAGTTGGTCTAAAATTAGAAAATGCAGATTTAACAATGCTTGGAAAAGCTAAAAAAGTTATTTCAGAAAAAGAAAAGACAATTATTGTTGCTGGAGATAATGACAATAAAGCTGTCAAAGAAAGAGTTGATCAGATCAAGAGACAAATTGACCAAACAGAATCAGAGTATGATAAGGATAATTTAAAGAAAAGATTAGGTAAATTAGCTGGTGGAGTAGCAGTTATTAAAGTTGGAGCAGCTAGTGAAGTTGAACAAAAAGAAGTTCAAGATAGAATAGAAGATGCATTATCAGCAACTAGAGCTGCGGTAGAAGAAGGAATAGTACCAGGAGGAGGAACCGCTTTACTAAGAGCTCAATTAAGTCTTGATAGTCTAAAATTAACAGGTGATCAAAAAGTTGGTTTAGATATCTTGAAGACTGCTATGGAAGAGCCTGTTAGAATGATAGCTAATAATGCAGGAGTAGAAGGTTCAGTAGTAGTAGAAAAAGTAAAAGCTTTGAAAGGAAATGAAGGATATAATGCTTCTACAGGAGAATATGTAGATATGGTAAAATCAGGTATTATTGACCCTACAAAGGTTACTAGAACTGCTTTACAAAATGCAGCATCTGCAGCCGCAATATTACTCACAACTGAAGCTGTAATTACAGATTTGCCAAAGAAAGATGATGGTCCAGCAATGCCTCCAATGGGTGGGATGGGAATGCCAGGAATGATGTAGGATTCTTTAATCTTATAACAAAAGAGGAGCATACTTAATAAAATAAGTATGCTTTTTTATTTAAGATCTATAATTTTGTAAATAGGATATTTAATATATTTTACATAAAAAATAAAAATATGCTATAATATAAATGTACAAAAGCATTTATAAAAATAATAATCTAAAAATATGTTTCAATATGCAATATCTTTAGTTCTAAGAAGAAAACTAAGAACAATCTTGACTAGTTTGGGTATAACAATAGCAGTTATATTATTATCACTTATTATTTTTGGGATGAGAGATTTACAAACTCTTATTACTAATTCATTCCAATCTCAATTTAAGCCAAATGAAGTTTTTGTTAGTAATTCAGCTGGAGCAGCATTGGTAACTGGTTCTGCTGGAGAAGAAGAAAAAGAAGAGAAACCATTAACTAAAATAAATGATGATTTAATTAATACTTTAAAAGAAAAATCAGAAGTTGAAAAAATATCTCCTATGACAGTTATTACTTCTCTTGAAGGAAAGATTGAAGGATATGATAAACCTCTAAGACCATCTTTTGGTTCTGGCTGGGATATAGATGGAAAAGATAGCTATTTTACTGAATTTTATGGGAATACAGAAATGCCTAAAGGTGACGAAGCTTTTGTTTCAATAAGTTTTACAAAATTATATAATATAGAAAATCCAGAAGACTTGATTGGTAAAAAATTAACTTTAAATACTGCTGAGACTAGTACTTTTGGTTCAATAAAAACAAAAGAAACTTTAAATAAAAGTTTTGAACTAACTATCAAAGGTGTATATGATCCAGGTAGAGATCAAAATGACTTTATAATTTCATTAGATAAATCAGCAGAAATATTAGCTAATATAGGTGGATTTGATTCTAAGGAAGAATTTATTCAAGATATTGGATATGATATGATGAGAATATCTGTTAATAATGATAAGGTGGTGGAGTTTAAAGAATTTTTAGAGACAGATTATAATTTTGCTTCTATATTTACAGCTGATGATATATTAGGATTTTTTAATCAAATATTAAGTGCATTTACATTAGTTTTGGTAGTATTTGGTTTAGTATCTGGATTAGTTGCTTCAGTTGGAATTATGAATACAATGGTAATGAGTATTTATGAACAAACTAAAGAAATTGGAATTATAAAATCTATGGGAGCTTCTAATTGGCAAATATTATTTATATTTTTAGTTCAATCAGGATTTATTGGTTTATTAGGAGGATCTTTAGGTCTTTTGATAGTATATGTATCTATGAGAATAGGAGATCCTTATGTTGTATCTGCTCTTCAAAATTCTGGATTTGAGCTGGAACAATTCTTTAATTTTGATATAAAAATAACACTTTATATAGTATTAGGAAGTATTCTTGTTGGTATTATATCAGGTTTATATCCAGCATTAAAAGCAGCATTTCTAAATCCAATTAATGCACTTAGGTCAAATTAATAAGTATAAAATTTAATATCTTATGAGAACAAAAATAAATAATAATAAAACAGCTTTCACAGTTTTAGAAATGATATTAACTATTTCAATTATTGGTATTTTATTAGGTGGAATATTAATTGTGGTTAATAGTACAAATAGATTACAGAAACAAAGAAATAATCAAAGACGATTAGATGTTCAAGAAATAATCTCCGTAATTTTGAAATATAGATCATTAGAAGGATCATACCCTGCTGGAATAACTGATCAATATCAGGAAATTTGTGATGATAAGGCGATAGATTGTTCAGGTTATCTGGATTTATCTTTATTAAAGAGTGAATACTTTGAATCTATTCCAGAAGATCCTTTAGATGAAGATGAAATTGATGGAACTGGATATAGATTAAGAATTTTGGATAATAAAATTTGGGTGGATGTAATTAATCCAGAATTAGATATATCGATAGAAGTTAGTGGTTGATTATCATTTTGTTTTTAAAAGATAAGAAAGTGAAGATTGACAGCAAATTGCTAAAGCAAGTCCATCTGCTGCATCATCAGGCTTAGGTATTGATTTTAAGTTTAAATTTTTCATAACCATCTCTTGCATTTGTTTTTTTGTTGCTTTTCCATAACCTGTTAAAGCTTGTTTGACTTGTAGGGGGGTAAATTCAAATAAAGGAATATTTTTTAATTCCATATTAAGTAATATAACTCCTCTTGCTTGTGCAACGGTTATTATCGTAGTTGTATTTCTAAAGAAAAATAATTTTTCTACAGCTACAATGTTAGGTTTGTATTTCTCAAAAATTTCATCTAAGCTTTGATTGATTATTTTTAGTCTTTGAGAATCTGAGAAATGTGATTCAGTTTTTATGACACCATAGTCTACAGTGTCATTAATTTTACTTGTTCCACAATCAATAATCCCAAATCCAGTTGTGGCTGTACCAGGGTCTATACCTAAAATTCTATAAGGTGATTTATCTTTATTCTGCATTATCCCAAATATTTTCTATATCATCTAATTCTTCCAGAGAATCAATTATAGAATCTAATTTTTGTCTAGATTCTTCTGTTAACTTTACAGGAATTTTAACTTTATAGTCATTGAGATAAAGAATTTCTTCAAACATCCACATAACAGTACCTGGATTTCCAAGAGAACCTCCATTTTTTGTTAGAGTATGTCTTAACTCTGCCACAGTTCTATTTACATTATCAGTATAAGCTTTTATTAATAAACCTACACCATCATTAGCAAATGCTTCATATAATATTTCTTGCCCATCATTTTTATCTGCTTTATCAAGTATTCTTTGTATATTATCTTTCGGCATATTTACTTCTTTTGCTTTTTCTAAAGACAATCTTAGTTCAGAATTTTTTTGAGGATCAACACCTTTCCTAGCTGCGATTTTGATCATTTTAGCAATTTTAGTAAAATTTTGACCTTTAGCCTTATCTGTAATAGCCTTTTTATGCTTAATTTTAGACCATTTATTATGTCCTGACATGATGATTACTTTAAATTATGGATATAATGATATGCTGATAAGGTAGCTTTAACAGCATCTCCAGCAGATATATTATTTTGTTTATAAGCTTCATCAGTAACATCTCCAGCAGCAAATATTCCAGGAGCTGAAGTAGATGAATATTTGTGATCTATTATAATTTCACCATAAGAATTAATATTTACTAAATCTTTTACCATCTCTGAGTTAGGAATTGAACCAATTTCTATAAATAGTCCTTGTAATGGTAAAGATTTTACTTCATTATTGATTAAATTTGTATACTCTATACTTTCTAATTTTGTCTCCCCAATAAATTTAGAGACTTGACTATTATGGATAAATCCTTTGAAATTCGGATAGGTATTAAGTTTATCCACTTTATCAGGATCACCTTTTATATTTTCAGTTCTATTAAAAAGATATACTTCTGAAGCATAGCTAAGTAGATCTAAAGCACTTTCTAATCCAGAGTTCCCACTACCAACAACCCCAACCGGAACATTAGAGAAAAATGGAGCATCGCAAGTAGCACAATAAGCAACTCCTTTTCCTGTTAGTTCTTCTTCTCTTTCTAAACCTAATTTTCTTCTCTTTGCTCCTAAACCTAAAATCAAAGTCTTTGCTTGAAAAGATTTTCCATTTTCTGTGTCTACTTGATAGATAGGGTAATTTTTAACAGAATCAATTTTTGTGATTTTATTAGCTAAATCACCTTCAATTATATCAATATTAGATTGAGCTTTAACATGTTTTTCAAATTTTTGTGCAAGCTCAAATCCAGTTAATTTGATATCTCCAATCCAATTATCAATGTCATTTGATACGATAGATTGCCCTCCAAAGCTTTCTGTTATTAATAAAGTTTTCATTTGTTTTCTTGCGGCATATACAGCGGATGCAGTTCCAGTGGGACCACCACCAATAATAATAGTATCGTATATCATAAAATATTTAAATTATCTTTAATATATATATTATACTATAAAATATAATAAAATAAAATAATTTTTTATTGTATTTTGGTTTATTCTAATGTATAATTATGAGTAAGTATTTTAAAAAATTATATATTATAAATTTAAATATGGATAAAAATGGATAAAATAGAAAAATTAGATAATAAGAGAAAAATTTTGATTTGTGAAGATGAAAAGCCTTTAGCTAAGGCTTTGGAATTAAAGTTAAGATCAGCAGGTTATGATATTCTCACAACTTATAATGGAAGAGAGGCTATTAATTTGTTTGATTCTAATATACATATAGTCCTTTTAGATTTAATTGTGCCAGAAATAGATGGATTTGGAGTGCTAAAAGCTATTAGACAAAAAAATAAAGAGATTCCTATTATTATTCTATCTAATCTAGGTCAACCAGAAGACAAGTTAAGAGTTAAAGATCTTGGGGCAACAGCTTATTATATAAAATCGGAGATGCCTTTAAATAAAATATTAGAAATAGTAAACTTTTATTTATATGATAGTAAATAAATAAAAAATTTGATATAATAAATAAAACCATTAAAAATAACTAAAATATATGCAAAATCCAATTTTTAAAAATAAAGAAATAGAAATTAAAGAGATAACAGGTCTAGACCTTGTTAATATCATTGTTAAACAAAATTATATTGAGCAAGATGATATTGATGATTTACAGGTAGATTTCTCTGATAAAAGTTTTGATGAAGCTTATACTATATTAATATCTTCTAATATAGTAACATCAGACCTTGTTGGTCAGGCTATGTCTGAGTTTTATTCTCTAAATTTATTTGATCTAAAATCATTTCCTCCAAGTACAGATTTAGTAAAAAAAATAAATTATGACATAGCTAATAAATATAAAATAGTCCCTTTTGCAGAGAGTAAGATGGAAATATTTGTGGCCACTAGTAATCCTGATGAAAAGTTAATTTCTATAATAAAAGAAATTTTCCCTGATAAAGAAGTTAAATTAGGTTATTCTTTGCCAAATTCAATAGAAGATTCCTTTTTATTATATAAAAATAATTTTTCTGACAGAATATCTGAAATTGTATCAAAAGGAGAGCAAGTTGTTCCTGACATAGTGAAAGAAATATTTGAAGATGCTCTTGCTTAAAAAGCTTCTGATATACATTTTGAACCATTTTCGGAAGATGTTGTTATTAGATTTCGTATAGATGGAGTTTTGCATGATATTGGTATTCTGCCTAAAAATTTTTATGAGAATATTGTTAACAGATTAAAAGTACTTTCTAAATTAAGACTTGATGAGCATTTTGAAACTCAGGATGGTTCAATCAGGTATTTGACTAAAAAAAACACAACGGTTGATATGAGAATCTCGGTTGCTCCAGTTATGGATGGTGAAAAAGTTGTTGTTAGAATCCTATTTAGGTATGTAAGTGATTTAGGTTTAGATTCTATAGGTTTATCTGATAAAGCTTTTAAATTAATTAATGATAATCTAAAAAATCCTTTCGGGCTAATTTTAGTAAGTGGTCCTACAGGGTCAGGAAAAACAACAACTCTATATGCTGCTATTAGAGATTTGATTGATACTAAAGTCAATATTACTACTATTGAAGATCCCGTAGAATATAGAATAGACAGAGTAAATCAAATTCAAGTAAATGAGCAAAAAAATATAACTTTTGCTAAAGCTTTAAGATCGATTGTTAGACAAGATCCAGATGTTATTTTAGTTGGTGAAATAAGAGATAATGAAACAGCTGAAATTGCGGTCAACTCTGCTTTAACTGGTCATTTAGTTTTATCTACATTTCATGCAAATGATGCTATATCTACTTTACCTAGACTTTATGACATGGGCATAGAGCCATTTTTACTTTCATCTACTATAGATTTAATTATTTCTCAAAGACTAATTAGAACTATTTGTCCTCATTGTAAATATAGTAAAGAAATGTCTATTGCGGAGTTAAAAAAGATTGTTCCGGGTATATTTAAAGTTTTTCCAAAAACTAAAATAAATGTCTTTAATGGCAAAGGGTGTAGAGAATGTGGATTTACTGGATATAAAGGAAGAACAGCAGTATTTGAAGTTTTAGCTATTACTCATGATATGAAAGATGCTTTAGCTGAGAATATAAAATCAGTACAGTCAATTATAAATGAGGAAGAATATATATCTATGTTTGAGGATGGATTGGATAAAGTAAAAAAAGGAATTACTAACTTTGAAGAATTGGTTAGAGTTGTAAAAATTCCAGAAAAATTTTTAAAAGAGTAAATATATGATAAATCAAAAACAAGCATTTTATGCATTAGAAAATATTTATAATTTGTCTGAATCTGGGATATCTATAGTAGAATCTATTTCAGAAGTATCGAAAAAAATAAAAGATAAAGATTTAAAAAAAGCTTTTGAAAATGTGGTTAGTTTAGTTGAAGAAGGAAATTTATTATGGGAGTCTTTTGATAAAAATAAAATATTTCCACATTATGTGGTTTCTCTTATTAAGATAGGCGAGGAAAGTGGTAGTCTACAAGAAAATTTCAAACTGGCTCTGATTAATGAAGAAAAAAGGTTCTCTTTAAATAATAAAATTATTACAGTGTTAACCTATCCTGTATTTGTTTTATTAACAACTTTCTTTGTTGGGCTTGGAATTATGTGGTTTGTTTTACCAAAATTAACAGAATCATTTTTAGTTTTGAGAGTTGAAATACCAATTCAAACACAAATTTTAATTTCTATTGGAAATTTTTTTGCTAAGTGGGGAATGATTTTTGTTCCAGCTGTAGTTTTATTTATGTTAATTGCTTTTTATTTTTTATTTTTCAATAAGAAAACTAAATTTATTGGTGAGAGAATACAATTATCTACACCGCTA
>Ga0100380_10008449_pt1 | contig 10130 bp, 8 predicted proteins | sample CryGeymeta201504_FD_80417 | JGI IMG/M metagenome (GOLD analysis project Ga0100380, IMG submission 80417) | Groundwater microbial communities from Crystal Geyser aquifers in Utah, USA - Crystal Geyser metaG 2015-04 | ecosystem: Environmental > Aquatic > Deep subsurface > Groundwater | place: USA... | reverse complement strand
GTTGGGGGGAGTAGTACTACTAACCTTTCAAACTGGTTTGCGGAGGAGGTCGAGATTTTAAAAGTAAAGAAACGATGAATATTTATTTAAAAAAGGAAAAATTCTGATTGATTTTGACCAGTCGACAATTTTTGAATAAAGTAACACGTTGTGTTATTAAGTATTTCAATACCACTTTTTGAAATCAGTGTTGTATCTTTTATTTTTTTAGACTTCATCATTCCTACAGTAAATAGATTTTGAAAATGTTATCCAGAATCAGCTGGCATCTCTTGCGCTCACATTTTGATTCAAACCCAATTTTGGCGCTAGCAATTTGATTCAAATCATGATCTTCGCGGATATTGCATCCGACAAATACTCCAGTTAATCATAATTATTTATTCTACTGCTCCGAGTAAACAATCTCTCACAAAACCAAAAGCAACACGAATACTCCAATACAACTCAACAATGAAGATTCAACTATTGATCGCGTTCCTCTTTCTTTTCGTTTCCAGCTGCAGTGCTGAGAGACAATTGCTCCGAAAAAGCAATGCACTTGAAGCTACGGAAGAAAATTCCACCGTCGACTTAGTGAATCGTAATCTTGAGTACGTCTTTGGACGCCGGTACTCGGACGAATCCATGGACGGTGCGTTCTCTGATGATTCTGATGGCGGCAAAGGTGAGTTGATAATTTTTACTGCTCTTCACGGTTTTTCTGTCCTTCGGTCGGTAAAACGTACAAGTGATCTGAGCTTCGGCATACTGGGTCGGTAGTAGCAACGTCTCTCACTTAAAAGCTCCTTAGGACAAACAGCGAGACTCAGTAATTAATGATGATCACCAATATTACTAATTGGAGTGACACTAACGAAATATTTTCACAATTTGTTGTTACTCAGGTTCAAAGGGAAAAGGAGGTTCTAAAGGCATGGACTCAGGTAAAGGCTCCAAAGGAAAAGGAGGTTCCAAGGGCATGGACTCTGGTAAGGGGTCCAAAGGAAAAGGAGGTTCCAAAGGAAAGGATGACGGCTATGGATCATATGATGACATGGACTCTGGTAAGGGCTCCAAAGGTAAAGGAGGTTCAAAAGGCATGGACTCAGGTAAAGGCTCCAAAGGAAAAGGAGGTTCAAAAGGCAAGGATGATGGCTATGGTTCCTATGATGACATGGACTCAGGTAAAGGCTCCAAAGGCAAAGGAGGTTCAAAAGGCATGGACTCAGGTAAAGGCTCCAAAGGAAAAGGAGGTTCCAAAGGCAAGGATGATGGCTATGGTTCCTATGATGACATGGATTCAGGTAAAGGCTCCAAGGGAAAAGGAGGTTCAAAAGGCATGGACTCAGGTAAAGGCTCCAAAGGAAAAGGAGGTTCCAAAGGTAGTAAGGGCTCCAAAGGAAAAGGAGGTTCCAAAGGTAGTAAGGGCTCCAAAGGAAAAGGAGGTTCCAAAGGTAGTAAGGGCTCCAAAGGAAAAGGAGGGTTAGACGGTAGCTATTCAGGTGGCAGTGCCTACGATGATGATGGCATGTACGATGATGATGATGAATACTATGGACGGTAAGCTGCCTGAAAAAAAACTCATCTGTATTGGACGACGGAAATTCACTTGAATGTGTGTTAAATACTGATTGAATAGGAGTAATAATCAACCTACCAGTCTATTACGTATTTTGAGAATTTATTCCCTGTAGGTTTAGGTCGTCAAGCGTTGTGGAAGCCAGCAGCCAAAAGTAATCATCGAGCGGGAATTACTGTATACCAGGTAGCGTATAGCCCTTCCTGAGGCTACGAGACCCACAACTTCTGCTAAAATTGGATCAACCCCTTTGGTCATATTTCGCTTTAGGGACTGGTGGCACCTTGGTGATCGCCACCAGCACTGTCAAATCGAATACGTGCAACAATAATGTGTTTGAAAGAAGTCATGATTTTAACCAGCAGATTGAGCGAACAACACTGCAGTGACGATGGTATTGCCGACGATAGTTCCATCATCAGCTATCGTGAACAGTGGACACGGAAAGAAACCAAAGCCCAACCAAGGACTTCGGTCATTGCGACCGAGTCAAGTCTGTAACCAAAAGGTTTCTAAAACCATTTGCTATGAAATAGACACTGCTACACTATACAACGTAGAATCAAATCTTGGAACTAGTGCTCGACCGGCTTAAACATTGGACTTTCTAACCCAAAAGCTATGAAGGGAAAAACTGTCGTCAAGCCGCCGACTCTCGATCGAGCATGTTTTGTCTTCAAGGACTGACAGTGTGGACCTCAGCGATATTACGCCTATGCTCTATGGTGTTGATGGTAAATGCAAGCCTTTTAGCCACTCTAGCCAGATACTCCAGCTAACTATTCTAGTAGTAGTAGACCACCTGGAGAGAAGAAGATTAAGATAAAAACTGTAGTCTAGTAGGCTAGTAGTCTAGCAAAAATTATTAAGAAAAAAATACTGTAAATACTTAGAATGTTTTTCATTATTCACCTACTACTACGCAAAGCGCAAAGCTACCAGGTACTACTCCTGGTCCAAGGTCGCTCACCCGTTCAATTCGATACGTACTACTGCTGACGCTAGCTAAACTTTAAACCCTACTAGCTAGTAGTAGCAGACAGCAAGAGAGAGGCAAGAGTTGTTTTGGCAAACAAACAAAAACTAAGTTAATGGTCAACAACAGGCAATCGAAGCTGAAGTTCATAGAGAAATCAATGTCAGAAGAAAATGCAACTACGCCTTTTGGAGAGAAACGCGTTCCTCCTGCTCGAAGTTGGTCGTTTCAATTGCCCTCTGACGACGAAAAGGATGATAATGATGCTATCCTGGGCGATCGTCCACTAACTGAAGCAGAGAGGAACCTCCAGAACGCCAAACAGATCCCTCTGTATAGGTTCGTCTTGACAGGGGGGCCTTGTGGAGGAAAAACCACCGGACTAGCAAGAGTTTTTTCCTTCCTGAAAGAGCGAGGTAAGATACGGCTATGATATTGTACTGGCTGTTTCTTAATTTCCTAACAGAAATCCATTTTTTATACATTTTCTTATAAAAGGATTTGAAGTAATCAATGTTCCCGAAGCTTTTACAATGTTGGCCTCCAACGGAATGTCTTTCGATTTCTTTACCACGGAAGGGATGGATGTGCAGATTCAGCATACGGTGATGGATGTACAAATTGGCTTGGAAAATGCCGTGGAACGCATCCTGAAGGCTCGCGGTAAACCTGCTGTCATGATGTGCGATCGTGGAACCATGGACGGATCTGCCTATTTGGATAAGACTACGTGGGAGCAATTCCTTGCGGATCGACTGACTACCGAGACCGAGATTCGTGATAATCGATACAATGCTGTTTTCCACATGGTTTCCGCGGCTGATGGCGCCGAGAGCCATTATACGCTTGAGAACAATCAGGCTCGAACCGAATCTGTTGAAGCAGCTCTTAGTATGGATAGAAAGACACAAAGGGCTTGGGTAGGCCACAGCCATTTACACGTGTTTGATAATTCGACGGACTTCGAGGGAAAGCTGCAGCGACTGGTCAACGTCATTGCCAAGCTAGTAGGGTTACCATCCGACCTGAAACGACAGTCTGAAAAATTTGTGTTGCGCACGCCACCCAAAGTGGAAGACTTTCCCGCCGACATTGACTACCACTATTTTGAAGTCGAGAAAGTGTATTTAACGACCAGCGATGACGACGATGAAACTTACAGCTTTATTCGAAAACGTACCAACCTCGATACGCGAGGGAAGAAATTGGGCAGCGTCTACCAACTTACTACTGTTACAAGGTCACCATCAGGCGACACAGTTGAGGAGAAACGTATCATTACAGCGCGCGAATACAGTTCCGCCTACTTGACACGAGATGTTCGCCGGCACATTGTTCACCAAAAGCGCATCAGTTTTCTCTATAAACTGCAGAGCTTCACTGTCCATACTTACGAGCAACCTGTGAGCGACATTAGCATTCTCAATGCCCAGGTCGAAGCCGCGAAAGACGGAGCCGAACCGGAGGTTGAACTACCACCTTTTTTGGATGTTGAGAAACGTCTGTCAGGAGACAACAAGGAAGACGAGGAAAAGTACTCTGCTTATTCCATATCAATTATCAACAAGTTTCCTGTCATTAAAGAATAGTTTCGTCTATTCTAAATATATGGTATTCATGCTACCGTACTTGAATTATACCTGGGTTTTTGTTTTGCATTGGAATTCTCAATAAAATTAAAAAGTTTCGATATTACTTTGTTTTCAACTGTTGCTCTCATCAAACTAATCACTCTCGGCACATTGCCGAATTTATCCAAAAGAATCCTTCCACGTTCCCTACTCGGGTAGAATTGTCTGTCTGCCGCCGCGTTGAAAAGCATGAGTCACGAGTTCGTTTGAGTCCTGAAGACCAAACAGGCAGGGTGATAATAACTGACTTACTTGACTTTTACTGCAGTAGTCTAGCGGTACATCATGACAAATCTCATATCTGTTATCCCTCATCCCACACTCATGCCGCAAGTAGACAATACTGAAGTTCTCCGTACTACACTGCTAGTAGTACGTATTTCGAGGTGGAGCACACCAAAGCAGCACTAAAAAGGAACCACCAAACCATTATTTATCAAGGTTTAAAAACGTGAGGAATATTCGAAATTTCTTCGTGAAGCCTCACATTTTCGTTAGCGAAACGGAAGGAGGGAACCTTCTTGTTTGATCTGGATTCTGGATCGTGGAGAGTTAGGCTTGAAGGGAGTATTAGCGTGCCACAAAGGCCGTGCATTCTTTGGAGAAAGTGATATTATGGACAAATCACAAAAGAAGACCATGGGAAAAAATCTACGTCATGAAACAAAAAATGATAGCTATCCATCCAAATCAGCCGCCTCACACCAAGAAAATTGTACCAAGGATTCAGCATCTTTTTCACTGCCGACGACAATTGACAGGAAAAACGGCGAAAGCAGTCACAGTGACGGTACTTGTACTCCGCTAAGAGGTTGCCCATTTCCAATATGCGCTGCTCCCACAAGAAGTGCGAGTAGCCGAAACAACGACGATGTGGAGACTCCGCATATCAATGGCCAGAAAGACCACCACGAAAGCAACCGACAGAAAAGTGATGAGATGGAGAGCCGTATGCCTTCCTTTCACAATTCAAACGGAGCTCACATACTCGATGCCCGTCACGAGGCGGGATCTGCGGCTGACGCTAGTGTCAGCACGACTGCCGTCAGTGCTGACCAAGAACGACAAATTTTGTTGCTCATGCTTCTGGCTCAGGTGTGTGCGCTGCACGATCCAACTCCACGGACCTTCACGGTTCATGTGCTGGAACTTTTTGAAAGAGGCATTTTGGGCCGGCAATCTATTAAATTTCTTTTCGAATTAGGTCTAGTACCATCGTCTACACCGCTATCGTTAACTAATGGACCCAGCAAAGGCAGCACCACATCATTGGATTTAAAAGAAGATACAACCCCCGACTGTTTGACTGCCGATGGCGGCTCCAGTTCTCCCCAAACACTGCGCTCACGAGAAGCTTCTGCCATTCGTAGTTCTTTAGAGCAGCATGATTTTGCCAACCAATTACAAAAGAATCAAAGAGTCGCGAGCGATAGAGCCACAACGCCGGCACAAGGCACTTTTCATCATCCTATGGTCGCCTCCCCAGAGCCTGCCCATACGTCAACGCCTGGGACCGCCTTTGGAAGTAACGAAAAAGTTTCATCATGGTCCGTAGAACACCATCCACTTTCGTTATCACGATACCAACGAGAATTTTATCAAGTCAGACTTTTGGATGCGGGATCGTTTGGAGAAGTCTTCCAGTCCACCAGCAAGGTCGATTTGAAGGATTACGCCATCAAACGAGTAACCTTTTCGGCCTGGGGGTATTCCAAAGATTCGGTCAGTCAAGTTATTCGAGAAGTGCATTGTCTGGCTCAGTGCGATCATCCTAATGTGGTGCGATATTATACGTCGTGGTTGGAACCCTCTTGGATGACAGGCAGTGGTGCGACGAAGATGATGTCCAAATCCAATGGTAGCGTAAGACGACAGCAAAGGCTATTGACGGACATTCAACATATGATGGTAACAAGTGCAGACGGCAGTGCCTCTTCAATCGCCAGAGATCACGAGGTATCGTCCGAGTGGGGTCACAAGCTTTCTTACTCTTCGCGATCAACAAGCTATGACAGTAATCATATTCAAGGTTTCTTGAATGAAAAACTGGCAGGTGGCGGAATCCTTCGCAATCGTAACTTTTCCATTGGTAGTAGGATGAACTCTTTCAGTAGTGACGACGCTGGAAGCAGCTACGATGAAACCAGCAGCGAAGAGGACGATGATGAAGATGTTAGTGCCTGGTCCATTGAAGAGAGCCACGCGAATGCCACCGAGGATTCAATCTTGATTGAGAAATCCGCTGTGGGCGGAAATGAGGACTCGATCTTCATCGAGAGTCGTCGCAAAGGATTCTTGAAAACGTCGTCGTCTCCTCCTCGAAGTGCTCGCCAAAAGAAAAAGAAGAATCGACAGCAGAAAGCGTCAAAAGTAGATTATCGCTATCGAATTTGCCTTTTCATCCAAATGCAACTCTGTCATCCGGCAACCCTCGGAGATTGGATACGGCATCGCAACGCTCAGTGCGCGGATCCAGCTTCTTGTCGCCCGGAAAGAGTTCGAACCGCTGTCAGAATTTGCTCTCAAATCGTAGGTGGCCTGCATCATATTCACAAGAAAGGTATTGTACACCGAGACTTGAAGCCCGCAAATCTCTTTCGGTCATTGGAAGATGAAGAAGTATTTTTGATTGGTGATTTCGGTCTTTCTAAATTGATCCACTCAGCGACGTACCACAAAAACGCATCAAAAGAGCAGAAGCAAGGCACATCACATGCCACCTCGGACCCAAACCAGGTCCTGGTCATTCATCCTCCCGTGGCAATGTCCCGCGCCGATGGAACTTCCTGGCAGGACCCCTTGACAGCAGGAGTCGGAACAGCATCTTATGCAGCACCGGAACAAGTTACGACTCGCACTTACGGAATGCGAGCTGACATTTTTTCGCTAGGTTTGATATTGCTGGAAATGGTATGTTGCTTTACGACCGAACATGAGCGAATGCAGACTTTCAATGATTGCCGCAATCACCGCAGTATTCCTGCTTGGATTGTCGATGATTTTCCAAACTTGGCCAAAACTATTCTGGACTGCACAGAGCCAAGTTCGGCTCGCCGACCTACGTCTGAGGATCTTTTGAAAGATTTCTGTCTGTTTGCTCCGTTAGAAGCCTCCACTTCTACAACGAGAGAACATTATTTCGACCCTACGAACACGGCGGAGGACTCGGGGATCCTTCGTGCTGAGTTGTGCCGGAAAAATGAAAAGCTCTTTGAATATGAACGACAGCTTGAGGAAAAAGATAGGACTATCGAACAACTTCGTCAAGAGCTAGCCCAATTGAGATTTTGTAGTGAAGGCCAAAGCCCACAACAGTTTCAACTACCAGCGATGAGAGGAAAGGGCCGAGAAGCCTTTGAATTAGACGAAGTTGCATCTTCGAGCAGCAGCGAGGATGGTATCTAATGGAGCTAGACCTGTTAAAAATATCTGCTAAAAAATTCAGTTATTCATTTAGCGTAATATTAAGATACGGTCTGATCATTGACTCTCGTTGGCAATGTGACTACGACCTTGTGGTCTTCTCCCAGCCGTCGAGGGTCCAATGATACTTGGCAACCCAGCCGAGACGTAGGTTGGACATCGTAGGCCAGATCCAGCATGTCTAGTTCTGCTTCTTCAGGAGGTTCGGATGCATCGTATGTGACCTGATCAAGGTACACATGACAAGTCGAACAGTTGCCTTGTCCGCCACACGAACCCTCCATGCGTCCAGGAACATAAGGGGTGTCTTGCTGCAGTGTTTCCAAAGCCTGTTGCCCAGGCACACTTTGTGCCAATTCCAAAAGTGATTGTCCAAATTTCCAATGAAGCTTTTGCGTGTCCCGGTGCGTACCGGTAGTAGTGGCCGCGCGAAAGATGACATCTCGTTGCGGAAGTCGTTGACGCTTGCGTTTCTTTTGCGGTGATTGGAGGGATTGAGCAAGCTCTACAATATCATTGGTATTGGGAAACGTTGAGATTATAGTGGAGACATCCAGATTACTTGAACCTATTAGAGGTCGAATTGTGCCCATAATGTTTTCGTGGAGATCAGGATGGATGCCCAACTTGACGAAACATTCTGAAATAGCTGCTTTCCTCTTTTCATCTTCATTATCCTTGGTTGTGAAACATTGTATGTCAGAGATTGAGATGCGATGCCTCTGGCTTTTCGATCGCAGACTAGGGTAATTTGATGCCGCCCTTGCCGATCGCAGGAGGATGAACATCATTGTGTCCTCGCCTCTCGAAGGAGGATGACTTTCATTGTACTCGTACTCAAGAAAGTTGGTAGAGTCCGTTTTTTTCTTGGAAGCATATTTTTTTACTTTTTTGATAAACCTCTCCTTAAATATCATTGGATGGCAAAAACCAATGGGAACGAACAATGCTGTATTCATGCTGAAGATATATATTCCTAAGTACATAACGAGTCATACGCGCAAAACCCCAACAGTAAAATCATTATTATTTTTAGTAGTAGTAGCTATTCTTGTTGCTTTCGAGGTGTACTCTACACAAACAACAACAAAACCACGACGCAAGCACAAGGTGTCAAACTTTGTATTATTCATCCATGGCGACTAATTATCCCGATCAAACTCAAGTCAATGGTGGGGCTCCGGCTCAGCCTCGACCTCTTCAGATGGGAGCTAAAGGTGCTTACATTGTCCGCCTTTTGATGGTGGGAGACAGTTCCTGCGGAAAGACTTCACTGGTCCTTCGTTACGATCAAAACGTTTTCTCAACCAAGTTTGTCACCACGATTGGTGTCGATTACCGAGATAAGATGGTGAAGGTAGGTTTGATAATTGTTTTGAAATGAGAATTAGGTTCAAGTTCATTGCATATTTGAATGTATGGCAAATATAAATTTCATCAATTTGAGTATTCATAATTTTTCAACGTGCTTACCCTTTCGCGCCCTATTTACGTGAATCAAACAATCAACAATAGATCGAAGGAGCTCCTATGCGACTGCAGCTTTGGGACACAGCCGGACAAGAGCGATTCAGATCTCTCACCTCAAATTTCTTTGGAAGAGCTGATGGGTTTGTCTTGACGTACGATATTTCCAACCGACCTTCCTTTGATCACGTCATTGGATGGATGCGAGATATCAAGACTCGCGCACCGCCAGACTGCGATATTGTCCTCTGCGGGAACAAATCGGACCTTGATAATGATCGAGTAGTGACCTTTGACGAAGGAAAACAATTGGCAGATGACTATGGTGTTCAATTTTTTGAAACTTCAGCCCTGACGGGACAATTTGTGGAAAAGATGTTTACGGCTCTGGCAACCACTATTAAGCACAAACGCATTGACGAGTTCGAAGGCCAACATGCTGGTATTCAAGGAGCTCCCAGTACAGACAACGGATCAGTAGCGCCAGGACAGAAACCTGTAGTATTGGGTGCATCATCGTCGCAAGAAGGTGGTCCCAGAACAGCGACCGGTTGCTGTTAAATCGTTTGAAAAGATGTGTAAGAATGGTTGGATTATATAAAAGAGAGTTTTTATTAGGCAGCGATTCGCGCCACTGTGAACATTAAATCATTTGCAGTCCTTTCAGTTTTCATTCCAATCGACAAAGCATCCACGATGAAGCACGCAACAATTTCCAACCATTAATCATCCTTGCTTCCAGCACACACACACACACTCACCATGGCATCATCACTCAAAAGTTGTGTTTAGGAAAGAGATCTCATTTCCTGCTTGCGACATGATAGGTCTCTATTTTTTGTCTTTGTTTGACATGTTGTAAGAGATAATAATATATTGTAGAAAAAATAAATTTGGATTCGCCTCTACCGCACATGCAATGCCTATAATATTCTGTAGTTGGTTTTGGCGTGGAAAACTCAAATTTTTTGCTTGCGAAGCCACGAGCCGAGCAGAAGACTTCAAGAACAAGCGGAGATAATAACATTGTAATGGGCGTATTCTTCTTTGTGTTCGACAAAAATCCTCCTTC
>Ga0100380_10008447_pt1 | contig 10131 bp, 17 predicted proteins | sample CryGeymeta201504_FD_80417 | JGI IMG/M metagenome (GOLD analysis project Ga0100380, IMG submission 80417) | Groundwater microbial communities from Crystal Geyser aquifers in Utah, USA - Crystal Geyser metaG 2015-04 | ecosystem: Environmental > Aquatic > Deep subsurface > Groundwater | place... | reverse complement strand
GCAGTCGAGAACAGTTGACTAACATCGACGCCCAGCACGCACAGTGATGGTACAGCCAGGCACAGAATCAGGAGTAAGGTGCTTACCTTCATAACTGAAATAATATATCTCCAAATCTAATCTGTGTTATTGTTGTAATTAATCGAGATATACAAGAAATGTCACAACCACCTAAAGATAAAAAAAAACAGTTTGTGCTACCATCAGCTCTAAGAAATATACAACATCACAAGCAGGTTGAAAGTAAAATATGGAAATAACTCAGCACAGCAATTTATCAAGGAGCTTGGATCTGAAGAAAAATCGCATAGTAAGAAAAAATAGGCTAGACATTCGTCAATGTTCAAGTTGAATCCTGACTCATCTGCAATTATTTCTGATGTGCCTGTTGACACCTTGCGAAAAAGAAGCAAATCGCAAAATTTGGAGTCGATTCAATCTGAGCAACAAGAGGCCTTTTCCCTTCTGGAGCATATAAGAGATCAAAAGACCAAGCAAATCAAGTAGAAGCATAGCACCCTAAAAAAATGTAAGATTGGTGTCTATAGTAGACGACAACATTGACTTGAGACAATTGACAGGTGGTGAGGATAATCGCATGCCCCAACCTATGCTGGCTTAGGAATAAGAGGAACAATACGAGATTGTTAAGCCCAGTGAGGCCTATAGGATATCCGAAAAAAAAGAATCTATCTATCAACCTACCGTATTCCAGACACCAATTTTGCCATGTTTCGCCTCACAGTTCAGCGACAGACCGGGTGATTCCAACAAAAAGATAAAAGAAGGCTAAGGTCTATGGAAAATCGGCAAGATACGTGTCAAAAATGGAAAATGTCAGATGCGAGTCGGTGAATTTGTCTTTGAAGGTGTCAACGTACCAGCTGAAGGCAAGGCGGGAGTTTTATACACTGATCCTAATCGCTAGACTGCCTCAGATAAGCTGATGATGCTTCCCAACTGGTCCAACATGTGCATCATGCAACCCCACGAATAGCTATTTTCTTGATATTCCTAACTTATAAACATAACAACCCATCTATTCAAAAATGAACGAATAAGCTTAGGATATTTTCTTTCAGGTCAAAAGAGATATCCTGGATAAATTAGATGTCGTCCTCCAGAAGGTCAACCTCGAGATCATCAATTATATCAAACCTCACGAAGATGAGTTTGATTTCATTGAACTGTCCTTTTTTGAGCATTAGCTCACTCACCTTTTCGGCTATCTTGATAGATTATACCAGTCTCTCAACTCATCAGTGTCCTTTTCGTCAATCCAGAGCTTCAAAGAGTCGACTGAACAGTACCAGGTCTAAAACCAAAGGTTGAGTCAGGAAAATCTCAAACTAAAACAGATGATCGACCAAATCAGCGAAAGCTCAATGAACAATGCCTCCACTCCCAAATTATTGTCCTAGCAAGATATGCTGATGCAGCTCAAGCTTACCTACAGTTCATTGCTAGAGCCGTTAAAACTTAAAATCAAAACTGTCAGCACATAGTTTTTTCATTTGGTCAAGGGAATAAAAAGACAACTCAAAAACTATCGGTTCCAGATGTTGTAAATGAGGATTGAGGTCATATCGAAGCTGAAAGAGTGGGAAGGCAAAGAAGGGCAATCTCACTTTGAGATCAACGATTAATATGTTGATGAAAAATAATGTTCAGATATGGAACATTATCGGGACTGTGAGGATATACTCGAGACAATCAACGATATCCTGTCCATTTGCTGATTATCTATATTTTCATATTTTGATAAAAGTAGCATTATCATTCAGTCTCGACAGGCTTATCTTTCTTTTTAAGAGGCTTCTTGATTTTTTCTTATTTCACTGTCTCATTTTCAGGCTTTTAGTGGTCAGCCTTACTAAAGGTTTTGCTGCTGGCTCCAATTGTTAATCTTCTTTCTATTAATTTCAACAAAAATACTCCTTATAGCACACTGACATTCTCACCAAACATCACTATTTTCCTGGCTTTTTCTTTCTGCGCCCCAGTTCCCTCCAATGTGCTCAAATACCTCAAAAAGATATTCACATCATAGAGGGTTAGCTCACTTTCTTTGTTTTCTTTGCTCAATCGCCTCATAACAGCTCCCTCCGCCAAATCAGGTTATACCAATTCTCTTACTTCAGGTTAGATGTAGGTATTGAGATAGTACTTGTTGACGATTTTTGTTGAGACTCTAATCGGTTGTTTGTGGGAGTACCAGGTCATAAGATGGTTGAACTACTGCCTATCCTCTTCTGAAAGACTTGCTTTGAACTATCTTATTTTTCCCATTTTTTATTTGTTACCTGATACCTCCTCAACATTTTTGAACATTTCTACCATTTTGTAGTAACTGCCAAAACAAAATTTAACCTGATGAGTCCCTTCTTTAATTTATTTCATCATAAAAGAGGTAAGTGTCCTGCACAGCATCTATTATTATTAGTTGTGACTTTAAATGGATAAAGTATATGAATGTGAATATCATAAAGGAATCACTGATTTATGGTGCTCTTGCCAACTGGTGGACTGTAGTGAGGCAATGATCCTCTGATGTCATAGGACCAGTATGATTCTTCAGTCTAGATGATCAGTTTGCCAGTCCAAGTCTTCTTATATTGCGTGGGACAGAACACTACCTCAATAGGAGTGCCTTCTCTTCCGTAAGGTTCCAGATCTCCATTTTTGGGAGTGACAGTAAAGTCGATGCATGAATTGGAGGTGAAATAAGCATGGAATTTGGTAAAGGCCTTTACCCTGTTAGTTAATTTGAACTTCAAGCTAGCTGGTTTGTTGATACTGGTGGCAATTTCCATCTAGTCATCGACAGCTGGAGCCAAGAAGTTAAAGCGTACCTTGTATATCCATTTGCAGCCATTTTTAGCACAAATCTCGAATAATGTGAGAATGTTCTTAGGCTTGAAGGATAGGAGATTGAGAGTGCATGTGAATTTTTATGAGTTTATCTTGACATCACTTCCTCCTGCTACCTTGACGACACTGCGAAGGAAATGATTGCTAACTTCACCAGAAGGAACGATATTCACCTTGACTTATTGACTTTGGTAGTGTTAGGCGAAAGGCAGAGGTAGTTCCAAAAGTTGTTCAGACTTTTATCTGGATGGAATTTTGAACACTTTGACTTCTTCTTCTTCAGAGCGATAAATGACTTTGGCTCTCAGCTCATATCTCCAGCATAATTTTTCATTGACAAAGATCTTTAACATTGATGTGTTTAGATTGACAGCATTTGGCATGACAGAAATGGGAATTTCAAGTTATTGGTTGTAATGCAAGTCGAGTTTGTTTGATTTGAGAATAACTGAAAATGCATCTCCTTCAAGGTTCTCGAGAGTGATGAAGAAAGGGAGAGTTTTGTTAAGAGGATTTCTGAATGAGATCGGTTAGCAAATGTGTTAACCCATGTAGACTGTCAGCTCTTTCAGGTCAGGCTTGGTCTGAGGAAGGCCATACCCGCTGAGATGGTAAGTCCATTTAGCATTTTTGTCGCTTGTGAAGAACAGCTTTCCTTCTTCTAACTCCAATGATGAAGCTTTGTAGATGATACAATTTTATATTTTCGATCGAGCAGGCACCACAAATTTCTCCAACTGTGGATAGAACAATGAAGGATGTGAGCTCTTGCATATAACTGTCATCTAAGCCTCATCTGTGTTTTAGAAGACGATCTTTTATTTGTGAATTTTGCCAAGTTCCACCTTGAATGGCTCCATCTTGATTTCTGGCATAGGCTCAACCATCACCTTCACAAGATAGGTCAACTCTCCATGGTGTTAACTTACCAGAGTAAGGAAGATCTCTTTCTCCTCAGGTTTGGAGGAGTAGTAACTGATATTCAGTTCAGGGCTTTCTGGAGAGATTGTGACGGATGATGGTACTTTGAGGTTGAAATCATCACAAATGATCCTGTAGTCTCCAGCAGGCAAGACAATAGCAGCACCTGCTTCCTTCCTCTAAACAGTCCTGATCCTGACCTCTCCCTCAATGATGTTGTTTACCTGTATGACCACAGTGTAAGCATATATATTTTGATCAGCCTCGATGATGAGCTTTCCTTTTAGCCTACCAGATACTTTCGGTTGAGCTTTAAACTTGAAGTATGGCTGTTCAGGAATGACCTGGAAATGCTTCTGGTAATGAACATTCTCGATTTCAAAGGATTGGACTGTGCATCTGCTAATTTTGCTTATAGGTAGTTTGACAGAGTATGTTTTCTATTTTCTCACCTCTTGCTCAAAACATATGGTCTCGGTTTCGGGTTCTTCGCTGATGCCCACAAGTTCATACTCGACATGCTGACCTGAGGTTAAATTTTAGACCTTAAGAAGAGCATTGTAGTTGCTTTGCTGTTTAGGTCTAAAGCTAAGATTGATCAATCCTTGCTCATGAGGCTCAACAATCACCTCTCGTTCACAGTCGATACTGAAGACAGCCCGAGATATTTCGTTCGCAGAAACAAGCAACACTTGGAATGAATTTTTCTAATTTGACAGATTGATCAAAGGCAAAGGTTGAGTGATGGGTCGGTTGGCTGGAGTTTTCATCTCAAGTTCATACTTCAAAGGTCTCGATACAGCATTCATCGTTATCTTATATTTCCTAATGTCAGTTCCAGCTATGTTTCTTAAGTTGACAGTAAATGAACCTTCCTTTACGGGTGATTTCAAGTTAACCTCAAACACTAACTTTTGCTCAGGATTTTTGGATGGGTCGTCACCATTGTCAATATCTTTGATGGTGAGATCTGTCGATTTGAGCTGAATTGAATTGTTGGGTGCCGTCAGCTTCACTGTGAATATTTCCGAAGATAATAATTTGGGATAGTATTTGTAGTAATTTATGGGAGTCAAAGGTTGTTTTGAATCCTTCGTAGGAACACGTTTCTATAATCTATCTGCCAGAAATTCAGCTGCCTTCCTAGCTCGATAAACCAGATCATTTCTGGTAGGAATAGGCAGCTCGATTGTATATCTTTTGTTGGTGAATAAAGTTTGAGGAACTCTCAACACCTCCTGACATAGAATGTTACATTCGACCAGCCCATTGATTTCATATTGGAACTCTCCTACCTTTTCATCTCTGAAAATCAGGTGTACTTGCTGGGTATCAGAAGAGAAAGGAATGAAGATCATGCCCAGAGGAGCAGTCTCTCCCTTCTTGACCTTAAGACTTGATACTGGTAGGTAGAATGAAGAGTAAGTGCTTTTTGGATTAGCAAGCATTTCCACCTTGAAATCAGCATCAGTCTGGAAATTATTCGTCACTTTCAAATTAAAATCAAGTTGCTCATATAAATTGCCAGTCACTTGCACAGTCTTCTATGATATTCTACCCAAACTATTGCTCTTCAGCACAAACACAAATGTGGAAGGTGTGAACTTATTGTTAGCTTTGCCAGTGAGAGTCAAAGTTGCTGAACTGTTGTTCATGTTGATGTTTGATATGTATTTTATTTTGACCTCGTGAGTCTTTTTGCTGTCTATGGTGAATTCAGGCTCACCTTCGATCATGTATGCTTTGCAGCCTTATATTTTGGCAGTGTATGATAGTTGGTGTTTTGAAGGGTTGGTTATTTCGATTGATTTTGTAACGACCTGCCCGAATTGGCATGAGAAAACAATAGGCTCCCCTTTCTGCAGGTAGTAAGGTAAGATCATGTATAAATTTTCCAAGATGAGCAGCATTTATTTTTCACTCGATCTGAGCAAATCTTCCATTCTGAACAGACAGTTTATTCCAATTTGATTAAAAGTGTCAATTACACTCTTACATCTTTTCTCTTTTTCCTTCTGCCCTTTCACACCCTTGCCGTAGTATTCTAAAATCTTTATATTGGTGTATTTTGATATAAGGGAGGCTAGTAACTCGCAGTTGTTCATTGTTGAGAGCAGTTCGTTGCTTTTGGAGGTCAACTCGATACCTGTTTAAGCGAGATAGGTCTTTTCAAGCCAGGAGATTAATACTTTTTCGCGTGCTTGGAACTTCAACCAAAATTCACAACCATTTTTCAATTTTCCAGGATTAATTCTTGAAAATATTTTGAACAGTTGATAGAACAGAATAAGCCAACTTTATTTTTGTTCCATCTCAAAAATTTCCTCATCTTTCTTTTGATAATGCTCAAGAACATTTATATTGTGATCGGCTCTGATCCTAATGTTTTCATTGTATTCCTCAAAAGTCAACAACATCTCCGGTCTGATATGGTTCAGGAAAGCACCATCAGATTTCATTATTTTGATTATTTAGGAAATATACTCAAAGGAGAAGAAAGTTTTGCAGTTCTTCTTGACTAATGATCTTGCCTTGTCGAATGAAGGGGAGTAGTTGCTCAATAAGAGGGATAATTTTTAATAGTCGTTTTCTATCAAAGAAGAAGGGAAGGAGTATAGTTCCTCAGCAAGTTGACCAGTCGAGTTGATGTAATGCCTCAAAAACTGGCAACTCTTTTCCATATTGGCAGCCCAGTGAACATTGTTCCTCTATGAATCAATTAATGTAAAGGTGTGAGTATCGGCAGTTCCAGAAATGTTGATAGGGAATGATCTACCACTGTTGTCATAAAAGTTCAACTTTACTGTGAAACTAACAGGTTTATCTGAGACAAAAGATAGCTCAACTTTTATCTGTTTGCGAGTCACGCCTAAATTGCTGCCGCTGAGATATTTTACCTTGATGTCGATGTTCGAAAATTACTGGCTTATGGCATGTTTCAGGTTTATGTTTTCGTAGCCTCCGTTGTAAATCTCCAGGACAGCTGTGCTTACATCACCACATCGAACCGTAGGGAGGATCACATAGGGACGATCAAAGAAAAGAGTAGGGTAGCATGCTTCAGCTTTGATTCCAACTCTCATGTAGCACTGAGAAATGTCAGTATCGACCTGGTCAATGAAAAACTTGAGCTCACGGTCATACTCTCCGGGAAATTCAGCTGAGAAGTAAATTTTGATCTGACATTTTTCAAAACTTTCCAGTCTGCCAGATTTTTTGTCAAGTTTGAAAGGAGCAATACCACTGTCCTCAATCCACCAGTTAATCGGCTCATTCTGAGGATTGTAAATTTCCAATAATTTGCTCTTGCTGTAGCTTTGTTAAGCCTGCTCAATAACTATCTTCCCGAAAGCTATTTCTTTGTGCAAGGCCATCAGTTTGTTCTTGACACCTTTGCAGACGCATAATTTTTGAAGTTCTTCCATCGGTTCAGCTGTCGGAATGAACAGAGGAAGATAAAACTCGTATTATTCGTCTAATTCGGGATAGAATTGGACTGAAAAGCTGGTTTTACACTTGGGAGACACTCTCAACTGGATCATTTTATAGGTCTTTTGTTCTTTAGTGTCTAACAGTTGAATGTTGTTGTCGAAAAGTCCTCCGAATTTCAAACATTTGGTCAAGAAGGTTTAGTTGAGTAGTCTTAACTCAAGATCCACAGGAATGCTCGATTCATTGAGGATAGTGATTTACTGCTCTCCCGGGTTCCCTTCAACAGGAACGTTGCCAAAGTCAATAGTTTCATTGACAACTGACACCCTAGGCAAAATAATACTGGCCCTTACGGGTAGGTCAAAGTTTTTGCTACCTTTAACAACAATTTGAACCAAAGCATCAAGAAGCATAGTTTTTGTGCTGTGCAATTTGAAGACAATTTCTGTCATTTATTCAGCTGGCAACTGACCTGTTATGTTGGTTGTACTGAGGAAAGACTCAATATCTTTGGGAATGTTGACTCTGTAAATGGTGTTGGTTTTTGATAAATTTTTGACAACTATTTTAGCCTCAGCAGTTCTGCCAACTGCCACTTCTTTAAATTGAATCTACTGTTGTTTGCAAGTGCAGGGACTTTCTGGAATCAAAGCTGAACACTTTACTTCAATAGATTTTCCATGTTTCACTTTAAGTTTAACTGATTCGTCGATCTTCACTCCAGGTTCACCTCCTGTCTCAAAGCTGTAAATAAAACTAGCTGTCGCATTTGAGTGAGGTTTCATGACTCCTTTGGATGGCTCTACAGCAAACTGGCAATTAGAAGGCAAAGCCCATTCATAAGCTACTTCATAGTCAAAAGGATTCTCAAGTTTCAGGTGTTCTTTCTTCTCGAATTTTTTGTCATCCTCAGTGATGTTAAACTTGATTTAATTGCGGGAAACAGTCAGAGCAGGAAGGGCACAAATTCCTGAGACGATCATTTCGAAAAAATGACTTCCGTTGAGAACATACTGAAGAATATGCTTGAATGGGCCTTCGACCAAAGGTTCAAAAATAATAGGAAAGCCACCATGAGACTCCCCTGGCAAAATTTGTCTGTCCTCAGAAGTTTAGTTGAAGCTTTGGTGAGAAGCTTCCACTTTGATTGAGATAGGTTTCTGGTTGAAGTTACAGATGTGGAAATATTTTTTTTGAGTAGAACGCAAGAGAACAGTTCCCATATCGATGACCACAGGCCCAACTGCAATATTTCTCAGCTCCAAAGAGGATAGCTCCTTGGTCACTAATCTTTCTTCCTGTTGATTTTTGGTAGCTGAAGGATAGGCTTCAATCGGGTTGTTAAGATTGAGTTGACTCACATCGAACTTTTGCTCCTTGCCATTTTTGTTCTTAAGAAATCTAGTTCTCTTATGAGGATCAGGGTATATCATTTTTTCTTCAGTCTGACCCAGAGTAGTATTGTTTCGATAGTTATCAAAATGAATGGAATTCTTGCTTGGATCAGTCATCATCATGCTCTGAAGTGAAGATCTTCCTTTATGGATCGCTGAAATCTATTCTTCAAGACAACTGCCATTGAGAGCGTCAACGGGTAGTTCCTCACAAATTGAGTTGTCACCTTTGGCTGAAAAAATGCCCTTACCGAAGAGCTTGATAGGGAAGGAGAAGACTCCGGTATTGAGACAACAGATCTCGTTCAAATCACCGACTTTCTTGGGACAGAAAGTGACCTGAATTTTAGTTTGTCCTTGAGAAGATAGTTTGATTTTTTGTGGAGTGAATGAGTAATTTCCTGAATTATCGAACTCGATAGTGATAGCTTTTGAGGAGAAATTTTCAATTTTGAAGCTTTTCTTTTGCTTTTGTTGAAGAGCAGTAGTTCCAAATTCCAGGTAGGTAGGAGTCAACGACAACCGAGGCACCATTGACGTTCCTTTCATCGCCAAATCCAAATGTTGCTCATCATGACTCAGATGAGCTCTAATGGTGTAGGTCCATTCCTTTTCGAACATGCCATTTGTGCTCTTGCCCAAAATATGATTGCAGAAGGTCTGAATATCGCTTTCGTCGTATCGACCCATCACAGTAGTTCTGATTTCAGCTGAGGAGTAAGCTTCAAGGTCTCCTTGAGAGGGGGTGACCTGAACCAACTTTTAGCTGTCATCTTTACCGATTTGTTCAGGAGTGATCAACAAACCACTATCTTCACTGCTGCCTTTCTTGCGGGTGATCTTGTATTGACAACCTTCAGGTGCATTGTTGACGACAAATGCTTGGATGTCCATGGTTTATCCACCAAAAAGAGGATCTAAGATGACTTACTTGATTTATTTTCCTTAACTATCGCTGATGATTCTGTTATAGTCACAAAAGTTGGCCACGAATTCAAGGGTAGAGTAGCCGAGGCTTTTGGGTTCAATTTCAATATTGCCCTCGACTGGTCCTGCTACTTTGGAGGTCAGGCTCAACTTCATATTTTTCTTCTCTCCTGGTTGTAAATACATCTCTTCGTGAGAAAGGGTCAACCTTGCATTCTGGTCAATCATCAAAGGCACGAATCTTAGCTTGGCTCCAGTATCTCCTTTGTTTGTGATGCTCCATTAGCTCTCAGCAGTACTGTCCACCTTCACGAATCCGAAGTTGAGGAAAGGTTCGAATTAGAGCTTGCCCACTTGAGGGTAAACATTCACCGGAATTTCAAGTTCGCTTTGTTCGGTCATGACAAAGATTCTATCTTGCCGGGTGATGTTTTCTTTGCTGTCGAAGAGAACAGTCAGCTTCATGTCTAGACCTGCTGCTAGATTGCCTTCACGGTTGGTGGTGACCGTGAAACAGGAGGCTTGAGTTTTTTTGATTTTGATTTTTTGACTATTGGGGCTCACATTGCGAATGAAGATAGAGATT
>Ga0100380_10008431_pt1 | contig 10146 bp, 7 predicted proteins | sample CryGeymeta201504_FD_80417 | JGI IMG/M metagenome (GOLD analysis project Ga0100380, IMG submission 80417) | Groundwater microbial communities from Crystal Geyser aquifers in Utah, USA - Crystal Geyser metaG 2015-04 | ecosystem: Environmental > Aquatic > Deep subsurface > Groundwater | place: USA... | reverse complement strand
TAGCCGACAACAGGGCGCCGACCCACGAATGCACAGGGCTTCCGGCGGAGGGAATCTGGCGCGCCTCGGGCACTCCTCGCCTCGGGCGCTCCGCGCCTCGGGTGGAGGGCCGAAAGGACGTATGGCGACCTTGCGTATTCGAATGTTTGTCGAGTGCATTCACTGGCTTGCCGGTCAGTCGACGCGAGCCCCCGGCTCGGCGCCGAGCCTCTCCCGGCTCGTCCTCGACCCCGACGCGCCGCCCCTCGATGGCGACGTCTCCGTCTGTTCTCACCTCTCCAACTTCAGGGCTTCTCAGCTACGCGGGGCTTTGATAGCGTCCCGCACTCGATGGTCACTCTCCGCACCTTCACCTTCCTCGACAGCCTGCAGCCGCAGCTCGCTTCCTTCATCGGGAAGACGGCCAAGGGCTTTCTTCCCGTGCCTGGCCAGGCCTCCCTGTGGGTCGAGATTGCGCCCGGCATCGCCATCAACCGCGTCACGGACATCGCGCTCAAGGCGACCCGCGTTGCGCCGGCGGTGCAGGTCGTGGAGCGCGCCTACGGTCTGCTCGAGGTCCACGACGACGACAAGGGCCAGGTGCGCGACGCGGGTCACGCCATCCTCTCGGCCCTCGAGGTCACGGAGGACGACCGCATCGCCCCCGAGGTGATGACCCATCAGATCATCCGCGCCGTCGAGCCCTACCAGGCGCAGATCATCAACCGCAACAGCGCGGGCATGATGATCCTGCCCGGTCAGTCCCTCTTCATCCTCGAGACGCGCCCCGCGGGCTACGTGGCCTTCGCCGCCAACGAGGCCGAGAAGGCCGCGCGTGTCTTCCTGGTGGACATCCGACCTTACGGCGCTTTCGGGCGCCTCTACATGAGCGGCCCTGAGGCCGAGATCGACGCGGCGGCCGAAGCGGCCGAGGCGGCGATCCGATCCATTACCGGCAAGAAAGACGTGCAGCACTAGCTGTCACGAGGAGTGATACGACGCATGGCAGACGCTCTCGGAATGATCGAAACCCGCGGCTTCGTCGCGATGGTCGAGGCCTCGGACGCGATGGTGAAGGCCGCGCGTGTCGAGCTCGTCGGGTACGAGAAGATCGGTGGCGGATACGTCACGGCCATCGTTCGCGGTGATGTTGCCGCGGTGAAGGCCGCGACCGAAGCGGGACAGCGCGCCGCCGAGCGCGTCGGCGAGCTCGTCAGCGTGCACATCATCCCGCGTCCGCATACCAACGTGGATTCGGCGCTGCCCCTGGGCCGCGGCGACTCCTCCGACGCCTAGCGCGGAGGGGCCATGTATTTGGCGCGAGTCGTCGGCACAGTCGTGTCGACTCGTAAGGAACCCACTACGGAGGGTCTGCGCTTCATGCTGATCCGCCAGTGCGGACCGAACGGCGAACCCGACGGTGACACCTTGGTCGCCGCGGACGCGGTCGGTGCCGGCGTCGGAGAGGTCGTCCTCTACGCCTCCGGATCCTCCGCGCGTCAGACGACGCTGACCGATGGTCGGCCCGTCGACGCCGTGATCATGGGCATCGTCGACGAGGTCGAGCTCGGCGGTGCTGCGAAGTACCGGAAGAGCGAGGCTGAATGAACCGGCGAGGCGCAGCTTCCTTCGACGACGCCACCCTCGACGCGATCGTCGAGGCCGTGGTCGGCCGCGTCAAGGACAAGCTCGGTCAGAACAGGCGAGGTCTGGGCGCGGGGCTCCCGAAGCACGAGCCGGCCTGCTCCAGGAAGAACGCGCCGCGCTCGGCTCCTGCGGTCAGCGCGCCGTCCGCGAACTACGCCATCCACACGGGCAGCACGCCTGGGCGTGGCGCGGGCGTGCACGACGACGTCGACAGCGCCGTGCGCTCGGCGCGCGCCGCCTTCGACCAGCTCAGCGAGATGAGCCTGGACCGGCGCTACGAGATCATCGCCGCCATGCGCAAGGTCGCGCTCGCCCACGTGGACGAGATGAGCCGTCGCGCAGTGGAGGAGACCAGCCTCGGACGCTACGAAGACAAGCGCATCAAGAACACGGTCGCCATCACCAAGACGCCCGGGCCCGAGTTCCTCGAGCCCATCGCGCGCAGCGGTGACAACGGCCTGATGCTGGTCGAGCGTGCACCCTTCGGGGTGATCACGTCGATCACGCCGTGCACGAACCCGACCGAGACCATCATCTGCAATGCCATCGGCATGGTCTCCGCGGGCAACGCCGTCGTGTTCAACACCCACCCGCTCGCGAAGGGCACCAGCGCCTGGTACATCGCGCTGCTCAACCAGGCCATCCACTCGGTGGGTGGCCCGGCGACGCTGCTGAACTGCATCGCCAACCCGACCATCGCGAGCGCCCAGCAGGCCATGCGTCATCCGGGCGTGCGCCTGGTCGTGGTCACGGGCGGCGGCGCGGTGGTCGAAGAGGCCTTCAAGAGCGGCAAGCGCGCCATCTGCGCCGGCCCCGGCAACCCGCCGGTGGTGGTCGACGAGACCGCCCACCTCGACGTCGCGGGTCGCGGCATCGTCGCGGGCGCGTCCTTCGACAACAACGTCATCTGCACCTGCGAGAAGGTGATCGTCGCCGTCTCCGACATCGCCGACAGGCTGATGAAGGAGATGGAGCAGAACGCCGCCCGCAAGCTCACCCAGAGCGAGGTGCGCCAGCTCGAGCGCACGCTGCTCGACTCCGAAGGTCACATCAACCGCGACTACGTCGGACGCGACGCCGCAGTGCTCCTGCGCAGCATCGGCAAGCAGGCCGACTCGGATCTGCGGCTGCTCTTCGCGGACCTGCCGGAGGAGCATCCCTTCGTGCAGACCGAGATGTTGATGCCCATCATCGGGCTCGTGCGTCAGCCCGATGCCGAGTCCGCCATCCAATGCGCGCGGCGCGTGGAACACGACTACCGTCACACGGCGGTGATGTACTCGACCAACATCGAGAACCTCTCGCGCATGGCGCGCGTCGCCGACTGCTCCATCTTCGTCAAGAACGCGCCCAACTTCGCTGGCATCGGCTGCGGTGGCGAGGGCTGGACGAGCTGGACCATCGCCTCGCCGACCGGCGAGGGCCTGACCACGTGTCGATCCTTCTCGCGTGAGCGCCGCTGCACGTTGAAGGATCACTTCCGCATCGTATGAGCCCTTGGCTTTGACGCGCGCAGCCGGAGGCGATGAGGTTCGAGAGCCCGCGCTGGCGGCGCTGGAGGTCTCGTCCATCGCGCGGGGTGTGTTCGTGGTCGACGCACTGACCAAGCGCGCGAGCGTGCGCATGCTGCGTGCGGATCCGGTGACGCCCGGCAAGCTGCTCCTGCTCTTCGCGGGTGGCGTGGCCGAGGTCCAGGAGTCCTTCGAAGCGGCGATCGAAGCCGCGGGTGATCGCGTGCTCGATCGGCTGCTCTTGACCCACGCGCATCCGGCCATCGTGCCCGCCCTCGACGGCCTGGCCTCGCCCGTGCTCAGCGGCGCCCTGGGCATCCTCGAGTTCTCCACGGTCTGCGCCACCCTGGGCGCGGCCGACGCCGCCTTGAAGGAGGCGGAGGTGACGCTGATGGCCATGCACCTCGCGCGCGGCATCGGCGGTCGCGGCTACCTCGTCTTCTGCGGATCCCAGGACGCGGTCGAAGCCAGCCTCGAAGCGGGAGAGCGCTCCGCTCCGCCCGAAGCGCGCGTGGGCTATGAGCTCTTGGCCCGGCCCGACGCCAGCCTCGACTGGGTGCTCGAGCGGCTCTGAGTGGGGTGGTCCTCGGGACGCACCCGCGGCCGGCTCAGCGCGGGTCGCGCTTCATCAGCTTGTGGAAGATGACGCCCCCCAGGCTGTCGACCATCAGCTGATCGACGATGCGCTCGACGCGCTCGCGCTCGGCTTCGGAGCCGTAGACGAAGCCGATGCCCATGCCCGCGTCGGCGTCCTCCTCCGCGGAGGCCTCCTCCTCGCTGACGGTCCACTGCACCTTTCCTCGGATGCGCAGGGGATCTTCCAGCTTCGGGATGCGTAGCTCGAACACGAAAGACGTGCCGATGGGCAGAGGGTTCTGGGTGCGGATGAAGGTCCCGCCACGGCTGATGTTGCGCGTGTAGTCCGCGAAGAACGAGTTGAGGCGCTTGTACTCGACCTTCAGAGAGATCGGAGCACGGGTCTCGGTACGGCGGTCATCGGACGCTTCGGTCATGGGCCCGCCATCATGGCACGGTGGACCCCAGGACTCCAAGATGCAGACCAACCCCGAGATTGAGTAGGCTGTGGCGTGGGACAAGGGCAGCGCTTTGGGAACTACGAGCTCGTCGAGCGCATCGGTCGGGGCGGCATGGCCGAGGTCTGGCGCGCGCGCTCGCGTGGCGCCGCGGGCTTCGAGAAGGAGGTCGTGCTCAAGCGGGTGCTGCCGAGCCTTCTTGCGGGCAGTGACTTCGCCGAGCTGCTGATCCGCGAAGCCAAGATCGCCGCGCGCCTGCACCATCCGAACGTCGTCTCGATCTTCGATCTCGGCGAACAGGACGGCGCCTACTTCATCGCCATGGAGTACGTCGCTGGCTGCGATCTCGCGACCGCGGTGGCGCATCATCCGTCGCCCTGGCTCGAGCAGGGAGAGCTCGGGCTGTCGTTGCCGCTGCGCCTCTTCATCGTCGCCGAGGCGGCGCGCGCCCTCGACTACGCGCATCGTCGCCAGGACGACGAGGGCCGACCGCTGCACATCGTCCACCGCGACATCTCGCCCCAGAACATCCTCCTGGGCTTCGAGGGCGAGGTGAAGGTCGCGGACTTCGGCATCGCGCGTGCGGACGCGGCGGGGCTCGGGGCCGAGGAGGATCCCCGTCTCTTGCGCGGCAAGTTCGCGTACATGTCGCCCGAGCAGGCGTGCTCCGAGAGCCTGGATGGACGCAGTGACGTCTTCGCGCTGGGCGTCGTGCTCTGGGAGCTGGTGGCGGGGCGCCGACTGTTCAAGGCGCCGACGACCGAGGAGACGCTCGACAGGGTGCGCCGCGCAGACGTGCCCGAGGTCTCGACCCAGGCCTGGCCGCCCGGCTTGGCGGAGGTGCTCTCGCTGGCCCTGGCACCGACGCGCGAGCAGCGCTTCGCCACCGCGGGAGAGTTCGGCGACGCCCTGGTGGCCGTGCTCCATCGCTCCTTCGACGCGTGGGACAACGCGGACCTGGCGCGCGTCCTGGTGGAGCTCTTGCCCAACGCGGCGGAGCAGCGCGTCAACAAGCTGCGCGTCGATCTCGGACAGCGCGTCGACGGGGACGCCGCGCGGACCATGACCGCGCTCACCGCCGCGCCCGTCGTGGACGAGCAGACGCGCGCCTTCCCGGTCTCCAGGCGCATGAGCGTGCTGGTTCGGCCCGTGCCTTCTATCGTGGCGCGCCCGGAGGATGGATCCGCCGAAGCGCTCGAGCAGATCGCGCTCGCCCATGGGGCCGTGGCCGGCGCGGCGCCCGGCGCGGAGGTGGTCTGGAGCTTCGCGGACGGAGACCACGACGCGTTGGCGGCGGCGCTGAGAGTCGTGCACGAGTGGCGCACGGGGCAGGGTCTGGGGCCGGCCCTGGTGATCGAGGGTGAGGCGCGCGTGTGGCAGGGAGGCCGCGCGGCCGAGGTCGACCGCGAGGTGCTGGCCGAGGCGCGCTCGCGGCTGGCCGAGGCGTCCACGGACGAGACCCGCTGCGCACCCGAGGTGGCGGGGCGCATGGAGGCTCGCTACCGCTTCGGCGACGAAGAGTGGCCCGTGCTCCACGGCTATCGGCTGCGGGTGGAGCGGGACTTCGCCGCGCATCTGCGCTTGCCTCTGATCGGTCGGCGCGCGGAGCTGACTCGCCTGGTCGAGGCCCTCGAGCAGAGCGCCGCCGGCGGCCGCTCCATCTGGATCGTGGGCGAGGCGGGCAGCGGCAAGTCGCGTCTGCTGGCCGAGCTGCACGCGCGCGCGAGCTCGGCGCTCTTGCTGACCGGTCGTGGCGGCAGCGGCGGCTCGCGTTCCTTCGCGCTCCTGGCCGATCTCTTCGCGGATCTGACGGGCGTGGACGACAGCGACGACGAGGCGACGCGCGCCGAGAAGGTCAACCGCCTGCGGGTGCTCGGCCTGGGGGAGCGCCTGCTCTCGCGCGTGCGTGAGCTCGTCTCGAACGCGGACGCCGAACCACTGGACCGACCGGGTCGCCCACGCGGGCTCGATCTGTGCGCGGCCCTGGGCAAGGCGGTCGCGGCGCTGGCGCACGACACGCCGGTCGTGGTGGCGCTCGAGGATCTTCAGGGCGCGGACGAGGCGAGCTTGCAGCTCTTGCCCTGGCTGCGGGCGTCCCTCGAACGCCCGCGCGTGCTGACCGTCTTCACCACGCGTCCGCCATCGCCCGTGGCTCCGCTGGCGGAACCTCAGGTTCGTCTCGATGCCCTCGATTCGGGCTCCGCGGGTCGGCTCTTCGCGCGCGCGGCCGGCGGCCGTGCGGTGGAGGCGGAGCTCGGGGAGCTGCTCGACGCCGAGCTCGACGGCACGCCGGGGGCCATCGTGGACGTGGCGCGTCTGCTGGTCGATCAGCAGCGCCTGGCCGAGGAGGCGGGGGTCTTTCGTCTGCTGGGCAGCGAGCCCTTGCCCATCCCCTCGCGCTGGCGATCGAGCCGCATGCTGGGCCTCGCCGAATTGTCCACGGACGATCGCGGCGTGCTCGCGGCCTTGGCCGTGCTGCGTCAGCCCACGGACATCGCGACCCTGGCCGCGATCTGCGCCGAACCCGTGGTGCGCGTGGAGCTGTGCCTGCGACGCCTGCTCGATCTGGGGCTCGTCGGTGGCGCGCAGGGCGAAAGCCATCGGGTGGAAGGTCGTTGGGGCGGAGTCGGCGGGGACGTGCGGTTGCCGGCGGAGCTGGAGCTGCGCGGTGGAGCCATGGCGCGCCGCGCCTTGGTGACGGCGCTCGGCGACGAGCGCGTGCAGGCGCTCCACGGTCGCGTGTCGCGGGTGTTGGGTTCCGCCGGCGCGGCGGCGGATGAACGCATCGAGCGTCTGGCGTTCCATGCGGCCCGCGCGAGCGATCGACGAGAGGCGCCGCGCTGGCTCGCGCTCTCGGCGGCGCGCGCGCGGGCGCGAGGCGAGCTCAGTCTCGCTGCGGAGCGCTACGCGGAGGCCGCGCGGATCGGTCTCGAGCTTCGCTTCGAGCGCGACTTGGAGGAGGAAGACGACGACGCGTGTACGCTCTTCGCGCTCGCCGCCGAGACGGCCCTCGAGGCGGGAGACGCCGACCTCGCCGCGCAGCTCCTGGCCGCCGCGCCGCGAGACGCATCGGACGCGAAGGGCTACGCCCGCTTGGCGGGCGCCCGCGCGACGGTCGCCGAGGCTCGCGGCGACTACCGTGGCGCGTCGGACTACCTACAGAGCGTTCTGGACGCGGAGCGCGCGCTCGATCCCGAGGGCCGCGTTCGGCTCGCGCTACGTCGAGGCATCTGCGAGCTCCGCGTCGGCGATCCGAGCGAAGCGCGACGCTGCTTCGAGCTCGTCGTCGCGGGGGCGGAGCCACTCGAAGACGCCATCTCGATCAGCCTCTGCGCGCAGGGACACGCGTGGTTGTCCGTCGCGCATGGCAACGTCGGCGACGAGCGCGCCGCCGAGCGGGCCTCTCGGGTGGCGATGCGTCTGTCGCTGCGAGCGGGCGACGGCGAGTCGCGCCTGGCCGCGCTCTTCGCCGCGGCTGCGCGCGCCGAGGCACGGCTCCAGCTCGATGACGCCGCATCCCTCTGGGCCGACGCGCACGCTGTGGCGACCGAGGAGGACTCGACCACGCACGCCCCCGAGGTCGCGGTGCGCGCGGCGCTCACGGCAGCCTTGATCGCGGACGAGGGCAGCGCGGCGGTCTTCGCCGAGCACGCCGCCCGACTCGGACACGCGCGGCGCGACGTGGGTGCGACCGCGCTGGCTGCGGCGGTGAGAGGCGCGCTCGCGGCTCGGGCTCATCCCGAACCGGACTTCGTACCCGCCGTCGTGCGCGGCATCGACGGCCTCGAAGCCGCGGGCCGTTCACGCGAAGCAGCCCTCGCGTTGGAGATGCTCGCCGTGGCGCATTTGGCCCTTGGCGATCCGCCGGCCGCGATCCGCACCTTGGGTCGCGCGCTGCCCTTGGCCGAGCGAGCGCAGAATCGCCCGCTGGCGCAGCGTCTTGGACGTGCGGCCGAGCGTTTGGCGGAGGGCCAGGATCCCTATCTCGAAATGCGTGAACGCGGCTGATTGCCCCGGGGAGGTCCGTGCTTTAGTCTCCCGGCCCCTCCGCCGCGGCCCACTTGCCGCGCGTCCGGGGCTAGGATCGTGATGACTCAGGAAACTCCCCAAAACCCCCAGTCGACCATCGACCCTGCTGTCGAGGATTCTGCCTCGATGAGCGCGTCGTCCACCCCCACGCCGGAGGTTCAGGCCCACGAGGCCGAGTCCGCCGCGAGCGAAGCCGCAGCGCCCGAAGGCGAAGCCGCAGCGCCCGGAGGCGAAGCCGCAGCCTCCGAAGGCGAAGCCGCAGCCTCCGAAGGCGAAGGTGCCGAGGGTGAGGCTGCTGCCGCCGAGGGCGAGACCGCGGAGGGCGAGGACGGCAAGAAGCGTCGCCGCCGAAAGCGCAAGAAGAAGGGGGCGAGCGAGGAGCCCGTCGCGGATCACAAGGAGGGCGTGCTCGCGCGCTTCTTGGGAACCCACGCGCGCCGTCGTCACGTCGTGCACGCGTTCTCCGTCGGTGAGGTCGTAGGCGGTCGCGTCGAGAGCGTGGCCGACGGGGCCATCATCCTCGACCTCTTCGGCAAGGGCATGGCGAGCGTCGACGTGCTCGAGCCCCGTGAGGTGCCGGTGCTGCCGGACCCGCCCGAGGCCGAGGCCGCCGACGCGATGGAGTCCTCCTCGGAGGAAGCCAGCGAAGCGTCGCCGAGCGGCGACGAGGCAGACGCCGCCACGGACGAAACCACGGTCGACGAAGCGGAGGCTGTCAGCGCCGACGCGGCGTCCACCGACGGCGACGACGACGAGGAGCTGCCCGCGCACGTCTCCCTCGAGCCGGCTCCCGAGCCTCCCGCGATCGGCTCCGTCTTCCGCGGCCGCATCGCGGGTGTCGCCGAGAGCGGCCACATGGCGCTGGTCAACCGCATCATCGACAGGCCCGCCGCCAAGGCTGCCATCGCTGCGGCGCGCGACGAGCATCGTCGTCTCTACGGTCTCGTCTACGGCTTCAACCGAGGCGGCTTCGACGTCATCCTCGAGGGCATCCGCGTCTTCTGTCCCGCCAGCGGCATGTCCCTGACGGGCATCGGGGACCCGCACGACTTCCTGGGCAAGAAGCTGGAGTTCAGCGTGCCTCCGGGCAAGACCGGCCGCAGCATCGTGGTCAGTCGGCGCTCCATCCTCGAGCGCGACGCGCGCCGTCAGGCGCGTGACCGCATGGCCGCGCTGAAGCCGGGTCAGCGCTTGCACGGTCACGTCTCGCAGGTGCGCGAGTTCGGCCTGCTGGTGGACGTGGGCGATGGCCTCGAGGGTCTCGTGCACATGAGCGAGGTCGCGTGGGCGCGCGGCACGCGCCCGCAGGATGTGGCCAAGATCGGCGACGAGGTCGACGTTCAGGTCTTGAAGGTGCAGCTGGGCAACCGCAAGGATCGCTACGGCAAGCTCTCGCTCTCGATCAAGGCTTGCCTGCCCGATCCCTGGGACGAACAGGCCAAGCTCCTGACCATCGGTGGCGCGCGCAAGGGCAAGGTCACGAGCACCACGGACTTCGGTGCCTTCGTCGAGCTCGCGCCGGGCCTCGAGGGGCTCCTGCACATCTCCGAGCTCGGTGGCCAGGGTGTGAAGCACGCGAGCCAGGTGGTGCGCGAAGGCGAAGAGCTCGACATCGTGGTCGAGCGCATCGATCGCGGTCAGCGTCGCATCTCCCTGTCACGCCTCTCGCCCGCGGACGCGGAAGCCATCGCGCGCGGAGACATCGATCCCGAGAAGGCGCCTCGCTCGCTCAAGCAGGGAGCTCACGTGACCGTGGTCGTCGAACGCGTCGACCGTCACGGCATGAAGGTGCAAGTGCAGGGCGTGCTGGGCAAGCGCGGTCGGGGCTTCATCTCCAGCCGCGACATGGGCGACGCCACCGGCGACGGTCGTCAGGCCATGGCCGTGGGCACCGTGCTCGACGTCAAGGTCACGGGCACGGATCGCGACGGATCCTTGCGCTGCTC
>Ga0100380_10008422_pt1 | contig 10156 bp, 8 predicted proteins | sample CryGeymeta201504_FD_80417 | JGI IMG/M metagenome (GOLD analysis project Ga0100380, IMG submission 80417) | Groundwater microbial communities from Crystal Geyser aquifers in Utah, USA - Crystal Geyser metaG 2015-04 | ecosystem: Environmental > Aquatic > Deep subsurface > Groundwater | place: USA... | reverse complement strand
TTCAAGTCAACCGTAATCGTTTTGTCAAAGAGCCCGACTTTTTCACCATACTTCATCGCAGGGGCTGAAATATCAATAGCCGTGCATTGGCATTTGAATCGACGTTCGGCTTGAATGGTCATGCACGAAACTTCGTCCTTCCAATTCTCGCAGATTTGGTCGTAGGTCATTCCGCTGACGACGGCCATAGTCGTATTTCCGAAACAGGCACATAAGTCCACATAGTTTAACGTAACATCCTTATTCTGCAACGACTGAATCCAAGGTAAGATCATTCGATCAAACATCTGACGATTGTTGTTGTCGGAAATGTACTCGAGTTTTTCCAAGATTTCTGTCTTGTACGGAACAGGCGTCTCTTTCACATAAATATCATCGAAATGCTGTTTCTTTTCGTCGGTTTTCACTGGCATGGTTCGTTTATCTTGCTTTGCTCTGCTAGACAGTTCGACAAGTCAGGAAGAGATAGCTTTTGTGCAGTATACAAATTCAACGCCGGTCGAGAAAAAATAAATGTTATTTATTTTATTTTATTACTATGGTCGACAGGGTATGTTGACGAGAGGAAGCGAAAGCTGAAGATGAGGTGTTGCTGAAATTTCATTGAAAGCAAAAGATTCACAAGATCGCGCGAGTCGCGCAATACAGTATCTCGAAAAGATCTCACACTCCAAGGAAATCTCACTACTGTCCGTGAAGTAACATAATAATGCAGAACATGGTTATTAGACTACTAGCTAGAGACTGGTAGCGTAGACTAGTAGAGTCTACTTGCAAGGTTTGGATCGCGGAGACAAATGGTTTACTAGCTTGTTTTCCATTTTATGAGACGCACTGAAATGAATGGATTACTACTAATTGCTTGCAACGCAGCCGAAGGATTTAAGCATCGATCCACACTTGGACTTCAGGGCTTTACTCATGACATGGCAAGCACAGTGAATCCCGAATATCTGCAGAAACACATTAAGTTGAATGGAAAGTCTACCGATTATATGATAATATGGAGGAGGATGGTCTTCCGGAGTACCAATGAATTCTGTGGCAACCTGTAGAAATTTTACTGCAATTGAAAACCACTTTGATGAGACGCCGGATCAGTAACTACAGCTCTATGGTGGAGAAGAGGATTTACAATACAGCCCTGAAAGCGGATTGACTATGCACCTGGAGTGACACCAAAGAGAACGAATTTTCAACAAAGAAACCTCCAACCGCCCCCCTCTCAACTGTAAACTTTCAGGGTGTGCACCACTAACCATTTCAGTTTGCCAAACTGTCCTCGATGGAGCGGTCCGGTTGCGATCAACTATTTCACCTCCGGAAACCATTGTTCCCTTCAGATGCCGTGGTAGTGACCTCGCAAAATAGATATACCAAGTTTATTGTCGATCCTGTCTTACGCATGGTGTGCGAGTAAGATATAATATATAATTGGTGTGCGAGTAAGATATAAAATATGATAGCAAAGTCATCTATGTCCACTTACATATCATTGTTATGAATAGGCATAGCTAGTGGTTCATTGTCTATTATCAATAATCATTTGATCCTTTTACTAAAGTACAAAGTTTGATTTTCTGATTGATTCCAAACTAGAGTTTGATTCCAAACTAGAGTTTGATTCCAAACTAGAGTACTCTAGAACAAATGGTTTGTACGTCAATTACAAATATTATTATCTGCTTAAACACCAAATTCTCGAATGATACGAACAAGCGTCTTCCTCCTTGGTGTTGCGACCATGATCGCTGTTTGGATGCCGAAACTGGCTGATCGCGTTCACACTTTTCATCAACTGAAGCATTTCTGGTCAAGCCTTGCGAGATTGGGAGTTGCCCGAAATGATCTTCAGTCGACAAAAAAACAGATAAAATTGACTCCTGTCAACGAAAGAGAACAGGCATATCAATTAAACAGAGATGTTTTCTGTTATGTGGAACAAATGTTTAACCGCGGACGTATCTTCGCTTTCTGGTGCGTCGGTCCTTGTCGTTCTTGTCGTCACCATCCTTTTGGTCCTTGTTGTTCTTAGGTTCCTCACTGACAACGTCTGTAAGCATCTCTGTTGTCATAAAGGATGGAGCGACAGTCTTCTGAACACTGCGATCTTCTACTTTTTCATCATCCTTGTCATCATCCTTGTCGTCATCCTTGTTGTCATCCTTGTCATCATCTTTGTTCATTTCGGTAAGAGCTTCAGTGAGACTTTCAGTGGGAGCATCGGTATTTTCACTTGAGCGGCTTCCAGCTGTGGTAGCCTCAGTGGTAACTCCAGTTAGACTTTCAGTGGGAGCAATAGTTTCTTGAAGACGACGCATAGACCCAGCCTCAGTAAGAGCCTCGGTAAGAGCCTCAGTGAGACTTTCAGTGGGAGCCTCAGTATTTTCACTTGAGCGGCCTCCAGCTGTGGTAGCCTCAGTGGTAACTCCAGTTAGACTTTCAGTGGGAGCGACGGTCTCCTGAAGGCGAGATGTAAAAAGACTTTCAGTAAGAGACTGGGTGGGAATTTCAGTGGCCTCCATCAAACGTCGTCCAGTAGTAGACTCAGTGGCAACAGCGCTTGCCTCCAAGGAAGGGGCGGCCGTAAGAGCTTCGGTGAGAGACTCCGTTGGAATTTCTGTTGCTTCCATCAAACGACGGCCGCGCAAACTGCTGGTAGCCTCGGTAGCAAAAGACGTGGTCTCCATACTAGGGGCAACAGTCCCAGGCAGATTACGCATGGCTGGTTCTGTGGCTGATTCCGTGGCAACATCCGAAGGAGCTGTGGTTAGGAATCGTTGTTCGGCGGCAACGTATGCACAATCAGACCTCTGGGGGGCTGCAGCCAGCGATACAAGAAGTAGGAGAACAGTATTTCGAGAAAACATATTGAGTGTATTGGTACGATACGAGGTTTGAATGATTCAATCGATGGCTTTTTTGTTTTATGAAAGTCAAGGCTTCAAATTGTGAGCCGATGAAAGTAAATGCATGTTTATCCCTTCCGACAAAGTATTTGATGTTCCGCAACGCTAACGGCTCGCTGGTAACTGCCCTTCCGGATTTGTGTAGAAAGACCGAATTGTCTAGTTGAATTTAACGTTTGGGCTTGTAATCTGACGTGTCTTGCTGGCAAAGATTCGTAGAAATCGCCGAATTGATGAAAAAACCTCAAATTGTGAGGGGCTCAAAAGAGCTAAGAAATCTTAACCGGTGATGTTTCGTACAATGGGTATTTAAAAACGCTTATTTCGCGATCTAATCAAGTACTTGAATAAGTTTCGGCAATGACGGTTAATCAACGTTACTTTTATTGCTTGTATACCTTTATGGCAGAGATTGAGAACCAGCGCCTGTCGACATTGTTTGAAGTGCACACATCACTTTATCCAGGATTTCGGCAAAATTGAGTACATTAAATCCTTAGATTTTAGCGATCAGAAAAGGAGAACTACGCATCCCCGAAAACAGTACTTGTCCCTTTTTCAGACAACTCCGCGGATCCACAGGAAAGAAAAGACGACGTCATTGTGTTTTCATCGGTTGGAGAGAAGAAATAGGGCTTCCGGCAACCGTTGGATACAATCCGATTTCCATTAAAACACAGACGATGGGAGGTGTGCTTGACCTGGCGGGAAGTTTGCGTTTTGAAAGCTATCAGGGTACCTGGTACCCAATAAAATCTAGATTTCGATCGAATTGTAGGCAAAGACGGGACTCAAGTTTCAGATTCAGATTCAATACAAGCAGCAACGCTGATATTCTGCAACTTCACAGAACTACAGTGGAATTGCACAGGCCCAGCATCAGCCCATAAGCTAGCAGAATATACTAGTAGCTTTTGTCCGTCTCCCTTCTTCTAGTAGCATCATTGGTGCTCGTCCCGGGTTGGGTTGGATCGGGCAACAGTATATTTACCATTAATATGAACGAGCTGTTAAAAATGTCATTTTAAGTATTTTTGTTGTGAAATTCTCCCTCAGACGATTCAAGAGAATAGAAATGATAGAAGTATTTATTGTTATAAGGAATTGGCTGCAGTGCGCGATCGGATATATCCCTTTCCTCATAACAGTCTTTCGTATCAGAAGACCTCTTGCAGCCTTTATCATTCCACGCTATTGTTTCGCTTGGCAAAGAAATCAAAGCAACCTTTTGTTGAAGGCTTTAATTGTTTTCTGCGCCGACGAAAAAAACAAATACTACGTAATTGAAGTCGTTGTGTGAAGTTCTGTAGGCTAAAACCTTTTATAGAAAGACTTTCGTTACAGCCTGGAAGCTGTTGATACTACTAGTACCATGGCTGAAGGCCTAGCATTTCGCTGAAGACAAGGATGCGACTTTCGAGACTACACGCCCCTAATCTATCCCATCTCATGATTACTACTCGAGTAGAGTACTCCGGGTAATAGGTTCCGTCTACAGCTACAGTTACTTGGAATAATACTCGAGCTAGCAACAGTGCTCATAGTCGTCAAGGTAATAATAGCTGCCAGGGTTGGTAGCTTTTGTGACGTCAGCAACACAAGAGGGCAGCTTTGGAATTCTCTCAGAATTTCCGATTGAATTACTGCTCATCAGTTTCACTCGCTCGTACCACGGTAGTCGCTCGATAAATCAAAGCAACGAAACAAACCGAGTCAACAATACAGTCAGTATGACAAGAAGCAGTCAAGTCAGCGCATAGTCGAGTATTATTTGATTAAACTTTGGCTGACCAAGACTAATTGCAGATTTGAAGGAAAAATCGACTTCGGTGGTTTCGAAATCGCTAGCTACTGAAATCTGAAAGTGTATTTGAGTACTTCAAAGGACCTAGAGTATGAGAACGATCCACTACCGACTAACGGTTGGCACCGCTCTTGTTTCGATGACAGTTGCTGCTGTCTCGGCCCGTCGATCCAACTGCTGTACTTTTGTTCCAAACAAACAGCGTCTAGGCAGGCCCGATACCATCGATTGCCCAGGAAAAGTCTCATTCTGCACATTTGTCTCGAAAATCAACGAGGATTTTCCTAGCATCAAACAAAGTTTTACAGAAAACAGAAAACCCACCGATGGACCTTCGGGAGACTTTCCCGACGAACCAATGTCCTCGTCGACACGACAAACGTACCCCTCTCAGAATAATAGAAACGACGAGAAATCTTTTCTTGGCTCATGGAAGAAGGAATTCGATGGCTTGTTCCAGAAGAGATTACCTCCCCTACAAGTGGATGATACCAATTTGCTCCTGTATGATGTTGCCTTATTGTTAAATTTGGTAGTGAGCATTTCCTTTTGGGTCGTCCATCGGATGCAGGTAGATTTTGTCGCATTAGCTTTTAACGAGGGATCTTTGTTGTCCATTTGTTGGATCATTGCGGGTTTATGGCACGGAGCCTTTTTAGATTCCGCCATCGATGGACACCAGCGACCACAATATTTTGTCGGAGAGGACGATTCTGCAAGCGAATCGTCACAAAGCGAAAAAGACAATACACCCTTCTGGGAGATGCCGACGTTATCTACGGGCGGTCCAACTGCAGCAGGATTGCTGGCGGTCAATACCTTCATCAACACTATTAGCTTGCGACTCATCATGGCCTTGGTTGTCGCCGTGGCAGAACACCGAGCCGTGTTTGATGATCCTCTTGAACAGTTGATTCCCTATGAAGTCGGATTTGGGCTGATATTGATGAGTGCGTGGCGTAGTATTCATTCGGCATTCGTACCACGCATCTAAATCGGGAGATGGTGTGAACCTCATGACCATCTGTACATTCGGCATTCAGCAAACGACAGAGCTTTAGTCGTGTAAATACATTATGAATGCGTCTAATTATTTTAGCAGATGGCTTTGTTAGTTCCCGAAATATGATAGTTTACTATTGTAACTATGTACAGTTAAAATTGAAATCCAATCCACCTATCTCCCTATGAGGTTGCACGACTGCTAATGGATACGGAGTACTTGCTAATTATAAAAGTATCATGTTTTAACCTTCCTTGAAAACCATCTGCGGCGTTCTTCAATCTTCCGGCCCCATTTTCCAACCATTTCATCCATCGTGCTTCCATGATACAAAACCTTTTATTTGCTTTGCTCTCTTATAAATTTTACGATGTCTGTCACGCTGACAACTCCTACAGGTTTGAGATGTTCGTCTACCACAAAAACTCTGTGATAACCAGTTTTGGCCAACAGTCGAATCGCGTGCCCTAACGTCGACGATTCTTTCACGTGAGAACTCGGATATTTCGTTTCTTTGGAACGATCTTCTTGACGCACGGCGCTCAAATACGTGACAATATTCAATCCTAGATCGGCAATCGCAACCATATTACCCTCCTCGTCCGCCTCGTCATCATCCATTGCTACAGCCAGTTTGATATCCGACGCACTAGTATTTCCCACCAAAGCACCATCGCTACTGTCAACAATTGCAACTCCAGATAATCGGTGCGAGTCCATCAACTCGAAGACGTCGCTTGCAGTGGCGGTATCAGGACTGCTAATGACCTGCTTTTTGTAGGGCAACTTGGACTCAACAAGAGGCCTTGCAAAGAAAGCTTTCAATGAGGCATTTTTGTTTTCTGCCAGTAAATGGTCCACAAAAAATTTGACAATTGCTGATTGTGAAATAATACGAACGCAACGTCCGGTTGCACTGTCAACAATTGGGACGCGATGACATTGTCGCTCTGCACACATATCGCAAATTTGTTTGATCGTGGCATCGTCCGTCAGGGACACAAAGGGATTGCGAGCTGCCAAATACGAAACGGTAAATTCTCCTTTAGCAGCGCATCCCGGAATACTGTCGTTCAAGAACCATTTGGTAAGCTTAAGGTTACTAACAGACGGTTTGGATTTTGCTTCTACTTCTTGCTTGTGCGACGCAATGACAGTGGACAGGAGATCGCGCATGTCAAAAAAGCCAATATTTTTTTTGGTAGATTCGCACCAAACGGGTGCCCCAATTATATTGTTCTTCAGCAATACTTTGGCGGCTTCGACAGGAGTCATGGTCACAAGGACTTCCACTACTTCTTTGTGAGGAATTTCCACATCAGTGACTTTGTTGGCTTCTAAAAAGTTGAGTATCTCCTCGGCGGCAGTCATGTTGGAAAGTAGAGGTTCAGTGCTTAGTTACTGGTTTTGATTTAATCAGGTTCATCCGTGGCTTTCAAGTAGAGTGTTAGTAGCTAATACCGTTCCTCGAGTGTTGTTTCTAATTTCTAATTGTGACGTGAAGCACCCAGAAAGGATTACAAGTTACAAGTGCTTGCTGGTGACATACATGACCACATACTACTATTCTGTAGCGAGGTGTTCGGTTCTTTAAAAGTCGCTGTGATTTGGAACAAGTGATCGTCTTAAATCTGGCCTTCTTGGAAATTACTGTATTTTTTATTTTTCTCCCCCACAACAATACAGTAACAAGCAACAGCATTCCAAAAACCAAAACACAACCATACTACAATAGATTGTCGCAACAAAAAACAATGAGCCGATTTTCTTCTTCTTCCATGTCTCGATCCAACAAAAGTGACAGCTCCAATAGCGTCCAGTCCATTCTAGTCGGTCTTCAGCGTGAGACAGAGCAGCTTCGCAATGACACGCAAGCCATTCTCCGGACCAAGTCCACGAGCGACGCCGAACTCCAACAATTGAAGAGTACGTACCATGCGTTAGGACAAACCAAACAATGCTACCAGGAAACGCTCGGTGGATTCCATGGTAAACAACGCATCTGTGAACAAGAGCATGCTCGGGTCCAGCATCAGCTTTCGCTCATTCGTTCTGAATTGGCAGAATGGAATCGTCGTGTCGACCAATGCCGTCAAGACGAAGCGTCCAAGAAACAGTCCTACTGTAAGACCATGTTGGAATTGGGGGATCGACAAGAGGAATTGTTGCATCAATTGGAAGCAGTGCGATTGATGTCTGTGGTTTCAAGCGAGACGGTTGGTTTGTTGGTAGAGCTTTCCGACAACATCAACAACAAAGACGCGATGCAGATTGACGGCATTGTTGGTAACTCGCAAAATAGGCTTACCGAGAAAGCCGTCACATTCAAAAATACGGCCGATCAAATGCAGCAAGCGCGTGACGACAACGTGATTCTTCTCCAGCAGTTGGCCGTGTTTCGTCAACAAGCCATGGAAACGAGAACAAAAAAGAATTCGGTCGTCGACACTAATAACTACAAGGTACGACTCGATAAAGAATAGACGAAAAACTGATGGATGGGTGTGTTTGTGCGCGTTTTCTTCTTCTAATGTAGTATGCTTGGTCTCAATTTTTTTGCCTGTACCTCTGTCGTTTCTTGGCAACTTTGTATACCGTCACTTTTCGACCGCAATGCCAAAGCTCGGGGAAAACGATTTGTTGGAATTGGAAGCCTTGTGGAAAGAGGGTCCTCAAGCCGCTGGTAAAAAGAGCGAATACAATCGAGACAACGTTCCTGAACACATGGATTTGTTTTACGGTGATACTGGCAGCGACTGTGTTGATGATCACGAGATGGAAGAAGGCGACAATCAAGAGCAGGATGGTCGTTTAAGCGAATCCAATCGCATGGAATAAGTGAAGTTGGCATGCGGTGATTCTGTGTTGCGCGATGGTCAAACAAGGTGACTTTACACCCCATCACCCCATAAAATCACCGGTATGGTACCACTTGATGCGTTTCTGCCTGTTTGGACGTTTCCTTGTTCAAGTGAAACTCGTCCTACTACCACTTCAAACAAGAATAGACGTTTGCTTCGTCTTTTACAAGCATCGATCGTTTCAGTTTTGAATGACAAACCATCACTGTCTTTTGGACAATACTTATTGCGTCTATGCTTTCATTCTTTTATTTGCACAATCTTCTAGTCGATTTTATATAGTGTACGAGTATGAATTTTTCGCTGGTGAATAATTGACAGAACAAATAATTTCGCATTGGTTGCATGCGAAGAGAGCAGTTCTGTAAGCATTGCGTGGGCATTTTCTTTGGCGCAGAAAGCTATCATTTTTTTCGGTTTGTCTAGTTTTCCCGAATATGAAAAATGCAAACTGCGTGCTATGATACTTCCACTTCCTTCGTGTCTTTCCCCCCGCTCAATTGATTGTATTTTTGTTGCCTCTGCTGTCTTCGAGACGATGATAATGATTTCGATGGTGGAGATGTGGACATTGTAGCTGTGGCATCGCCCTCCAAAGGCAACGCTGCAGCTACTTGAGAGTTTCCCTCGTACCTGGAGGGCGATGTTGGATGTTGCTCTACTCCCGTTATGGCAATTTCTGGATTGGTCATTTCACCTGGTTGTCGTACATTGGGTGGCAATTTTGGAGAAGGATACTTGCAAAAAATCGTCACTGCCGCCACTGACCAAAAGACAGTTGCTACTGTATCTGCTTTGGACCCCCAACTTAGTCGACACGAATTATTTCCAATTTGACAATATGAATTTTGAAACCATACAAAGGCTAATGATTGAAATATCGCAGCCAGCAGAACTTCGTATCCCGCCCACCGCCAGGTGGCTTTGGAGAAGACGCAACAGGCGCTGAACCACAGAAATAACGCCCCTCCTCCTCCCAACACCAAAGCCAAAAAGGCAAATGCCTTGGCAGCCTTCCACGCTGGATCCGGTGTCAATCGCTCCAAATTGTAATCCGTACAGCTGCCTGTGTACGTGACTTCCCACGTATCCGTGGAAGAATCGTACTCGGGTTTGCGAAAGGCAGCGTAGCCGACTTCTACCCACGGTACAGAATCATCGTCATCCGTTATCGTCTGGACAATAGGACCTTCAATGATGGCATAGTCGCATCCGTCTTGAAATATAGAGGCCACCCAGGCCATGGTCGTCAGGACGGTGGGCAACAATGTATATCCACCATGGGGCAACAAAAAACACGAATTCCGGCCCATTCTCTTTTTTCGGGGTAGCAGGATGCGACGTGCTATGGTGCTTGCTATTATTTGTCGGGTGGTATTTGATGGATTCGGTGTAGAATACTAGCTCAGTATTCGGTAGTAAATTGGTTTTACTGGAAAAGAGTTTAAGTGAGATGAAGTCTAGCTAGTTCTTGCATACTGCCAGTACTGGTAAACTACTTCCTTATTAGTAGTAGAGTAGACTACTACCACGTAGTAGACTACTTGGTTCTGGTAAATACTCGTATTATGCAGTGGTG
>Ga0100380_10008413_pt1 | contig 10160 bp, 8 predicted proteins | sample CryGeymeta201504_FD_80417 | JGI IMG/M metagenome (GOLD analysis project Ga0100380, IMG submission 80417) | Groundwater microbial communities from Crystal Geyser aquifers in Utah, USA - Crystal Geyser metaG 2015-04 | ecosystem: Environmental > Aquatic > Deep subsurface > Groundwater | place: USA... | reverse complement strand
CTCATTTTGGTTAAACCATTGATCGACATGGCCAATTGTACTTTCTAATCGGTTTGCTACTTTTGTTACTTGGTTAAATGTATTTTCCAAAGGATCAGTTGAGTTGGCATATACAACTTGATCTGTAATGAGATAGGCAGGATTGGAGTCTAAAGATGCTTTGGGGATGATCGCAATTGATTTTTCCCCCATTAAGCCTGTTGTTTTTATTGCTATATCGTCATGGCTATAGACATCAACGCTTGAGTCAAGTTTAAGAGTGAGTTGGTATAAAAAGATCCTTCCAAGGCTATCTGGATCTTTTCTCGCGTCGGGAAGCTCTACTATGTGGGTTACTTCCCCAACAGCCTTGCCAGCAAAAGTAACGCGAGTTCCGATATTGATCCCTGTAATATTTGTGAAACGGACACTTAATGTTTTTTTGCCATCGCCCACTGTCGGCTTAAGGAAGAGAACAAGAGAAATCATGATCAGAAGGGCTCCTGTAACAAATAGGCCAATCAGTATATTTTTTACCTTCTCAGTCATTGAGGTTTCCTCTGGTTATGCGTAAGATTTTCTCTTAAAAAATTAATAGTTGGGTTATCTGTTTTGAAAAATGGTTCAGGTTCAGCTACTACAGAAATTTGTCCTTCTTGGTGAAGAGCAAGACGGTCTGCCATATATAAAGCTGAGGCAATATCATGGGTAACGACGATACTTGTCCCTTTTAATTCATTTTGCGTCTGAACAATGAGTTCATTGATCTGTTGGGCCGTAATTGGATCTAAACCTGTTGTGGGTTCATCGTAGAGGAGGATTTTGGGTCTATATACTATCAGTCTGGCAAGCCCTGCTCTTTTCCTCATTCCTCCAGAAAGATCTGAGGGCATTTTTTTTTCAGTTCCGTCTAGTCCCACCATGGCAAGGGCCTCTTCCACTTTGTTTTTGATCTCAGCGGGTGAGAATTTTTTGCCTGTAATGGGGTCTCCGTGTTGCTCTAGATAAAAGGCGGTATTTTGTTCAATATTCATCGAGTCAAAAAGGGCAGCCCCCTGAAAAAGCATCCCCATATCTTTGACAGCTTTATAGATCTCATTTTTTTTGATATCTGAAATCATCACTCCATCTACTTCAATAGAACCCCTATCAGGTTTTTCGATACCGATGATTTGGCGCAAAAGGACACTTTTCCCAGCTCCGGATCTTCCCAAAATGACTAAAATTTCCCCCTGTTTTACATCCAGGTTTAGCCCTTTTAGAACGTCAATGTGTCCATATTTTTTCCAAACATCTTTGATATGGATCATATTCCTTTCATCCAATCAAAATGCATTTTTTGATGGAGTAGATTTAACCCCATAGTTAAGAAAAAATCAGATAATAAGATGAGGATATAGCTAGTGACTACGCTCTGGGTTGTTGCTCTGCCAACCCCTGCAGCCCCTCCACTTGTTTTCATCCCTCTATAGCAACAAACAGTTACCATTAAGAGCCCAAACACAAAAGATTTGATAAAACCAGTTGCGACATCAAATAAGGTGATGTGGATCTGCATGGGAGCAAAGTAGCTAGAAGCTGGTAAATTAAATAAATTTACAGCAATTAAATATCCTCCGAATATCCCCATCATCGTACTAAAGAGGGTAAGGGGGGGGATCATGACTATCCCTGCAATAAATCGAGGAGCAATAAGGTAGGAATTGGGATTTACAGCCATTGATTTTAAGGCGTCAATTTGTTCAGTTACTTTCATAGTTCCAAGTTCAGCACACATGGATGAGCCCACTCTCCCCGTTACCATAAATGCTGTTAAAATAGGTCCTAGTTCAGTAATCATAGATTTTGCAACAAGGACCCCAGTTACACCTGATAAACCCTTTTCTCCTAGCTGATAAAAAGATTGAGCAGCGAGGACAAACCCTGTTGTAAACCCAGTAATTGCAACTACAGATAAAGATAATACGCCGATGTGGAAGAGCTGTTCTCTAATTAAAGTCCATGAAGGGGGTTTTTTAAGTGCTGAGAGCAAAACATCAATGACAAGAGATACATAGTCTCCAATTGTTTCGAGAATGCGCAGTGATTTAGTTCTTACAAGTGCGATCATTTGTGTCTATCCAGCTCAAACACTTATAGTATAAAATCAAAGAATAAAAAAGATAGGTTATACCCAACGTGATTCAAAAATTGGATTTTAGGCTGTGTTAAATAAATGCAATTTTCAGATCGCAAGTGAATTAATATTAGCGATATAGATTCACTTGCGATCGGAAAATTTCGAAAGTTTAACATCAGCTTAAAACCGATTCTTGAATCACTTTGGGTATAATATTGATACCGTAAACCAGGGGTGTTTTTCCTGGTTTACGTTAACTTTGGGGGCTTCCTCTTCTGCTAAAAGGATATTAGGAACTATCTAGATGCTTGCTGGAGCGATTCGTAGAGAGTTTTTAGGAACTGGATCATTTCAGATTTGTTGGAAGAATCGCTTTGTCCTTTAGTCATGATGTCGTTAATTTTAGTATTGAGTAAATTAGTTCTCACATCAATTTGTTTCTGACTAGCTTGCAATCCACTGTTTACCATGCTCATAAAATTGTTTCCTGCATCTTTGGCAAGACCTGAAACAATGTCTCTATCTTGTTGATTTATGAATAAATATTGTGATGCTTGGAGTCCAAATGAGAGAAAGGTAGTGAAAAACTGTCGATTTCCAAGTTGAACTTGAATTTCACCCCATTTAGTTCCCTCTTTAGTTACTTTGTTTTGCAGTTCTTCTTTTTGAGACCTTTCATGATTAGATATTTTAATTAATTGAGACAAGAGTAATCCGATGAGGTTTTGTAATCGAATCATATAGTTTGGCTCATCTGTGATTGGCTCAGCAAGAGCTTTTAGCTCTGATTTAATTGTGTCGAGTTCAGGTGAGACAGGACCTATTGTAACTCTGGATGCTTCAAGAGAGGGCGCTTGCCTAACAGGTGTTGGAATAGAAATAGAAGCGTTTACCTTGGCAGCTGTAGTATCTATAGGATTTATGCCAGATGAAATATCACTCAAGGGTTTTAGTTCAGTTCCCTTGGTGTTTTTAAGATTTAGGTTTACTTCAGCCATATTTCTCCTTTTAGTCTATTAAGTTACTTAAATTTTGGATGCTAGAGGTTGCACAATTTGCTTGTTGTTGTAAAGAGTCAACTTGCTCGGTGATTGTTTTTGTATTTTGAGAAAGATTGAGTTTAGTCACAGTTAATTGGTCTTCTAAATTTCTAATATCTTTTGATAAATAGGCAAGCTTCCACTCGTAGTAGGAGGCTCCTACATGAGCCCCCGCAGATGCGATCATACTTGATCCGGTCAGGATAGATGCAGCTTGGGCTTTGATTGAGTTTGAGTTTACTTGAGCTGCAGCTAAAGCTCCAGATCTCCAGGCTGAGATGCCGCCCGCTAGACCGAGCCCCAACTGAAGACAAAAGGCCCCTGTATGAATATTGTTTGAGATCTTTTTTTGTAGCTCTTCAGATTTAGTGTACCAAGAAACTGCTGAGTCTAATAGTGAAGTGTCATGGATAACCCCAATAGTAAGGCCAAGGACACCTGAGGCAATTAAAAAGGGAGCCGTAGCACCTCCTGTGGCAGCGCCTAATGCAATAGTGCCAATACTTGAAATGTATTGAGAGACTGAGGCAAATGTATCCCATGTCGATCTGGATTCATTGTTTGCAGCCTCTTTAGTGAGCGCTTCAAACATCTCAATATTTATCTGTTCTATTTTTGCTACATTTTTTGAAGCAGATCCCTCAAAAAAGGTGGCTTCTTTTTTTGCAAATTCTTCTTCATCTATAAGGCTGTCAAGTAAAGGGGCTAGCATGTGCTGGCTGGGAGGGGATAAGACAGGTTGGTGAGAAGAGGGAATCTCTTTTTTTTGAGCTGACTGAATAGAAGACTCTGGTGAGGAGAGTACTGGTTTACTTAAGGGATAGCTTGATGTTAGATCCATACCAACATCAAAAATTCTTAAATCATCATCAATTCCAATGGCATCTATTGACATAGCTATAGTCTCCACTGCTCTTTAAGGAGAGCAATTTTATCATTTAATGGATGGGGGGTCCCCTTTTTAATTCTCAGCTCTGACTCTGTAAGAGCAAGTTTTGCATCCTTTGTGTTTTTTAAGGAAAAGCAACACTCAGCAGCATGAAAATGAGGATAGGGATCCTCTTTTTGTAAAAGGGCTGCCATGGCCCAGGAATGAAGCGCTTCGTTATAACTTCTGGCTTCTTGTAAGGTAGCCCCTAAGGCAAACCAGAATCTCGATTCTAGGGGCCTTTTTGTACAAAGGACACGGAATACATCTGCAGCCTCACCCCAATTCCCAGATCCATATTGGGAAAAACCGTGGGCATAAAACTGCTCTACTTCTTCTGAAGTCATGGAATTCTTAATGTTTTCTCAATGGCTTTTTTCTCGTTTTCTAAGATCTTTTTGGAGATCTCGATAATAGAGCTCATGACTTGAACCATCGTCTGCATTTTTGAAAAAAGGACTGGGATTTCTTGTTTCTTTGTATCCATATGAGTAGATAGCAACGATTTTAGAGAGGAAAGCTTCTTTTCACTCACATCAAAGCTCTCTTGCTTCCAAAGATCCATCCCTCGGTCTTTCAGCTGGGTTAAGGTGGCCTTAAGGTTTTCTGGCATCGTCTTAGCATTGTCAGGGATAGCTGCTAATTCCGTCATGGCATTTAAAAGAAGGTCTCTATCAAGACGGAGATCATCAATTGTTTTAGACACATCAGAGATTTTTCTCTCAGTCTTTTTTTCTTGAGCAAGAACCAAGTCTACAGCTGCTGATGCAAGATCCGGAAAGAGGGTCGGAGTAGTTAATGAAGCTAATGCATTATGGGCAACAGCTTGAGTTTTTCGTATTTGTTCTCCATTTTCTAACTCATTTACATGAACAGTTGAATCAGAAGGTAGCTGCGCGCTATTAGTATAGAGTGATGTTTTTTTGTTGTTGATTGTATCTATATTAATTTGTCCCATCTTAATTCCTCTCAATTATGTAGCACCCCAAATATAGTTCGTTTTCAATAATTGCGCTATACGATCAATTATTTTAATTCCTATATCCTTGTAATGCTTGGATTTACGAAAAGAGAAATTCTAAGAGAAGGGTGTTTTTAAAGCAATCCTTATACCAAGATGTTTTATGGTATTAGTAGTTTAGCTTCCATTTTAAGGTGAACTTCCCCTGCTCTTGATACTGGTCACTTTCAATTTGGAAGACGAAATTATTTTTAAGTTCTACTTCCACACTGATATTAGGGGCGCTATCAAGAGGCCCTTGGGTGAAAGAGACTAAAACCCCCTCTGTCACATATTTTCCTACTTGAAGGGCGATGGTTTCGCCGTCTGCTCCATCTGCCTGAGATACAATACGAATCCGGTCTATCCCGAGGGCTTTGCGGGTACTTTCCATTACACCGGGGCCTGTTCCAGCAAGGCTTGCAATAGATGAGGCGATTTCTAGAGCTTGGAACCCTGAGATTTCGGATAAATCTTGTCCGAAGAGGAGGTAGGACATGATCGAGCTTAAGGGGAGGGGAGGGGAGGATTGGAGTGTAATTTGAGGATCATCAAGGGGCCCTTCTAATCTTGCTACAATAGGAATTCCCTTTGTTTCAGTAATGGCTGCAATATTTAAGTAGGGCATTTCGTGTTCGATGCCTGATAGAGATAAAGAACCGTCGGTTAGTTTGAAAACCCGATCTGAAAAGGTGAAGTTTCCGTTGATGAGTTCTAGTTTGCCTTTAGCTGCTATGTTGGTGAAAGTCCCTCCAAGATGAAACTCTCCCCCCCATTCTGAGTCAACTCCACGACCTGAAATTTTAACGGCTTGAGGAGTTGTAACATCTAAATCTAGAAAGAGGGGGTAGGGCGTATAGTTACTTTCTGGAGGCGTAGTGGGTTGAATTGAGTTGCGGTAGGTTACCTGAAGCTCTGGAGGAGGAGTTGGGATGTGATCGGGAATAGATAGCTCAGTATGGACGAGTTCTAACCTCCCTTTAGCTAGAGCAGATAGGGCATTTCCCTCTATATGAATATTTCCGTTACTAGAGGATGTAACAAGATCAATTCCGGCAAAGTTTAAATTTGTGAGCTCTACATCTAGATTAAATGGGAACATCTGGGTTGGGAGAATTTTAATTTCCCCTTTAGCCGAAAGGGTTCCTGTATTTGTTTCATCTTGAGCTAGAAATGAGCGGATGAGGAATCCATTTCGATTTGCAGAGATTTCTGATTCAATGTTTTGGAATTTTGTTCCTGTATAGTAGTTTTCATAGACTCCACTTTTAAGAGATAGGCCTCCGGATATGACTGGATCGTTAAGGGTTTCGCTTAAGTGGATATTTCCTGATAGATGGCCTGCTATATGGTGGGAGCTGATATTGAGAAAATCGAGGAAATTTTCGATTTGGGTATCCACTGTAATATGTGCTTTAACCGGTTTATGGAGATTGAAGTGAATATCAAATGGGGAAAGGGAAAAGTGAACAGGAGCTGTTATGTCAAAGTCAGCAAGGGGGCGTTTAAGGGCATTTAAATTTCCCTTTAAAAAGAGTCTATCTTTTTCGATATGCCCTTCTATAGTTCCATTCGCATTGAATGGGGACATGTTGCTAATGGTGGCAAATAGGCCCCCGGTTAAAACTCCCTTTTGCTCTTGCACTTCACCTTTTAAGGTTAAGGTTCCTGTAATGGGGATTTCAATAGGGTCAATGGCCAGAAAATCAAGGGGGAGCTCATTTGTTTGGAGAGTCACTCTTGTTTCCATATCGTCTTTTTTCAGTTTAAATAAGGCTGAACCACTTCCTATAGCAACATCCCATTTTGTATTATTAAAATTTAAGGAGGCAGGATGGAGAAGAGTGACTGGATGGTTAAAAACTGTTCCTACTAATGTTGTGATCTCATTTTTGTTTCCTGAAACCTCAAGATCAAAGGGCTCTTTTAATTTTCCCTCTGCGCTCATTTGAAAAGGGTATGCGCCATTATCTACATTTCCTTGTAGTATAGCTTGATTGATCTCTAAATCTTTCCACTTCCCATTTTTTATTTTTAAATCAAAACCATCGAAATTTGTAGAGAATGTCGCTGTTTGGGCGAAAAATGTATCGTAGTATAAATTGCTCCCCTCTACATTCATCTCTGTATTTTGAGGATTCCAAGTAATTTTACCGTGAGCTTCACCAAAAAGATTGGGGAGGTGAAGTGACTGTAGATTTTCAATGTCAAATTGGCCCCACCCATCTAGAGTCCTGTCTGGGAGGATATTTAGATTGATAGCTGCTTTAGCATAGGGTCCTATTATAAAATGGGCATCGAACTTTTTATTTGCATATGTTGCAACACCTGATCCTTCAATTATTTCTCCATGCTTATCTTCAATTGTTAAATTGGGGATTTGCCATGTGAGTTTAGCTTCATACCCATCAGTTAATGGAGTGATGTTAGCATCTGCCAAGATTCTCCCTTTTGCTTCAAAGGGGAGTCTGGGGAGAAGCTGTTCAGATTCCATATGAATATGAGAAGAGATGAGCTCATAGTTTGGGTTTAGAAGAGCTGATCCTTTGAGAAAGAGATACTCTTTATTTCGAGCGGTAAATTGAGCTTCTAATGTTTTGCGGTTTAGCTCACCTAATATACTCCAATTATCAATTGATCCAACAAGATAGAGCTTTTTGGAGTTGATTCTTAATTTCCCATCAAAATCAAAAGGGGTTCCGTTGGATATTTCAATATCTTTAGCAAAGACCCTACCAAATGCAAGCTCATTTTTAAGGAGTCGCCAGAGGATAGGCCTTAAACTAAGCTTACCTATAGAAATATTTAGGTCTTTGCCTTTAAGTGAAACGTTTTTTAGTTCAATTTGATGGGGAAGAGTCCCTTCTACTTTCCCAATTTCTACGTCTAACCCTGATTGCTTTAGGTTGGTAACGATTGCATTGCGGATAAAACCCTGCCCAAGGGGCCCTTGTATTACAGCATAGAAGCTTCCAATAAGGATAAAAAAAATAAAAAAAGTAAGGGCAATTTTTTTAATCATCAGAATGTTTGTCCTATTGATGCGTAAATTCTAAATAGTGGATCTATCCCTTCTCTTCGGTTAAGGGGAAAACCTATGTCAGCTCGTATGGGGCCAAAAAAGGTGAAGTATCTCAATCCAAGCCCAAGGGATTTAAACCAGAAAGTGTTTACTTTAGGAATCTGATCTAAACTCACCGTCCCGAAGTCTGCAAAAGGGACAAGTCCTATCGTTTCTTTATAGATCCGAAATCTGGTTTCACAAGTGATATAGAGAGCCCCTCTTCCTCCTAGAGGTTTATCATTGCTATCAAGAGGGCTAACTGTTTTATATCGATATCCTCTTAAATCATCTTCAGACCCACCTAAAAATAAGACAGGGAGAGGAACGTGTTGTTGGTTTGTTCCGGCAATAGAGCCCAACTGAATGCGAGTGGCAAATACACAGTTATCAGTTCCCATTGGGATGTAAAATTGAGTTGTTAGCATCTGCTTATAAAACTGCTGATTTGCAGAAAATAGGGATTGGTAGGGGATACCTTGGTAGACAACGGTAATGCCTCGAGTGGGGTTAAGGAGATCATTAGCTGTACTATATTTTACAAAAAGGGGAAGACCCATCAGTAGGTATGTACCATTAGAAGCGCTATTAGTGACGTTAAAGTGTTTGACTTGGAGCCCGAATGTCCCGTGAATATTTTTATTGAACTTTCTTTCAATATAGCTTGCGCCACTATAGTTAAATGAAGTGTAGGGACGAATATTTTCTCGATCGATTGAGGCTACAGTTCTAAGGTCTTGGTCTAGACGTAAAAAATCTGGTTTTTTATAAGAGATGGAGCCTAAAAGATAGCGCTGAGAAAATTCGCCGTTAATACTTAAGATCTCTCCCAGACCTCTTAAGTTGCGATGGGTCCAGTTAAACATCCCTCCGAACCCATCCACTGTTGCATAATAGACCCCAAGACTAATTTGTTGGTATTTTGATTCAGTTAAACTCAACTTCATTGGAAGTTCATTATGGGGCCCAAGCGCATCATCATGAGAGATCATGACTGAACTAAATAAGTTTGTATTCAAGAGCCTTTTTTGAGTCTCAAGTACATCATCAGTGTTGTATATCGTCCCTTCTTCCCAGTTGATTCGCCTTAAGATAAATTGAGACTTAACTTTACTTAGACCAAAGATTGAAATAGGACCAAAATGAGAAAGGGGCCCTTCGTTAATACAAGTAGATGCTTCTACTTCTTTTGAGGCCATATCTACAATTACTCGTCTTTTTTCAACCGTTGCTAATGGATATCCACAGTTAGCAAGTTCTGATAAAAGGTTTAGCTCTGTATTGACAATGTTTGTAGAAAGAGCTGGGCTTCCAAGAGTAAGACCCAAGTCTTCTGGCAAAAACTTGCCACAGTTTTCAATTTCAGCGGGAACTGTACAGTCTCCCTGAAATACTTGGTAAGAACTGATCGAGTATTGAGGGCCAGGCTGAATATAAATAGAGACTATAAATCGACTTTGATCAGTATTGATATCAGATGTAATTGTTGCTTCATAGTATCCATAGGCTTTAAGGACCTTGAGCATAGAAGGGATGTCAGAGGCAATTCTGTAGCGAAGACCATTGATCGATTTTGGAGGTCTATTTTGGATTGTAACCAGATCTGAAACATCGAGAATGGATTTAATGGCAGCTTCGTCCTCTAATCCTATAAAGTGGATGTCGTAAGAGAGAGGTTCATTTACTTGTGAGTAGGAAGCTGGTTTTTGTATCCCATCGGGGATGGCTACTTGGGCAAAACACGATAAAGAGGGGAGTAAAAGGGAGTAAAGGAATTGCTTCATTAAAAGTGGACCTCTTATGTAGTATATACCCCTATGAGACAAAAATCTGAAGTCATTTTTCAAAAAAGTTGTTTAGTCATTCCTGGTGGCGTTAATTCACCTGTTCGCTCATTTACCCATTTAAAGATGAACCCATTGATTGCTGAGTCTGGAAAGGGGAGTAAGTTGGTGGATGTAGATGGGAATGTGTACATCGACTTTTGCTGTAGCTGGGGCGCTTTAATTTTGGGTCATACTCATCCACAGGTT
>Ga0100380_10008407_pt1 | contig 10165 bp, 12 predicted proteins | sample CryGeymeta201504_FD_80417 | JGI IMG/M metagenome (GOLD analysis project Ga0100380, IMG submission 80417) | Groundwater microbial communities from Crystal Geyser aquifers in Utah, USA - Crystal Geyser metaG 2015-04 | ecosystem: Environmental > Aquatic > Deep subsurface > Groundwater | place... | reverse complement strand
GTACTCGTTTAAAGCAAATCAAGCTAGTTTTTAACTTTGCAAATTGAATTTACTCTGATAGTTAAAGTGTGTTTAAACATACTGAAAGCAGTATAAAAAGTTTCGTGCGTTTACCCTAATTTTAAATTGTAGGGATTAATTTTTTAACTTGTTTATTATCAGGGTTTTACAAATATTTTATTTTGCAAAAGGGTATTCCATTAAACCCTCAACTTTAGTTGTGGGGGCAAGAAAAAGAATACGTTTTGTAACGGTTTTAACCGTTTTGTTCTATAAAAAACCGTTAAAACGGTTACTAAGTGCCAATTTACTTTTTCCTACGAATAAATTCGTGGGTTTAATTTAGGATACCTTTTGCAATAAGTAAAAGGATTAAATTTTTGATAATCAGACATTTAAGTCATAATTAAACTCTACAAATTAAACAGTGTAGTCAGTAATTTTTAATTCGTAATTGATACTTATCCTTGCATGACATTATTTTTCTCAAACAAATATTGAATAATTCCTTCTCTTAGACCTACTTTAGGAACTATAATTTCTTTGATATTGGCTGATTTCATTACCTTCAAATAAATTTCAGTTGCTGGAATAATTACATCGGCTCTGTCATCATTCAATCCAAAATCTCTGATTCTCTCTTGATAATTTCTTTTCTTGAGTTCTTTATATAATCTCTCTATTTCTTTGATAGTCAGCGATTTACCACTTTTTGAGCTTTTTGAAAGGTCGTAGAGTTTATTGATATTCCCACCTGTTCCGACGGCATTTACATTGCTAGAAAGAGGTTTGATTGCCTTTTGAATCCAATCTTTTAGAGCTTGACTTTCTTTTTCAAGGTATTCTTTGGTAGCTGTTTTTTTGTCTGTTGTGATAGAGCGTACCGAACCCATATCGAAAGAATGAGCATCTATTTTTTCAAAATTATGATAAATATTTACTTCTGTACTTCCTCCACCAACATCAATATGAACAAAATTATCTGTCGAAACATAGCTCAAAATTGATTTATTAATCAACTCGGCTTCCATATCACCACTAATAATATGGATTGGAAGTCCGACTTCTTGCTTTACTCTCTCAACAATTTGCTTTCCATTTTTGGCTTCTCGCATCGCAGAAGTTGCACACGCCATATAATCATTGACTTCAAAAACGTCCATTACATTTTTGAAAACGTGCATTACTTCTAAAAATTTTGCTTCATTTTTAGGACTGATTTCGTGAGAAAGACTAAAAACATCCGTTCCCAAACGAAGAGGAAAACGAACCTGCTCTATTCTTTTAAGACTAGGAAATCCATCTTTTTCTGAAAAACGAACTCTACTAATATGCAAACGAAGTGCATTTGAGCCAATATCTATGGCTGCCAAACGCAAATCTTGTGGGAAATTATTCATCATAGTTCAAAGAAAATAGATTTTGATGGTTTTTACTAATTATTTTTTGAGAGATTATAAATTAATTTGATTTATTATACCAAAAAAAATGTATTTTTGAAAAGATAGTATTTTTCTACAGCTATTTCAAACTTTTTAATTAAATTCTATTTTTATGAAAACAAATTTTTTAAAATTTATTAAGTTACCTATTTTATTGTTTTTACTATTTTGCTTTAGTTTTTTTTCTTGTGGTTCAGATTCCAAGACAAAAAATGCAGATACTACTGAAAAGCAAGAAATCAGCATTGTAGAAGAAAAAAAAGAAATTGAAGTTTCTTTTATGCTTTCTAATGTAGAAGATGATATAAATGGCACAGAAAGCACCATTACAGCCGTTGTAAATGGCGAAAAGGTAGAGGTTACAAAAGCAACAAATTGTAATGTAGTAGAAAAACAAGACTATGAATCAATGAAAGTTCCTGCTGATGCTAGATGGGCATGTGCATGTTGGTGGGCAGGTGCAGGAGAAAATTTTTATGCCATAAAAAAGGAAGATAAAGTAGAATTTTATGGAAAAGAAGTCTATGAAGAAATGGAAGAAGAATATGACAAATGGGAACTTATCAAAACATTAGAATAATCTTTATACACTTTTCAATGCAATAGAAAAATGGAAATTTATCTCATTCGTCATACCACTCCAAAAATAGAAAAGGGAGTTTGTTATGGTTTTTCAGACTTGGAAGTAGCTGATTCTTATAAAAAAGAATTGAGTGTTTTATCAAAAAAAGTCATTCAAAATCTCAAAAAGCAGTATTACAAGAATGCCAAACAAGAAGAAATTTTGATTTATACAAGTCCTCTCCAACGCTGTTCTGTTTTGGCGAAGGATTTAAAAATCAATCTTCAAAATTATTTCCATCCAAAAATAAAACGAAATAAAAATCTAAAAGAAATGAATTTTGGAGATTGGGAACTCAAAAAATGGAATGAAATAAATGAAACAGAATTAAAGCAATGGACTGATAATTTTGTAACTGAATTTGCTCCCAATGGAGAAAGTTTTGAGGTTTTGAATGAACGAGTACTAGATTTTTGGCAAAAAAATATAAAATCAGAAAAAGGCAAGATTGCGCTTATTGTTTGTCATGCAGGCGTTATCCGTTCTATTTTGTGTCATGCCTTGCAAATTCCTCTTCAAAAGGCTTTTTCTGTTTCGATAGCTTATGGAAGCATTAGCAAACTCAAAGTTTTCGAAACACATACACAAGTAGAGTTTTTGAATGGGTAAAGCGATTTTTTTTCTTAAAAATCATATCATTTTAAGAATTTTGGATTCGGTCAGACTGACACCCCACCCATTATCAGATGCAATAGAACCAACACTATCCAAAAAACCAAGGTAGAACACCTACTACTGATTCAATTTTTTTTCTACTTTCATGTGAGGAATTCCGACTTCTGTAAATTCTTTTCCCTGTTTTTGATAGTCTAGTTTGTCATAAAATCCGATAGCTGTCTGTCTGACATTTGCCTCAATAAGCTGATAGCCTTTTGATTGAGCAAAGTCTTCAGCAAAGCCAATAAGTTCTTTTCCTATGCCTCTTCCTTGCCATTCTTCTGCTACTACTACTTGTCGCATTTTGAGTTTGGTAGTCGATAAAGGAACAAACATAGCAGCACCAACTATTTTTTGATTTTCATCGTAAGCTGCAATATGATAACTATTGTTTTCCAATTCTAATTCCTCAGAAGAAAAACGCATACCTAAAGGTTGGCGCAAGACCAATTCTCGTAAATGAACAGTATCCCAATACTCTTTTGAATTGTGTTCGATAACTCTAAATTCTAACATAAAAATAAGGCAAAAAATAAAAAATAAAACTAAAAAATAATATAAATAATATAGCTAAACAAAAAATAAAGCTACCTTTTTTGATACCAAAAAAACATTTAATAAAACAAGGTAACTTTTTTCTAGCAGAAACTCATAATTATTTAAGCATAAAACTAATTGCAAAACTAATTTTTCTCAAAATAGTTAGTATCTTTTTAGAGTAATTTAGTAGTTTTGGTATTTAATTTACTAAAATTACAATCTCAATCAAAATCATTTAAAATAATAGAAATTATGCAAGAGGAAATTAATATGCATCTTGATGATGCAAAAGAACAAATGGAAAAGGCTATCAAACATACCATTACAGAGTTTAGTAAAATCCGTGCAGGGAAGCCAACAGCTTCTATGTTTGATGGTGTTATGGTAGATTATTATGGGTCTCAAACGCCACTTGCTCAGGTAGCCAATATTTCTATTCCCGATGTAAAAACGGTAATGATTAAGCCTTGGGAAAAAAGTATGGTTGCCGAAATCACTCGTGCTATTCGTGATAGTAACTTGGGTTTCAATCCGATGGGAGAAGCTGATTTGGTTCGTATTAATGTACCATCTCTTTCTGGAGAACGCCGTCAAGAACTTGTAAAACGTGCTAAAGCAGAAGCAGAAGAAGGAAAAATAGGCATTCGTAATGCTCGTAAAAATACAAATAATGCGCTTCGTGCTATTGATGGCGCACCTGAAGACATGATAAAAAGTGCAGAAAATAAAGTACAAGCTCTCACAGACGATTATACAAAAAAAGTAGATGAACTTTTAGAAGCAAAAGAAAAGGATATTACAACGGTGTAATAAAAGTTAGAAGTCAGGTTTCAGAAGTAAATGCAAAAATAACATCTGATTTCTAACATCATAAGCCTAAAAAGCTTTTTCTAATCTGTTTTAGGAAAGGCTTTTTTGATAAAAAATAAATCAATAAAGTTATGCAAAAGTCAGAAGCTGTAAGCCAATATATTCTCAAACAAGATAACTATCAAAATGATTTTTTTATTTGCGTAAGCTCATTTTTAGAGAATTTCCAACTATAAAAAAATCTCTAAAATAGAAAATACCTTTTTATGACTATCAAAATAAGCCGTTGATTTATCTTAATCCAACCAAAGAAAATCTAATTATTGGTTTTATGGACGGAATAAATTTAGAGGATGATGAAGGTCTATTTGCACCAAAATCATTTTCTCTCAAACGTATTCGTCAGGTTTATTTTCCAAAAACAGAATACGAAAATATAAAAAGTTTGACAGACGAAGAAATAGAAATTCAAAATCAACAGAATGAAGAGTTTGAAAAGAGTTTTTGTAAAATGTTACAAAAAGCAGCCATTTTTATAGAAAAAAAGAATTATTAGGCTTTTCGGCTTCTCTCCAAAGTTACCTTTGACCATTTACAAACGCCTCCAATCGGTGCGTTGTATTTGTGTACGACTACTTTTGCGCTATCTACTTTTGGAATTTCTTCTAGTATTCCACTCAAAATATTTCCTGCTAAGTGTTCCAAAAGTTTGGCTGGTGTGTTTACTTCTCTTTCTACAATTCTGTAAAGATGTCCGTAATCCACAGTATCTCTTACGTTGTCGCTTTTTGATGCTTTTTCCAAATCAGCTTCTACTTCGACATCAATTCGATAGCGATTTCCGATGACTTGTTCTTCTTTGAGTACGCCGTGTTTGGCAAAAAACTCTAATTCTTCTAAGGCTATTTTTCCCATTTTTTAGTCTAATTATGTTTTGAATAAACAAAGTTACACTAAAATTAAACTTCAAAAGTCATTTAGATTTGTTTCTTTGCCCAAACTACTATAAATTAGTCTTGCTAACTCTTAAATTTGATTTATTATTTTGCTATTTTGTGCTAAGAAACTATTTTGAGCCTAACCAATTACTTGCATGAACATTTATTTTACTCGTTTTTTCGCTACTTGCCAACTGTTTGTGATTTTGGCTTTTGCAGTTTGTCTATTTTTTCTCTCTATACCCTTTTCTGGCAATTTATATAGCCAAGATTTAGTTCCTTTTCACCAAAGTAGTGATGATGGAGAAACACAAAAATATGGCTACAAAGATAAAAAAACAGGAATGATTCTGATTTCTGCTCATTATTCACAAGCCTTAGATTTCGAAAAAATCAAAGATTCCGAAAATAATACAGTACGAGTAGCTCGTGTCCAAAAAAATGGACGCTGGGGATATATTACAGAAGAGAATACACCTTTTATTCCAATTATTTATCAAGAATTAGGTGCATTCAAAGAAGGAAGAGCTGTGGCTCGTTTGGAAGGCAGGACTGGTTTTATTGATGTTCAAAATGTATCTATTGTTCCCTTTGAATACTCTTATTCCTATCCTTTCAAAAATGGAATGGCTAGAGTTCAGAAAAATAACCTTGTCGGTTTTGTTGATTTAGAAGGTAATTTGGCGATTGATTTAGTTTATGAAGATGCCTATAATTTTTCAGAAGGATTAGCTTATGTCAGAAAAAATGGAAAATATGGGTTCATCAATAAAAAAGGAGAAGAAGTTATTCCATTCGTTTATGAAAATGCAAAAGATTTTGAAAAGGGAACTGCTTTAGTTCAGAAAAATGGACTTTGGGGCAAGATAGACCAAGAAGGAAACGAAGTGGTCAAAATAATTTATAAAGATATTCCTTTTTTTTACGAAGGTGTAGCAGAAGTTAGAACCGAAGAAAGTACAAAAAATAATGTTTCCAAATGGGGGTATATCAATGAAAAAGGAGAAACTGTCGTAGATTTTATTTATGATGAAGCTAAGTATTTTTCAGAAGGATTAGGAGCAGTTAGAAAAGGCAAAGACTGGTTTTTTATTGATAAAACAGGAAAAGAAATTTTCAAATCATCTTATCCAATCTATGAACCCTTTGTGGACGGACTCTCAAAAGTACATCAAAATGACCTTTTTGGTTTGATAGATAAAGAAGGAAAATTAGTTGTACCTATTATTTATCAAGAAATAAAAAACTTTGAAAATGGTATTGCAAACGTAAAAAAGAACGACCATTGGGGCGCAATCAATGAAAAAGAAGAACTAGTTATTCCTTTAGAATACGATGAAATTCACTTTATTACTAAAAATTTGGCTTGGATAAGAAAGCTAAATAAATATGGTTTTATGGGAGAAAACGGAAAAATAATTGCTCCTACACAATATGATGAGGTTGATATTTTTTATAAAAATAATCTTATTTTGGTAAAGAAAAACAAACATTGGGGCGCAATCAGTCCGACAGGAAAAGTATTGCAAGAGGCTATTTATGACAAAATAGAAAAACTAAGCAATGACTATTTAAAGGTTTATAAAGATGGAAAAGTAGGATTAATGAATTCGGAAGGCAAAATTACTCTTCCTGTTGCCTATAATGAAATTGGTACTTTTTTTAGAGGAAAAGCAGTAGCTCGTAGTAATGGAAACTTTGGTGTAATCAAACGAGAAGGAAAACCAATGACCAAATTTAATTGGGATTATATTTATCCGTATTCTGATGGTTTTGCGATTGCCAAATATCATAACGGAACTTATACGTATCTAAATGAAAAAGGAAAAAAACTAAGAAAAAAATATCAAGATGCAAAGCCTTTCTCTAATGGATTTGCAGCCGTAAAAGAAAATGGAAAATGGGGCTTTATTGATAAAAATGGAAAATGGCTCATAGAACCAAGCTATAAAATGGTAGAATCTTTTCAAAACGGACTTGCACTGGCACAAGAAACTACTAAAAACGACAACAATGATAAAGAAACATCAAAATACGGTTATTTATCAGCAGATGGAAACTGGCTCATCGCACCAAAATTTGAAGAGGCTTATTCATTTTCAGAAGGTTTTGCAGCCGTAAAAAAGAATGGAAAATGGGGATATATTTCCATTAGTGGAAGTCCATTTATAGAATTTAATTATGACGATGCCTTGCCTTTTTTAGATGAGCAAGGCTGGGTAAAATACGGTGATGATTGGCAATCGATTGATAAATTTGGAAATCGTTATTTACAAGTTGCTTCTGCTTCAGATATTTTCATTGACATGGACGAAATACCATTTATGTGGACAGAAAACGAAACAAATCAAAAAATGGGATTACACGTAGATAATGAAAACGTCATGCCTTTTGCTTATGATAAAACAAGTTCAACAGTAGGCAGAAATAGAATCTTTTTGGAGAGAAATGGCACTTGGAATTACCTAAATAGCAAAAATGAAATCATTGAATATAACTTTGACGATGTAGATTATATGTTAATGGCAAATAATGCTATTATGAAACGAGTTAAAAAAGAAGGAAAATATGGTTATTTTAATACAAAAACCGAAACGATTGTAATTCCGATAGAATACGATAATGCAGAATCTTTTTTTTATATTTATCCTAAAAGTTCTGATTTTGGAGAAGATGTAGAACCTCTTGCAGGTTATGCAAAAGTAGAACGCAATGGAAAATGGGGAATGATTGATATGGAAGGAAAAATACTTATTCCTATTATTTATGACCAAATTGATAACTTTTCAGAAGGGTATGCAAAAGTTACTTTGGATGGTAAAAATGGCTATGTGAGTACAGACGCAAAAATTATTTTACCTATTGAATTTGAGCAAGCTGGAAACTTCAAAAATGGAAAAGCAGAGGTTAAGAAAAATGGAAAATGGGGAATGATTAATCACAAAGGAGAAGAAATTATTCCTATTGAATATGACCAAATTCGTTTTACAAACAACGAAAATATTATTATCGTAGCCGAAAAAATAAATGAAAGACTGCAATACGGTTTTATAGATTTGCGTACCAATGGAGAACAAAAAATAAACCCAAATCGTTATTCCTCCGTAAGTTCTGTTTTTATTAGTGGACTTTTAGAAGTAGCCAAAAATAACAAAAAAGGATTTATAAATGAAAATGGAGAAGAGGTAATTGGTACAGAATATGACGATGTAGGAACAACAGAAGAAGAACCCATAGCTGTCCGTAAAGGTAAAAAATGGGGATATGTCAATAAAGCAGGAAAGATAATAATTCCTTTTATTTACGAATCTGCTGAAAGTTTTGGAACAACTGGACAGGCACTTGTCGAAAAAGATGGAGAGCGTTATTATATCAATAAGACTGGAAGAAAAGAGGTTCAAAAAAATGAGTTAGACTTTTTTGATGAGAGTAATGGAGATTGGTAGAATAAGGCTAGGAGTTAGATTTATGAGATCAAAAGTAAATATAAATAAGACATTTTTTACTAATTTTCTAATCCCTAAACTCATTTTCTGTTTTGCCAAAACTTGCCCTTTTTTATGTTCCTTGCAAAGATGAAGACGAAACTTTGCATTTATCAAAGCTACTTTTAGACAAAAAATTAGTAGCCTGTACTAATTCGATGCCCATAAAAAGCTGTTATTTTTGGCAGGGCAACATCGAAAACGACACCGAACAAGTTTTAATAGCTAAGACATTAACTGAAAAGACAAAAAAAGTTACTCGCTTTTTAGAACAATATCATTCTTATGATACGCCTTGCATTGCTTTTTGGGAAATAGACATAAATGAAGAGTATTTTGAATGGGTAAAAAGTCAAGTATAGATTTTAGCTTTAATAAAATCCAATTTGATTTATCAAGTTGAATAATAAACGTTATCACAGTTAATTTGGCAATGTTTATTTTTCCGTAACGACAGGTTTGCAAACCTGTCGTTACGGAAAAATACGAATGTTTTGATTTTCTATAACTTGCTAATTATTAGCCCCATAAATAACCGTGATAACGTTTAATCAGAGTTTTTTAATTCTGACAAAAACTTTCTTCCCAAACATTCATATCAAATTCTTCTCTCACAATTTGATAAAATTCTTCCTCACTTTGGATAGTACGTTCTTCCTTTTTCTTACCTATCGTTTTGATAAATTTGTTATTGAATAAGGTAATTCTGCCTTCTTCTATTGGAATAGTACAAATTCTATTCTTTACAAAATAAGATGCTGGCGAATACTGTTTGAAGTCAATCTGTTCATAAAACTCCTCAATTTTTCTAGGTATTGTGTCAAAAGCATAGATTTTTTTGAATTTATAGCCTTTTTTAGATTCTGACAATACAAATTTTGAGTTGTTCGACTGGCTTATTTTGTAGATAGCATCTCTATCTTTATAAACATAATCATCAATTTTTGTAGGAATTTTCATAGGTTCTGTAAAAAGATTTCCGTAGCCTACATCAACTAGCCAATCTTCTTCTAGTTTTACTAAGATTGATAAATGATCAAATTCACAGCCTACATTTTCTCTTTTATCGTACATTCTTGAGGATACAATTTGACAATCAAACCCAATTTCTTTGAGAAGATTATAAAATAAATAATTTAATTCATAACAAAATCCGCCTCGTTTTTCTACAATTATTTTTTCATACAATGAATCTACATCAATCTTTAGAGGTTTTTTCAAATGTATATCCAAATCCTCAAAAGGAATAGCAAATACATGTTTTCTGTGCAATTCGTTGAGCGTTTGTAGGTTGTTTTTTGGTGTTTGCCGAAAATTAATTCGCCTTAAATAGTTGTCTAATTTCATTTCTTAATGATTTGTGTGTTTATTGGTTATTTGAACTATTTATTCTTGGATAGCTTTTACTTGAATAAGCTAGAATTAAGTAGCTTTCATTTTCTTTGCATATTACTACCAAATAGCTATCGTAAAAGTAATGAAATTATAGACAGAAATTTCAATGCTATAACTTACTTTAAGGAAATAAAAAGACGACTTGAAAACTTTTAGGGTAAACGCACGAAACTTTTTATACTGCTTTCAGTGTGTTTAAACAGACTTTAATTATCAGAGTAAATTCAATTTACAAAGTTAAAAACTAGCTTGATTTGCTTTAAACGAGTACAATTT
>Ga0100380_10008398_pt1 | contig 10172 bp, 7 predicted proteins | sample CryGeymeta201504_FD_80417 | JGI IMG/M metagenome (GOLD analysis project Ga0100380, IMG submission 80417) | Groundwater microbial communities from Crystal Geyser aquifers in Utah, USA - Crystal Geyser metaG 2015-04 | ecosystem: Environmental > Aquatic > Deep subsurface > Groundwater | place: USA... | reverse complement strand
TCCACCCCAACCCCAACCCCAACCCCAACCCCTCAACCCCAACCCCAGTAGATTAGGTTGAAGTGCCAATATAAAGAATATGAATTAGAGCAGTGTATGATACCATTAAATGAGGGAAAAAATACAGGGAGTAGGAATGATGATTCAGAGCTAGCTGTTTTGAAGGATTTGTATTAAAATGAGAAATATTATTATTTTATCATATATTCATAGTCACAAATATGGTTGAGAGCAAGACTAAAACCACCGCTGCTAGAGCTAGAATCGCCCACAAGCTGGCAAGATATTACCGTGCCACCCCCATCCATCTTCTTGGAGTCAACGGAGCTAGCCAGCCCTCAACTTCTCATCTCAGTATCATTCATTTTACCTAGGTCTTGGAGGAGCTCCCAAACGCAGACTCAGAAATAAAGATAACACTTGGTATCCTTCTGACGAAGAAAAACCTTATTTGAAAAGAGCCGCCAAAAAGGCCCAAGCACCCAAGGGCAGAAAATCAATCACTCCCGGAACCGTCGTCATTTTGCTCTCCGGTGTCAACAGAGGAAGAAGAGTTATTGCTCTTAAAACTCTCGCCTCCGGAAACCTTTTAGTTACTGGACCTTACGCCGTTAATGGTGTTCCTCTTAGAAGAGTCAACCCTGCTTACGTGATTGCTACCTCCACCAAGGTCGCAGTTGACGGAGTCAAGACCAACATTGATGATTCTTTCTTCAAGAAGTCTAGAAGATTCACCAAGAACGAGCTCAAGAATGCTTCCGAAATCAGACAGAAGAGAGTTGAGGCTGGTAATGAGGCCGATGCCAAGTGGAGAGCTGAGTTGAAAAATGTCCAGAAATCAGTTGATGCTAGTCTTTTGGAAAACATCAAGAAGGTTGAGCACCTGAAAGGATATCTTGCTACCAGATTCACCATCTCAAACAGAACCAGACCCCACGAACTTAGATTCTGATCGTCCAATATTTAAACTTTGAATTAGGCAATATGTATTTAAATAGGACGGTTGATCATTTCTTTCCCTTGCCTCCTGCCTTCTTCTGGGCCTTCTGGGCAGCTTTGTCTTGAGCTTTCAGCTGGGCAGCCTTGTCCTTGTTCACGGTCTTCTTCTCGGTGGCTTTCTTGGCAACGGCAGCTCTCTTGCGCTACTTGATTTCTCTCACAGCTTCCTCAGCCAAAGCTTTCTTCTCTTCAGGGCGGGCATTCTTGAATTTTTTGATGTCGTCAAGGGTCACACCTTCAATAGCTCTTTACTTTCTGAAGACTTTTCTCTTTTTATTCTTTCCGGTATCAGTTTGCTTTAATTTTTTATGGAGACGTCTCCAGGCGGTAGTCCATCTGAGTCTTTGTGCTTTGAGTTTTCTAAGTTAGCTAGAGAGTATACCTCAAGCCGAAACTTCTGCAACGCTTGTTAAGGAACAAGAAGGGTCTACCGTCCTTGGCGACATAGCGGATTCCTCTGCCGGGGTAGATTTTCCACTCGCTGAAGTTGCAAAGCTCAGTCTTAATGACCATGTGTTAATATTATGATAAAAATATACCAATTAAATAATCAAAAAAATATATTAAGCTTCTCCTTCTTAGAATGTTCCGAGCCCTCAACCTCTTAATGAAGCTTCCATTGTCTATAGGATTCTTTGAATTGCCCTGTTTGCTCTATCATTATAATATTATGAATAAGACTGATCCAGGAGAGGTTAAACAAGCCACTGAAAAGAACGAATCTGAGCATAATAACATCGAATAAAGAGAGGATAGAAGGTTCACTTACGAACTGTTGCTCTCTTAAAGCTAGTCTCAGATGGTGCAACCTCTTTAAGTGATTGATGATGTGACTCTTCTCAGAAGATAGCTGAAGTATTTATCCAAAACAATACTCAAGCTAAGCTCAAAAATATACCAGCAGTAGGAAAAAATGAAAATTATCGAATAATAGCTTGAAGAATGTCAACATATGTATCAGGAATAATCTGAGTAAAAAAAGGCCATCGCCTCTGAACTTGCCAGTTTAAAAGCTTCACAGAACAGCAAATAAAAGGAAATATCCTTGAAAGAGAAAATGCTCTATTAAGAACCGACAGAAGCTGACAGCACAAAGTTAGAAATTATGGACAGAATTCAATTACTAGAAGGGTAAAATCGCAAACTACATTTGAAGCTAAAACAAAAGTAAAAATCCTTGGCCAATGAAAGATAGAGTTTAACTCTCAAAGACTATGATATCGATGAACAAAGACTACAACTCAAAGAACTGAGAGAAGCACTTGACCAAGAAAGAGCAAAAGTCAAAGATAAATTAATTGAAATCAATAGATTAAAAAATCAACTCGATTAAACCAGCTAAGATTTATCAGAAGTAAAGGCTCAACTCGGGCTTCATAAGCTTTAGAACAAAGAGATGCAGAGGTAGCTTTTATAGTTCAAAGATTCATACAAGAAAATAGAATAAATTGAACTTCTTAAATTAACATCAAAGGAATCATCGCTTGAAAAAACGAAAAAGATATTGGAGTAGTCGAACTCTCTTAGTTATGAAGAGTTATCCGAGAAATATCGAAAACTTGTTAATCACTATTCAACCCTGAAAAACTAAGCTACTTATCTCAAATATAGAATTCAATGTATGACCAGCGATGAGAGAGATGCCTAGCATATTGTTATTGACCGTTTCATTCAGGTTCTGAATATATACAGAGATAAGCTCGTACAAGGTTAAGCCCCTGTGAAGCCTAATTTATAGAAGAAAAAATAAGCTTTTCTGAGACGTTTTGCCAAGGAATATCAAAAATTCATTGAAAAGGTGCATTGAACTGATCTTATCTCTATATGAGTTATCATTTTAGTGGATTGATTAATAGGATCATTTGCCTGGAAGAGCCTCTTGGTCCAATGAACTGAACACTTCTTCTCTCCATCTGGCTTCCTGTTCGGCGTGCTCTTTACGGTTATAGCCGTAGTAGCTCTTGTCCCAGAAGTTAAGTTTCTTTATACAATCAACTATACGCTGTTTAGGAACTCAGTTTTGAGCTTTTTGTTCCAATACTGTTCATCGTTGTAGAGAAGAATAGAATTTTTTGTATTGAGGCAAGTTATTCTCCATAGACCATCAGTGTCTTGAGAGCTGAGATCTTGAACAGCTGATCTTTGTCTAGGAGGGAGAATTTCAAGGTGTGCCGTTTCATAAACGTCTTCTTCGACTTGGAAGTAGTTGTTGATCCTCTTCACAAACAAAAGTTCCTAAATATAATATGTCTTACCTTGTCTTTGGAATAGCTGACCTTGATAGCGTACTGCCCTCCATACTGAGTTATGATTTTCATGGTGGCATAAACAACATAGAAAACTCCGACGGTTGATATAGGAGTGAAAAGCCTGGCAGCATCGATGCTGTAGGGGTTCCACAAATGTTGCTGACCGATAAACAACTAGTCGGCTTTGTCAACAGTCAAATTAGTCTTGAAGGCCATGTTCAAGGGAAGGAAAACGCCACCATAGGCCAGAAGAGCAATATTTCCGAGTTGGAAGGCTCTAATCCATTCAAGAACTCTGGTGTTTTCGTAGATAACCTCACCTTGCTCAAAGTTGAGCTGGCTGCTAGGATATTGAGTAGGCATTTTGACGAAAGGCTGATCAGTGAAAGTAGGATGGTAGAGATCTTTCTCGAGCTTGAGAAGCCTTTCAAGGGGGTTGCCAAAGAATTAAGGATGCCCAAGTCTATCTGAAACATATTCGTATTTTTATTCAGGCTTGATAGGCACATCGTACTTGTATCCTTTGCCATGGTTGTAGTTGCGGGTGACAGGCCTGTTGAGTCTTTCCTTTTCCCATTCGACAATGTGCTTGAATTGAGTCTTGGTGTGCCAGGGAGTGTTGGCGATGAATCTATCCTCATTATTGAAGGTCCATTGGGTTTCGCGCATTATATCTCGACGGGGGAAGCCTAGGTCAGGGAGTTACTCCTTGGTGGGCCCGTCTTTGCTCAAGTTAGTATCGACACCGGGGATTCCATTTTTGTAGGGTCGGTCAAGTTGTGCGATGGCAGCCCATACTTATCTTTGCACTTTGAGGTCATTCTTGAAGTTTGTGATGATGTTGTTGTACTCTTGAACTTCTACTTTGTCATGATACTCGTCGAGCTCCGAGGCAACATATTAAGGAGAGTTAGGGTCCTGATGGGGAAGAACTGGATAAGTTTTATAGTCCACGACAGCATTTTCTTCAATTTTCCTAAGGTAGGATTATTTCTCCTCAAGCGAAAGAAGTGAAAGAGCGTTGATTTTAGTTGAACCGAATCGTCCGAGAGCGTTTGCTATCTTCCGAGCAAGCATTAATCAATACAATTATTATCATCAGTTGAATACGGGAAATTAAATCAACCATCATCACCACTCATTTCTCTCAGAGACCTGGATGGACTATATTCGATTGAAGCACCTGTTCCGATGAAAATCTTTGGGGGATGCAATGCTCAAAGGAAATCTTATCCTTTACTTTTCCTTTCTAGTTGAGCTCCTTTCCCAGAAGGAAACTAAGCACACAAGAGTGAGCTATGATAACTATTTATGTTCTACTGTTTTAACTTTGGGAAGTACTTAACTGTTTTGTATTTTTAGATATAATAGAAGCTAGTCTTTTTTTGAGGTCCCTTGTTCTTTGGTAAAATTTTGTGTAGCTTTCCTCAAAACCTTTGGTCAGCATAGCTAAAAAGAACTACTGCATCGACTGATTCATTTCAGTTATCTCTTCAGCATCTAACGTCTAGCAGTGAGACATCAGACTGAACATCCAGCGCTCAGGATTGTCCAACAGAGCTGAAAAATCAAAGTTGGGGTACTCCTGTTGAAGAGCCAATGCTGAGGAGCCTATCGACCAGGCAGCTGAGAGTCGACTACAGAGCATTGGTTCGACCACAATCGAAAATCCGGTGTGCCCTTGAGTTATTTGCTTACAGGTTTCGAGGCAGCGTCTGAGTGGAGAACAAATGATCAGGGCAACGTTATCAAGGTTGATATGTTGTTGTTTGACATAAAGACATTGCTCTAGATCAACTTAATTGCTATCAATAAAGTCAGGGGAGAATTTGGAAAGTTTGTATTAGGGAAGTTTTTTGTAGGACTTGCCATTGTACCTCTACTTCCACTGAGCCTTCTATTTATTGTGCCTGCTTTAGGCATGCCTCATGAGCAAAAATGAATAGTTCATACCTTTCAAAAACTTATATTACAATCTCCAAAGAAATATGTAGCATACTCTCAAAGGCTTAAAGTTTATGAAAGCCCAATTGTTGCCAAATTAAAGACTCCTTTTCAGCTAAGCCTATCAGCCTAAATTCACCAATTAGAATAGAGAGATGCCAGACTAATAGCATTTGAAGATAATATTTTGAACACTGTTGAAGGAGGTTCGAAAGGGAATGAGGGAAGAGAAAGTGGATTATTATTTTTTAAAATAAATATTATTATTTTATGGCTGTCACAATCAAAACCAGAAGACTTAGAGTCAACAAACTGCTGGCCAGAAAGGAACTCGTCCTCGACGTCTTCCATGAAGGCAAGCCTAACGTCTCTCAAAAAGAGCTCCGCGAACTGATCTCTAACAAATATCACTGGGAACCCAAGAACATTGTTCTTTACGGATTCAAGACCGCTTACGGTGGAAACCGATCAACTGGCTTCTGCCTTGCTTACGAAAACCAGCAGTACTTGGTGAAGTTCGAGCCCCTTCACCGTCTCAGAAGAGCCGGCATTGTCCACAAGAGAAATCCTAAGCGTAAACCCCTAAAGTAGTTGAAGAGAAAGATCAAAAAGACCCGTGCTGGAGAAAGAAGAAAAGTCTTGGCCACCAAAAAGACCGAGACCAGAGCCGATATCAAGAAGGCCAAAGAGGAATATCTTAAGAAGCTCATTGTCTGATTGTATAATCCTATTTCGCCAACTAGCACTACCCTTCTTCAATTATCCTCTCTCAACATATTATCCCATATCATCATAATTGAGTCACTTGGAGATTCCCTCGTGGCAAGTATTTAATTTTATTAACCTTTCCATATGAGTGGGTCAGGTCTTCTCAAATTCATGGAGAGTGGAGCAACTGCACCTACAAATGTAGGCATCAGAACTTTTCCGCATCATACCTACGGCGTTAGCAAGGAAAGTCCCGATCAATTCAAGAAGAAGCACACCATAGTCAACCCTAATGGATACCTTTATCAGCACTAGCAAGCCCCATAGTTCGAGTACCGAAGTCAAAACACTCGCAAGGTTCTGGCTGAAATGGCTTTGGGATAAAAAGAACAAGCTGCCTCCCATCATCAGCATCACAATCCCTACAGATTTCATCTAAAGAAAGGTCGTTTGGGAGAATTTCTTGACAAAAATGGATGGATGAACACCATATATGTCATGACTGGCAACGAACGTAGCAAACAGTCAAGATAGTTGAACAACCTCGACAGAACAATGAGGATCAATTCTCGCAAAAAACCCATCGGATACGAAAGCAACCTCGCATATAAACCCAAATCAGTTCATTATATCAATCGCACACATCAAGATCTCATGTCCTAGAAAGTCAGGATCAGAAGTAGGAGAAATTCATAGGCCAACAAGCACATCCCTCTTTCTCAAAGAAAACTATCTAATAGTTCAGTAACCGAACTTTAAATTGAAAGTGTTACTTCCAGGATGAATCAGACGACAAGAGAGTGGCACAAAGGTTCAGGAAGAGATCGAAGGAGGTAAAACTCACTTTTGAATCCTATTAAATTCAAATTCGATGAAGATTGCCTTCAGGATAACGAACTGGAGTAATGGCAGAGAAAAACTTGCAAGGATAAATGGTACTCCAGGCCAAGAAACTAAAATCCTGAAAAGGTCGAAGCCGAATGCTGAAGACTGATCGTTAATAATTAGTCATATCTTTCAAAATTCAAATAATTGTTCAACAGACTTCAATTAATCTAAATGACATTGTTGACAAATTTGACTTATTTTAATTTTTATTGAAGTGCTCTTGAAAATTCTTAAAGTTCTCAGCTTTATTGTAGTTCAAGAATATTTTGTTCAGATAAATTAGTTATGATCAGTTTAATCCGAAAATCAATCAATCCTTTCAGCAGCAAAAAGTGGTCGGATGCATTCAAATCTTTCCTATAATTTGATGCAGGTGCCTCTGTTCGACGATAACGCCACCAAAAAGACCGAAAATACATCAATGTTGAAATCACTGAATAGTTCAAAAGGCTCTAAGAGCAAAGAAAACAATTAAGACTGCAACAGGTCAAGTAAAGAAAGAGGCTTCTGGAGCAAAAATTATCAACATAATCCAAATTGCTGACAGCTGACCAAAGCAAAGAGCTTGACATTATTAATCAAGAAATCCGATCTCTTCAGGAGCTACTAGAAGAGCAACAAAGATAATTGGCCATCGTAGAAGGCAAGCTTGAATAGACCTAGGCTGAATTTGTTTTGATTGAAGGTCCCCGGAAGCTTGTTGTTCTCAATCAGATTGAGTATCTGAAACACCTCAACTATCATCCTTCAGGTTTGCTTCTTCAACCTCAGATTATGGAAATGATTGAAAATATTCACTACCTCGTGAATAACAATCTCCCTGTTAATAAGTATGTAAGAATATGCCAATTTAGAAACTCTTCGAAATTATGCCTTAACTTTTTCATGCCTAAATTGGATAACTTGAATAAAGCGTTCAAAGACTGATCGAGGAGAAAAAAATAGATCCTCTATCAGATGCGAATGGAAAGATCAGATTCTTTACAAAACGTAGATCTAAATATGTTGATCCTGAACAGGATATACTTGATTTGCAGTAACAAGCTAGAGATGTTTTCACTAATTTGGAGAAAGATGTCGCCAAAATGATTTAGCCTCATCTTGCCTACTTCAAAATGGTGGAAAAAGGGGAGACTCCATTCATGAGCACTAAACATCTGCTTTATGTAATGCTGTCAGATACCTTAAATTTGAAGTTAACTCCTGAAGAAGAAGGAGTCCGTAAGACCATCAGATAGGTCATGGAGTTGAGAAAAGTAACTTTGCTTCTATATAGAAATTTGACATTTACAATGATGAGGTGAATAAAAAGTGTGTTAAAATGCGATACAGGTACATTGAGCCTCCTTAGTTCATAAAAAACCACCCAGTGCTGATGGAAAGATATCAACGGATTATGAAACGATACATGGAAGCCCGATAATTCAAATCAACTATCCCTGAGTATCCTCTTGATGATGGAGGTCGAGCTTACTTATATTAAAAACTCACAACAATTGCTATTGAAAAGTATCACCCCAAGATTGAAAAACTGTGGAATTAAGGCAAGAGATAAGAGCTGATAGCCACCAAAAAACAGCTTTAAATATAATTTTACAACGACTCTACTCAGATATATTAAGAGTATCAGTAACTGCTGGCTTAGGACAAATAAAAATAAGAATTCCTGAAAATCCCTAAAAAACCACGTGAAATAAAATAGCAGAAGTATGCAAAGATGAGCCTCGATGATTTGGTTAAAACAATATTTGTAAACAACGCAAATCCTCAGAAGTACAATATTTCATTCTTTACTGAGTTCTTGGGTTTTGAAAACTAAGAGGAAGCAAGAAAACTGTTCAACACATTTAGCTATTTGAGAGTAAAGGACCAAAAATAAACCAAGCTCGAGGACCTAGATTTCGAAATCATTAAATTCAGAGAATTGTGATTTTCAATTTTATTTTAGAATTTTTATATAACTAACATGGACTCCGTACACGAAGCCTAAGAACCTATGGACATTGGAGTTTGCAACACCCACAACCGAGTCTTTGAATGCTATTGTACTCAGTGCTACTGGTATTGTTTTCATTAGTCAGCATGATTTGTCCATCATGTCTCATGTTCGATGCACACAAGGGACATTAGGTCTGTAAAATCGAAGAGGGAGCTAGAGATATTCGCAACAAAATCAATGAGTCAGTCAGAGATGGCTTGCTTAAGTTTGACAAAACAGAATCAGTGTTGTTAGACATCCGACACGCGAAACTATCTTTGGAATAGAATGCAGAGACTGTCATCACTCAATCAGAAAAATATTTTGATGATTTGATTGCTACAGTCAAATTAAGAAAGGGTAGATTTTTAGAAGAGCTGAGAGAACATTTTAGTACTCAAATATAACAGATCGACAAGAGTGAAGAAGAGTGGTTGCAAAAACAAGAGGCATCTCAAAAGATTCTGAAGCTTCAGACATCGACTGATGATCTCAAGCTGATGGAAGAGGCCTCAACAATTATATAAGGTAGTATTTTTTGTGATTTAGGTCTCGAAAACTTGGCGAAGCCTGTTGAGTATAGAGAAATCAAGCTTGTTTAGAATGTTGAATCAGACTTATGTTTTGGCAAGCAGAAATACAAGTTCAAAGAAGTTCAAGATGCCCTGAAAGAGTACCTGAAACAAGGCAGATAAATTATCAATCGTATCCGTTGTTGAATGATCATCTCCTAATTATTTGTAAAATCATCCACTATTACTACCAGAAAGGATAAAACTTAAGATCTACTCTCTGGTTAAGCATTATAAGGAGAGGAAATGAGCAGTGTTTAGCTGATCCGAAATAGTATAGTGGCTATTATCCCTGCCTGTCACGCAGGAGACCCGAGTTCAATTCTCGGTTTCGGAGGTTTTTTTTATCTAACTCAAATACTGTTCAAAACAATCTATATCATACAATAGGCACCTCCTCCTGTCCCTTTCTTTGTTTGCTCTCTTTGTGGAAGTCTTGTTCAATCGGGTTACTTTATGTTGATGGTAAAAATGTAAACGGTAGGATTCGAACCTACGATCCCGTTTGGGACAGATCCTTAGTCTGCTGCTTTCGACCACTCAGCCACGTTTACTGCTTAGCATTTTGGCTTCAGCTCAGAATAGCCTCAATCTTAATCGTTAATTTTTACCTTGTTCTCCTATTATTTATTACTATCAAATAAGTTCAATAACAAAATGTCTGACTGTATTCACTTAATAACATTGATAGTTAAAATATGTCATTTGAAAATTAGGAGGAAGAACAATACAAAAAGCTAACAATTTTAGGAGAGGGAACCTATGGAAAATGTTATCTCGTCGAACACCGTATAACTGGACAAGTGTGCGTTCTCAAGCAGATCGAAATCATGG
>Ga0100380_10008388_pt1 | contig 10179 bp, 13 predicted proteins | sample CryGeymeta201504_FD_80417 | JGI IMG/M metagenome (GOLD analysis project Ga0100380, IMG submission 80417) | Groundwater microbial communities from Crystal Geyser aquifers in Utah, USA - Crystal Geyser metaG 2015-04 | ecosystem: Environmental > Aquatic > Deep subsurface > Groundwater | place... | reverse complement strand
TCTATGTATTAATATAATCTCTATGTTATATGCAGTATTTTAGTTTATTTAAATAAATTAATTAATTTACAAAATATGGACTCAAGAACATTTAATACTGAAGAAACCAAAGAAGGAAAATCAGACTTATCTTCTGTATTCCCAAAGAAAAATTTACTAAATAAAAGATTTATTCGCTATGGTGTCATTGCTACAACAATCATATTATGGTTAGTAATATTATTTTCAATTTTCCATTCTTTCGAAGAAAAGAGACAAATCTCTACTATCTATTACAATAGTAAATACACGATATTCCAGACAGATATAATATCAATTTATATAGTACTCATAATTTTATTATGTAAAGAATTCTACTTATTTATTTAGCAACAATTTTGCTATTTATTTACAATATACTTCTACATAGAGATGATAATTTTATGAATATTATAATCGATATAATTGGACCAATATACATCATATTGATATTGTTTACTACAGTGCCTTTTTTACTAGGATTAATTCATGAAAGAGATTTGTACAGCATCGTTGTCAATGCATCTGATAGCCTAATTTGTTGCAGTAAGTATTGATTAAGTAAATAATTAGTATTATGCTTCATTGTATATAGGAAGATCAAGATTAAAGTACACTTTTCAACTATATCATTCTTTTCTTTATATGTATATATAAGTGTTTTATTATCTTGCTTTTCTTATTTTTTCATTTCAGGTGTAATAGACATGATTACTTATAATGAGAATAATATGTTTGAGAGAACTGCTTTAAAAGAGGATCTTGCTGTATCATTCAATGTCTTATATTGTATCATGTCTATTATGCTTATTACATATTTTAAAGATATGTATTTTACTTTAATTATGTTTGTATTTGAACTAGGATATTTATCAACGCATAAAAGATTAAGCTATAAGGAAATTGTAACTGCAATTGTTATTTGTTGCTTTAATTTCGGTGCGATGATTTTTACATGGAGAAAGAATAAAAGTGCGGTGTTTGGAAAAGATGAAACAAGTGATCTTATAAAAAGTTTAGAAATGAATCATAAAAATCAAGATTCTGAACTTAAGATATAGAATAATTATTAAACTAAGTTTAATTATTTTATTCCCTACTATATAAATATTAAAATTTATAAATAAATTTGATTCATAATATTTAAACTAAATTGATAAATAATTTTAATTTAATTAATTCTATTATAGAATAATATTAAATTAAATTTGAATCAATGTAATAATATAAATGGATTGTTCTAAATTTTTCCCGTGGTTGATGCAAATTTATGTATTTGCAACAATTGGAATTGCATTCTTATTATGCATATTTTTAGTCATGATTACAGAATATTTGAATGATTATTCTTATTTAGCCTATACGATGGATTTAAACTGGGATAGACAATACATCAAAGAAATAGTATTTCAAAAGACTCCATGTGTTAATACGGAATATGAAACACTTGAAATAGGAGCTTGGACTGGTTTTATGAATGGATGTTATCATTTTGTAAATAAATTTTTAATATAATTTAAATTATTTAAATAGAATCCAACAACAGGTGAAAAAGTTATTCAAGAAGACATGTTAGAATGTCCAAAAGATCTAGCAAAAGGTTGGGAATGCATGGTATTAAAAAATTCAGGAAACACTCCATTAAGACTTACACAATACAAAGGACACTATATATGTGTTAAAAGAAGTTCTCAAAATTTCAAACAAATACATGAAAAACTAAAAAGAACATTTAACGGAAACGTTACATATAATAAAGATATGGTTCTTAGCCAACCTGATGCAATACTTGATAATACTGCTGTTGATAAGATTATCTTTGTTAACAAAACTACACATCAAATGGCTGCTAATAGTACGGACTTTACTGGCTATACCGAGTTTAAATTAGCATCTGACTATTCAGTATATATTCATTATACTGGTCCTAGTAGAGCAACTAATGAATTTATTGATGATATAATAGTAGATGTTAAACTATTTAATTACTTTTGGTGTGGATATAATGATTTAGCAATTCCTCCTCCAACAATTGAAATGGTATCAAAACAAAGAATATCAACAGGTTACCAAACATGTGATGTAATGACAATAAATAATAGAGGATTTATTTCTGATAATTGGGCTCGTACTGTTAGACTAAATTATGAAGATGACAAAACTTTATCAAAATATGATTTTTATAACGACAAAGTACTTAACGAATTAAAGTATTACAATCCCAAAGGTGATTTTAATCAAGTAACTCCTTATACCGAAAATATATTAGTAGGTGAAAAATATTTTAGTGGACTTGGATGTGAGTTCTTACCAGATGTTGCAGAGATGATAGAAGATTATAATCAATTGCCAAATTTAAGAAAAATCGGAGTAGCAGCATTAGCTTTTATTGTTATTCTCTTAATATTATCATTTATTTTTCAATTCCTTTACTTTAAAGAAAAAAAGAAACTAATGCTCATAATTGTTTTCATAATGACTATTTGTAGTTTCTTAGCTTTTATTCTATTACTTTCTCACTTAATAATTTCCAGAGGAGCATATGATAAGATACTTGCTTACCAAAATGGCTGCAAAAACAATCCTTACTCACAAAGTTATAACAGACAATATACTTCAACTATGGAAATCGACTATTTATATAGTTTATTTTATATCAGAACATTTGGTGGAGTTACCTTATTAGTTGTTTTAGGTAATTTAGGATCTCTTGCTTTAATGTTACTAACATGCAGATGTTGGTCATCAGAAGGAGATGCAGAAAATGAAGATCAAAATAACTCAAAAAATGTTGAAGTTCAAGATTTTGATAAAGTTCCTAATCAAAGAGAATAATAATTTTCATATTGTATGTAATCTTTTGAATTTATATAATTTTATACGATTTTATACTTTTGTATACTTTTTATATTATTTAATAATCATTTATAAATTTGATTAATCGCATTATTGATTACTATATATAAATATACTTTTATATTCTATTATTTATAAGTTTCAAGATTTTAAATAAAGTATTATAATACAATTTACACTAATTTAATTTGTAAGGAATTGTTTAATGTCTTCTAAATCATGTTTAAATAGACCTATAAATTTTTTTTGATGTGTAGGTAATATGTTCATAGCCTCCTCTTCTGAATTAAACCATTTAGTTCTTTGGCCTTCTTTCCATAATCCAAATTTAGTTTGTTTATCTTGTTTCTTTGGATTAATATATTTTCCTACACCGTGTTGCTTTCCATTTTTCCAAAAGCCCAAATAAGCTTTATGTAGATTCTCCCAATAATAAATTCCAAATCCTTCTTTTTTATCTTGGACATAAAATCCTATATTAATATAATTAACTATTATTATATACCAGCGTATTTCTTTCCATCTTTCCAATGAAATTCACCATATCCATGCATTGAGTTATATCTCCATTGTCCTATATATACTCTTTCATCTACAAAATAATATATTCCCTTAATAAATAATATTATAAATAATTATATACATAACCATGCAAGTTATTTTCATGCCATTCTCCTTCATACATAGATCCATCAGGCCATTGGTATTTTCCAATTCCTTCTTTTTTTCCCTTAACATATTCTCCACTAAAGTAAGAATAGTCTTTCCATATTTCAAGACCAATACCATGTTGAGTATCTTCAAGCCAATACCCTTCATAATTGGCTCCATTTGAATGAGCGTATATTCCATAATTATTTGCTTTATCATTCATAAATTCACCTTTATAATATAAAATTTAAACTTACCAACATAATTATCTCCATCTGAATGTTGAAAACAACCTAATCCACACGCCTTGTCATTTCTAAATGATCCAATATAACTGGCTCCATCATTCCAAGTTTGTATTCCAAACCCATCTTTTTTGCCATTTTTACGTTCACCAATATATTTCAAATTTGTTGTTTTATTAAAATTTACCTTTGTTGCTATAATTTATGATTAAATAAATTGTATAATTAATATACTTTCTCCATTTACAGTATTTATTTCATCTCCGTTTATATTAATCTTTTGAATATTATTGTTGTGATTTTTATTTATTTCAGTACCATTTCCAAAGCCACTTATTCCACTTATTCCGCTTAATGCACTACCATAATTTTCATTATTTATCTATATATTAAGCCATATTTTTACTTTGTTATTATTATCTCTGTTCTTTTTAAATGCATAAAATATTCTAAAGTTTCTTTGTAATTTTTTCACTAAATTAATCAGCTCAATACTATTTATCATATCTTCATTCGAAAGTGTTTTATCATTTTTTACTGTCTGAACATTTTGAACATTGCTCATTAAATTTTTTAAAGATGCATCATGTTTCATTGAAAACGATTCATCCATTAAATATTCATTATTATCACTATGGTTATTATTACAATTATATATCGAAGCACATGATATACCCATTTTTATTTTATTTAAAATTACTTAATAACATTATAAAATTTACTTATTACTAATTAATTTTTCATATAACAATTATAGAATTATAGCAATATAAAAATAACATTATAAATTTTACTTATTAATATAAACTTAAATGTAATATAATTATTTATAAAACTGTTTTAACTCGTTATTCTCATGACTTTTTTCAAAGATACCTCCATACGTATTATAATTTTCACAGAATACATTTCTATGTTGAAAAGCATTATAAATTCTTGGATCTATTTCATCCTTTTCTATTTTTTCCTTTCTTCTAAATGAAACTTTTTCGGCGTTCATTTGACTAAACTCATTTTTAGTTTCTGATAGTTTATTAAATGAGTTATAAGCTGTGTTATTATATAAACTTGGCATGCTTGTTGTAGAGTGTTTATTTTCATTAGTATTCATTTGAGAACTTAGTCTAGTACTTGAGTTTGGAAGTATGCTTGCGTTAATAAGTGAGATTTTTGAAGAATTGAAAAACTTATCTGTTGTTGATTGTTTACTTATTTTCTCCATGTTATTTTCTGTGTTTTTAATAAATGTCTTTAATATTTTCTCTTTGTCTTTCATGTCCAATTTTAAAGAGCTTATTTTTCCTTTAAGAGTATTTTGGAATTTTGTTGATTCATTTTCGTTTTCATTAAAATCGTCTAATGTTATTCTTGAATTAATTTGTGTCATGTATTCAGGTTGAGTAAGTTTTGAAGAAGACCATTTATCAATTTCAAAATTTGAGTTTATTCTGTCTACAATATTATTAATATTATTCCTTAAAGCTTGTCCAAAGTCAGGGTTTTCAAAACTTGATTGATGTTTTTTCATATACTCCTCATATTTTTTAAATTCAGTTATTTCTTTAGGTATTCTATAAACTTGATTATCCTTATTCTTTAATTTGTTTTCTCCCGTCTCCATATACTGAGTAAAATTATGAAAACTAAATGTTCCTAACGTATCAACTTTATTTTGAGATTTTGAACGGTATGGTGGAACATACTTTGTTTTATTAAACTCTTCAAATTTATTTCCATTTAAACGTGGGTTATTTGAGAGATTTAGATCTTTTGTCTTTTGAAATAGGTCTTTCTCTTTAAAATATTTCTTCTTTTTAATTTTAAATGTTTCCATATCATAAAGTGTTCTGTTCATATAAAAGTTAGGAACAGGAATGATCGACAAAGAAGTGTTACCCATTTTCATTTTTTATTATTATATGTTATAAATTATATATTCTAATTAGTTTAATTAATTTATATTTTCAAGAAAAATGACATTTACACATTTACTAAATTGTGTGGCTTTAACATATGGTCCTATTTATATGATATATAGCGGAAAAAACTTGTAAGTAATTTTAATAACATTCTTAATCATCTGTTATTACATATTAATATATTATGTAGAAGTGAAAATCATATCTTCGGAGATTTTTCCTTTTCATCTTCAAGGCCTTTTGGATTTGCATGGTATTGCATGGGTTACTTCTGTATAAGTACATTAATAAAGGTAGTTAATATTGTAATATAAGATGGTTTTATTTGCAACTGTAATTCCATATAGCATGACAGAATCAGAATCATCTGCTTTTTACTTAGAGGCATTAAAGGTTTTAATAAATGCTTCTGAGATTATCTTTTTAAACTTCGCTTTAAATTCTAAAAACCAATTTACTGAAAAGGAATCATCACAAAAAATATTCTCTGTTGCTCTAAGTATAAATTATTAAATAATAAAATATTAAGCTTGGACTCTTGCTGAATCTGTTTTTACTTATTTACTTTATTTTTTGATAAACGCCACAGGAGAAGAATTCAAATGGGAATTTATTCAAACTTCAATTCAAGCTAATATTGAATTAGTAGAAAAGGTTGGAATTGTAACATTAGTTGAATGCTATTTCAAACTATCACAAACTAAATCTTTCAATATGCATATAGGAGTTCTATTATTAGCTAAATATTTTGTCTCTGGATTAGTTTTTAAAACAGTAGATAATGCTAAACCAGAAGAACAATGGACACAATTAATGTATAGAGCAGCATTTTGTGTTGTTTTTGTTCAAGTGTGCAAGTAATTATGATTAATAATATTATTTTAGTATCATTCATAGTTCAGTATTTAGTCAAGTCGATACAAGAGAATTAACATCAGAGGAAAGAAAGAAAAAGCAATTAGAATCAAAATACTATAATAAAAATTAATATTAAATATAATAAGAAAAAATTAGAAAATAAACAATAGAAAGTATACTTAAATTAATATTTTTATATATTTCTATAGTATTAATTTATTTTATATTATATTAATTTATAGTATATATTAAGCTTATTTTTTGTATGTTATCACAAGTAATAGTAAAATAGTTTGTTTAACTTGGGGATTGGGGATTGGGGATTGGGGATTGGGCCCAATCCCCAATCCCCAATCCCCAATCCCCAAATTTCGATTTATAATTCAGTATATTAATTATATTAATTACATAAAAATATAAATATATCATAGGACTTATAATAATAACAACTTATTTATTTTTAATACATAATAAAAATAATTATAAAGTTAATAGTTTTGTTTATTATGTTAATAGTTTAAGTTTAACTATTAGTAATAGCATTTTGTAACAAAACCACTACCTTTATTAATACTTTTGCACGATTTGAAGGCAGCGCAGCATTTTGTGGTTCCGTTAGGGCAAGTAGAAGTGTGAAAAAGGTGCACTTTCATAATCCAACTACAAGTTTCACTTGTTTCACTTTCGTTGTAGTTAAAGCTATCACTCTCGCTTTCATTCTCGTTTTCACTCTCGCTGTCGCTATAACTCTCGCCCTTCCTTAAGGAGATTCTTAAACTATTTGACATAGTTAAGACGCATAAGAGAAATATGATTGAGACTAATTTGGACATTTTTTATTATATGAAATTAATTAGAAATAATAGTAATTTAAATATATGGAAATATATTCAATTTCGGATTAATATGTGATATTATTTATAAATTATTTTACTTAATTAATTTAAAAATTACTAGATCCATATAGAATAAATTTATAAAACTTTATTAACAAAGACTGATATTATTAATCAATCAATTAAATCATCAAATATATAGTTATTAGCATTTGAATTAGTTTGAATTAATACATATACTAACAAAAATAATCTCTTTAAATTGTTAAGGTAATTAATATAAAGTAAGTTATTAACCAACAAAAATAATATTATATAAATTGATAATATTTAGTAATAATTTTTACTTTAATTCTTTATTACTAAGTTAAAATAATAAGATAATTATGTAAACTAAAATAATGAAATAAAAAGAAAACATAGTGTTTATTGTTACTTAAATAAAATAAACTTTTTTGACAAACAATTTATTTATTTTTAAAGTTAGAGTTATTTATTTATATTAAATATTATGTATCAAAAATATATTGTAAATTGTAATACCATAATACCATAATACCCTAATACCCTAATAAATAAAATATAACAATACAACAATATGGAAGAACAAATAAAATATAAAAAGAATGAAATAGATAAGATAACTTCAGAATTAAAATCGCATTATTATATGGATGAGTTTTTCGTTGATCCAGACAAAAAGTTTGTATCTCTATTGGATAAAATCATAGTAAATATTTTAAACATATTTTTATAAAATTTAATTAATAGAAATTCTTTGAAGGAGACGATTTATTCTTGCAAATAAAGCAAAATGAAGAACTGTTAATGAGCTACAAACAAAAATATGATGATACTATCGATTTAGTAATTTATAAACCTAAACATAATTATATATTTAGATAAAAAATTACGATATTCAAGACCACAATGAAAATAATATCCACAAACTTGCTCAACTTAAAAAGGAAATTAACAAGCAATCAAAAGATCACGATATGAATAATTCAGTCCTTTATAAAAGTCATGCCAATCTGAACAATACAGTCTTAAGCCAAGATGCAGAAGTTTGTTATTTAGACACTTATTTCAACGATGTTCATAGACCTGTTTTAGATGAGTCTAATTTGAATGAGAGTATAATCAATTTTAATGAAAAGAACTACTTTTTAAATGTAATTAAATTTAAATTAACTCATATATACCTATATACTAAATAGCTATTTTTCATATGCTTAATTCAATATAGAACCATAAAAAGGCAATTAATTTTACTGATTTTGAAAAGTTAAGAGAGGAGTATTTAGTTACAGTTGAAGAGAAAAGAAATTTAGAATATCAATTATCAAATCTTCAAGATATATTAAATGAATTAGAACAATCAAAGGCTCATTTTACAGATTTACAAAAGATTTATAATGATCTGTCTAAAGAACACTCTACTCTGAAAACAAACCATACAATACTCGAAGAAAAGTTTAACAGAGTAAATAAAGAATGCTTTGAATACCAAGCTCAAATAAACAACTTTTACATTTCAAAACTTGGAAAGACAGAAAATGATAGAAATTCCTTTGAAACTGAAATAAAAAATAACATTTTTAGAATAGAAACTCTTAGTAAAAGACTAGAACAAGAAAAACAATTTAGAGAAGATGCTGAAAGAGCCTTAATTGAAAAAAGTGCTGAATACGAAAAGAAGATTTATGATCTAAACGAACAAAAGAATTACTATGTGAATATGTCTATTTTGGAGAAGTCAGTTATAGGGAATAATAATGATATGAGTATTTTAGAAAGATCAGCTTTAGGAGGTGGTGATAGGAGTATGGTTCATTATACTGACAAGAAACATAACTTCCTAACAAACAAAGTTATCATCGAAGAACATTCAGATAAAGACGAAGCAATGACAGATCGTATAACAGACAAAATCTCCGATCGTAAGCTAAATAACGAAGGATCAGAAATCATCCAACCAAATTCTGGCTCAAATGTTAAGAAAAACATATTTAAAATAGACTTAGCACAAATTAGTCCTTCTCACTCTGTTTCTCCTATAAAACACTTTAGAAAGCCTTTAAATCAAGGTCATAAAAGTGGACAGAACTTCTTAACTCATCAAATTCATAAATTTAAGAAAATCGCTACACTAGGAGATTTACTATGTGAAGAGGGAGAAAACGAAGAAAGTTCTAACAGAAAGAATGATGAAGCGATAGAAACTCCTAATATTGTTTTGAATAATAAAAGAATGTGGAAAGAGAGAGTAAACTTTAAAAGCGAAGATTATTCATCGAAAAATTGCTCGCCAACTCCGAGAATATTCGAGAATATAGACCAAGATGGTATCACAAATGACAATACCAATAAAGATACTAATAAAGATGACAAGAATCTTCGTATTAATCAAAATGTCCGTATTGATCTATTTGACCAAAGTGATAGTAATGTTAATAAATCAAGTAATGACTGTAATGATCGTAAAGAAAATAAAGAAAACACTATTAATATTGTTAGAAGTGAGAGAAAACAATTTAACACTATTCATGTGATTGATTCAGAAAATCATAATATTGAAAATAATTCTATTCACGATAAGAGTGATAATATTGAAAAATCCAATTTTAATTTTGAAATTATCTCTAAAAAACCTGCTTGCTCCGCTTGTTCTTGTTCTCAAACACCAAAGACCTTCAACACTGGCATAAATTATGGAATAAATAACAATATGACCAATGCCACAACAGTAAATAATATGAATAACCATGGTAACGGTGCTGAAATTTATAGTGA
>Ga0100380_10008377_pt1 | contig 10186 bp, 3 predicted proteins | sample CryGeymeta201504_FD_80417 | JGI IMG/M metagenome (GOLD analysis project Ga0100380, IMG submission 80417) | Groundwater microbial communities from Crystal Geyser aquifers in Utah, USA - Crystal Geyser metaG 2015-04 | ecosystem: Environmental > Aquatic > Deep subsurface > Groundwater | place: USA... | reverse complement strand
TTTAACTAATGGCATCTTCAGCAGATCAAAGCTTCTTTCAGCAGGTCAACTCAGAAATATAGTTCAACTATCCACCTTTCAAATATTCCAATAAACTCAAGGACAAGTGTGCAGGTTTCTTACTGGAAGAAGAAGAGGATGATTGGGGAGTCGATCCTGACTCTATCTTTGAAAAATATCCTGAGGTCATGGGCGACAAGATAGGGGAGAAGTAAACATTTTTTACATACAAAGCAGATGAGGTTTGTTAAAAACTGAATATTTAATTCGATTACTTTTACCCTCAAGATTAAGTGAAAGGCTATGCAATCACTTCTATTGACACTTAGTTTCCTGAAACGGTTGTGAGAATACTGCGCTGTGAAGGGTCTAGAAGCAACTATCTTGACCAGGAGATATAAGATGGAGACTTATTTATAGAATTTTTCATTTGCTAGGAAATTAACAAGCAGGACAAAACTTACTACAGAGTAATATATGAAGGAATCGATGGGGAAACAAAATTTTTTGTTGGGAACCACGATCAGGTTACTTTTAAAAAATTATTCCTTAGATAAACCTCTTCGAACAAGACAATTTTCAGATTATTCATTGGTCTTTATCGAGAGAAAAAGGGGTACAGTCGTAAATACAAAGATCTCTATCGATCAGCAGCTTTATACATTGCATAACCTGAGAAAATTGTATTTGTAGATGATAGGGCATCTATAATACAATTTGTGGCAAATTTTAGCATTTAAATGTTTGCATCTATCAAATTAAAGCAGAAAATATCTGAAGGTGAATAAAAAAATCTTTTCTAAAATCATTTGACCAAAAAAGCAAAAAAGGTACTCAATGTGTTATATCTTTCCTTAAAATACAAACAAGCTTGCTAGTTATGGCTCAAAACTGAGATCAACTTTGAACAAAGAGTGATTGAGTATCAGAAGAATATGGTTGAGGAAGGAAAGTAAATCGATCACAAGCATATTGAAAATCTGAAAAAAGAATACTTTTCAGAAATGATCTAAATATTTAATACGGTCAAAAAGCAAGTATATGAGTATCCTTAGCCTCGATAGGATAATAAACTAACTTGCAACAAGATAAACCTCTAGTCCAAGGTAGTATTTAACATCAAGGAACCCTTGAAAAAAGTAAAGATAGTTTTGGCTGAATAGTACAACCAGTTTATTTCAATTGTAGAGGGAAGAGCAGAAGATCTACAAAAATAATACAACTAACTCAAGCCAGAACTAATCAAATAGTTCTACAAATAGCTTTATGCTAATTAGAGTAGAAGCTAAGGTTTGAAGAAGACAATATGTGGAATTAAATAAAAGATATAGGGCCAATAAAATGAACAGGGATAGTCATAGTATGCTGGGAGACTCAGAAGTAATAAAAAAGTTGAAATAAAGGCTCCTTTGTAAGAAGAACATATTTACAATTAGCTCAAAAATGAAAGTCCTATAGTAAATATCAAAAAATAATAAATGAACGCAAAATAAGAGTAATAGAAGGTCAAATAAAAAACAACCTCTAAAAAGGCAAGAGGAAGAAAGCCAGGACAAAAGGATAAAAAAAAAAATAATGAATCTAAAAATCAAAATAAGAGATTGGCATTAAATGCAGATGCTCGATTGGTTCAAGATTATCTGACTGTCAGAGAGTAATAGATGAAAAGACATAGGCTTTAGCTAAAAAAACTTGAAAAATAAAAAGAACATTATGAATATGTCATCAAAAACAAAAAATATCAAAAAAAGAGTTTGAATTAATCTAATATAATTAATTTCTTTAAGAAAGATAAATAGTGTGAAGAAGATGAAGAAAAAGAAGATGTGATGAAAGGTAATTTTATTACTCCTTCAGTTATTGACAAAGATGCTGAAAAATTAACTCCTAAATAAACCAGAATGATACCAAAAGTAAAGTTGGAGTATTTTGCCAACCATGAAAGAGAAAAAGGATTTTAAAGACCAACTTATATGAGGAGACCTCCTCCTGTGACATATGAATCTCGTTTGTACGAAGATGAATATCAATATCCGGAATTCGATCAGGAAAGACCAGTTGCTCAATTATATCCAAAGAACATGCCTATATTCTAAAAACGGGAATTCGACTATCGAGACTCCTTTTTGAGAGGATCCAGATACATACCGCCATCAACCATTAGACATCATGATGAATGCAGGTGTATTGGATGCATTGAAAAGCATTAAAGGCAGTTGAAATCCTATGAACTATAGCCTCTTCCAATCTAGTATCATTATCAAGCAAGGAGATCTTATAATCCTGGAAGATATTCTCACGAGTATGCATACCAACCGAGAGAAAGTCAAATAGCATACAAACATCAATTCAGAAATGATAGGCCGGTAGAGACTGGATAGCTAGTAAGACCTTATGGAGATTTTGACCTGGGTCAAAATAATCAATAAAAATATAGTAGGAGTTACGAAATGAGTAGGAGATATCATGGAATCGAGCGATACAACGAGGGAGAAAGAAGGATGCCATTATATCAGCCCAGATAAGCCCGAGGTCGATACTATTAGGATGATTATGACTATTATCGAGAGAGAAACATCAGTCCAGGGATCAGAGGAGCTGGTGAGGAGAGCAAGCACGATAGCTTTTGATAGATTAATCGATTTGATTATAAAATATGAAGACAGTTTGATAAGAGAATAAACCTTCAATCGAATACACCTGCAAATATTTATTATTATTAGAAGGTAGTTTCACTTTCAAAGAACCCTTCCCAATATGGAATAATTGACAATCAGTTATTATTCTAACCCTCAGAACAGGTCAATAATATCATATCAGGAATATCGATATAATTTTCGGAAGATTTTCTTACAATAAATCAATAATATGGAACAGGTTCATTGGGAAGATAAATTGGAGATGAAACATTCTTTTTTGGAGTCTTTTGAGTTGATTTTTAAAATAACAGCTCTAGAAAATTACTGCCAAGTATGTTAGATAATAATAACATTATTTAAAAGTTTTCGACATGAAGAGCAGACGGCAGCGAAAAAGGCTGGAAGAAAACCATCTCTAAGGGAACCCTAGCAAAGCTGAACAACGACCGATCAAAATCAAATTCGACTTATGCAAAGATAGTATAGCTTGCTTCATCGGCGAAAAGAAAAGTCTGCGTAAAAAACCTGGTAAGGGCTCTGCCAGCCTCAAGAAGAACAAAGTTTCTCAGTCTTCAGTTCACAGTAAAAAAGAAGAAGTCAAGGCGAGTAAATAGACAGAGATGAAGATCAAACAAACAGATAGTGAGTAGATCGTTCAGGGTTCTCTAAATACTATCCTGTCCTAGATTGAAAGCAAAGGCATCGGCTGTGTTTGGAGCGAAGGTGAATAAGTGCCTGACTAGAATGGATAAAACTAGACTAGTGAATTGTGGTCGGCATTTTCGGTGGGAGAGTCTTTTGAGAAGAGTCCTGCTAGTACGATGGACGTTAAACCCAAAATGGTGTACTATATGGAAGACTGTTTTAACTACTCAAATTTTTCATATCGCAACTACAGCTATCGGGGAGGATAGTAGGGCAGTATGTTTCTGTTGAGGCTCGATGACATCATGTCAGATATACGAACTACTGTGATGATAAGAAACATTCCCAACAAATACACCATCAAATAGCTTTCTGAGGAAATCGATCACTCCTTCAATAACACCTACGATTTCCTCTATCTACCTTGTGATATCAAAAATCAATGCAATGTTGGCTATGGTTTCATTAATTTCCTCAACACTGAGTATCTGTTCTAATTCTATCGAATGTTTTAGGGAAGAAAATGGTCTAAGTTCAGAAGCTAAAAGGTACCACTCTTCTCATTTAGATATGCAATTTGACCTACGCTCGTCTGCAAGGACTCCACAGTCTGATCGACCACTTTGAGAACTCGAAGGTTTTGAACCAGAAGGACAAAAAATACAGGCCAATTATTCGAGAATTCGGTAAAATTTAAAATCTCATCAAGACACAGCAGCTGACGTGATTTCAATCAATTCTTCAATTTTTCTTTTCCTTTCAATATCCTTTCAATAGTGTTGAATACTAAATAACTTTAAAATCTTTTGGTTTAGAATAAGATGCAGGAACTTAGTCAAGAGGAAAGCAAGTTTTGGCTTTAGACCACCTTTCAAAATAATGTATAGGTCAGTCTACAACTCTCAAGACAGAATGCGCCAGAAGAGACTCCCTTCGTGCACAAATATTAGGCAATCGAGATATTGAAAAAAGTGATGGAGTTCCAACATCCATTCAACTTCATTGTACATTGCATCCTCGGTGAAATTTACAATGATGTCGAACAAATCAACGATTCTGTCAAAAGTTATCAGAGTGCACTCGAAGCTATTTCCAAATTACCTCCCACCGACACATGGAAATACTACCAATATTTAATCGTCATCTATAATAATCTGGCCCTCAGTCATCTAAACCGAGATTAAAGCTAGCTTGGACTTGGGTGTCTCGCCAAAGCTCAATAAATATTTGAAGCTTTCAAAGAAGTACCAGGAGAAGATGTTTACCAAAATAGAGCATTTTAAGCCAAAGGAAGACCTTTCAGATTTTTGTATGAAGGAGGTTCTGATCACGAACAAATAGAGGATGCCTACACCCTTACTTTGTTTTATCTGGCTCAAGCTTATACTAAAATGGATCTCAAGGACAAAGCGGCATAGAGCTGTGGTCTAACCCTCCAAAGGCAACATACAACTGGAAAGTATGACCTCAAAGATTTTGTGACAAACCTTATCGGCCTCTCATAATATTACCAAGGTAATAAACATTTTGCTCAAGCTCAGTACATACTAATGCTTGCTCTGAAAGCGATACCTGAAGGAAAGAAGAAAAAACTCAGAGCAACAGTTCAAATAGCCATTGGAAACTTGATCAGTGAACTTTTAGACTTCAGCTGCCAGAGGATTCATTATCAAGACTTGGGATAAAAAGACAGTTAAATCATCAGCAGACAAATAATGTTGTTCCCTGAGTTTGACCAGGCATTTCCTCAGGTTGTCCTTCCCAACGATATCGAAGGATGCAAATCATTTTTCAGACAGGCCAATACTCAATTCAAGAAAGCTTTAGAGGTCTTTGTGTTAGATGGATATGTGACTGAGAACATATAGATTCTTTTCTCTCAATCTCGTCTCTACAAATCACTGACCCTCCTTGAAAGTTCACCTGAAAGGAAAGCCAACATGCTTGATAAGAGAAGAGCCATGTTGTAACCACTTCTAAAAGAGCTGAATCCAAAGGCCTACCCTGCGACTTGGCAGAAGATTTTGGTAGAAACTGCTGAAATCATCAATGACCTATTTAATCTAAGAGTGGCGATGCTTGGAGCAAAGGGATTTCCCAGCGAATAAAAGATAAAGATATCTTATGAGCTGGGAAGAAGAATAATAGGTTATTATAAGGACATCATTAGCACATTGATTTAGGACAAGGAAACTCCAAGAAACGAACAATTTTTCAGAAGCATAATCAACTCAAAGATCAATATTGCCAAAGCAACATCGAAACTAATGAGTAGTGATCGAAAGCAAAGAGTTTAACATCTGAAGTAATCTCTAGGGCTATATCAATCCATCCTTTAGTATATCAAACTGGAGGTTCCTGAATAGTTCAGACAGAGTTTCCATCAGGAAGTAAGTTTGACTCATGAAATGATCGCCATGATGCCTACCAAAATTGACAAGATCAACTATGGACAAATGAACTTCCTTGACTGAGAGTGATTGTTATTATAGTGGCAATTTGCAATATACTAACTTATATGTCTCACTAATTTCACAAAGATAGCTCTGAAGAAGAGAATCACTCAGCTTCTATCACACATCTTCATCGTTCCACTCAACAAGTCAATGAGATATCTGTAGCTCTGAGCTAAGACATCTAATACAAGGATCATGAAGAAAGAGTTATTCCTCGTCCATTTCAGACCGAAAGAGAACTCTCCTTCATATCATATTGCAAATACTATGAACTGCTCAAGACCTGTGGACAAATATTCGAGACTAAACAAGAATTTCCCTTCGCCAATCTGGTCACACAAAATGGCAATTTGGCATCATACTTTATCTGCTTTTGTGGAAGTAGATTATGTGAACGCAGGTACTTAGTAAAACACTGGGAGTACATGCATGGCACTTTTTTCGAGTCTTTGGAATATATGGTTGCATATGCAAATTGGACAAAATGCGGGCTCCCATCAAAGCTATTTCCTCAATAAAAATTGGAGTACCTCAGGAAGGTGAGATAGACACCCTATCAACTACTAGTTTTGCCTGAAGACCTAAAGTTCATTATTCCTATTGAACAGAGACGCAATATACTTTCTGAGTTACGAGCGCTAATCAAATTTTCTATTTAGGACCAAAACTTCTATTTTAAGCAACAGCAGGGGAAGCTAAATTACAGAAGATCTAACCTCTACAGTCAATAGTTTATGGAAGCCATCCGAGAGATTCTATTGAAATATTTTACTGTTTTTAATAGGAATATTATAGCATTTCTGCACAATGCCACGATCAAAGAGTTTGTCTTTCTGCTTATATGGAACTTACTGGATCCCTTCAGCTCAATCAAATAGGATAAAAAGAAAAAGAGGACAAATGACATTCAAACAATTGCCAAGCTTATTGAGTGTATCGGATGGCACTTTTGTTCATGGGTAAATATGAACTATCAACGCGTCTTCAACCACCATAATGTTTTTTATTCTCGTAAAAAGCATAATAATTTAGATATCGAGCTCTAGGAAACTGAAAGCTATGCAGAAACTCAAAGGCCATGGAAGTTTGAGTTATTTTCTTTTGAATACTTGAGGAATCTACAGCAAAATAACATTCAAAAGAATATCATTGAAATAGTCAAGTTCCTGATGGCTCAGATTAGCCATTTTCATTTACATACTGATGAATAGGAAAATTTGATCGTACCTTTGAGCTCCAAGAAGATAAAACGCAGATGATTAACTAAACTACTTTAACTATACACTTATTATAAAAATTATTTGATGTCGGCATCTATTTTATCTCGAGTCAGTCGAAAATAAAACCACAGTTCTCTTCAGGGTTCCAACCAGAACTTGAAGTTTAAGAAACACAGAATTCTTAAACCTACCGAATTTTCCAATATGACAGTCTTCGATGATAGGCAAATTTCGGAACAAATTACTAAAGAGATGTATAAAATCGACTAGACTATCAGCAAATACAGATAACAAATGAAATAACAAGGTGAGTATAGAAGGATCAAGAAAAATATATACCAAGAAACAATTGACCTTTAGAAAATCATTCGTTAGAAGGATAATGAGATTAAGTCAATCAATGGAGAAATTCAGATTCTCAAGGGATTAAATACAGTCCATGAACCATTGAAGAATAGTAGGCAATCAGTGCTGTCTCCCTCTCCAGATGTTTTCACTTTGGCAGAGTAGCTTAAAAATGAAGCAGGGTAATTAAGGCTTTTGATCGAAGACCATTCCCAAAAAGCCATCAATCACAAAATGTTATATATGGCGGTCAAGCAAATCGAAAAAGTCTTCAAAGAAAAGCACCCTAAGGTGAACATCAGCTATGAAAAATTCAAAGAGCAGAGCGAAGACACAAGAAAGGAATAATAGGAAAGGTTGAAGAAGAGGGAAAGTAGAGTTCCAACATTCAAAGAAAGAATTGATACAATAATAGAGCCATCAGTAATGAGGGGAGATGTTGAAGGCAAAGGAGGAATAAAACATCTTCTTGAGAAAAAGAAAAAGGTCAAAATGGCAATCAAGAATGCCAAGAAGAAACATCTATCTGACATTATGGATCTCAATGCTAAGCTGTAGTTTTTAAGAGACGAAGATGCTCTACTGAACGAGCAGATCAGCGAGAAATAGTCTTAGAAATCTCATTTATAGTAAAAGTTCAATCTGAATGTTCGAAACAGGCTGAAACAGAAGAGCAGGGTAAGTTAAGGGCAGACAGTTGTTAAAGAAAGCTAATATTTTTGACGGTCATATTTGATTTTGTTTGTGTTATGAGGCTAATAAGGCTATATTATTAAAAATCGTTTAATATATTTAAAATAACGAACTAGTTGAGTCGAAATGATACTAGATGAGTAACTATCATTTCATGTAGGTAGCTAATCAATGGTATGTTTCAAGACTAGAGCATCCAATAGAATAGCGAGCAACCCCTCCAATAAGTCAGCCTCAATTTCACCTATACCAGCAGATCTTCCAAGAACCAGAAAAAGTAGACTCATACTGGCCCAAAACAGCCTCATAATGATCAACTCGACATATTCGCTATTGCTGAAAGCTAACTAAATAAGGTACACATCTTGTGACTTAGTTCAACGAAGAAATGCAGGGAAATGAGTCTATTTTTGAATCCAACTTCCTCTCAATCGAAAAAATACTGACAGAGGTGCAGAAATATAGTAATGAGGGAGTCAATGAAAGAGATGTGGAGACAATAAAGAACTAGTTATTTCGAAAGTAGAACGATAAAGCCAAAGATCAATATTGCCAAACTTGTAATGAGCTCAGAGAAAAAGTTGTATAACTTGAGTCTACTCTTGCCAAAACCACTGAAAATTTAGCCATCTGCCAACAATAGCTGACAAATACTTGCTTGAAGAAGGAAGTTGAGGCTGTCAAAGATGAACTGGTCAGCAATGTTGAAATCAATATGTTGAGCCTTGAAATCAGGCAGCTCAACCAAGATATTGCTGTCCTCAAAAGTTAAAAGAACAATCTGGAAGTAAAATATTATTTACTCAGAAAACCTTCCTTTTCAACAAAACTAAGAACTCTGAAATGCAGTTCAGAATGGAGCTCCAAAAATCAAAGGGACTATCAGCTGCCAAAAATTCAACAAATAGCTCGGAACTAATGAATCGTAATGAAACAATAGTCTTTATTGATCCTATCTAATCTGATGTGGATGAATGGATCAAATTTTTTGAGAGTCAGAAAAATAGATACATGAGTATGTGTAAGAAGTAATAAAGCGAAAGAATCAAGCAATTGGGCCGAAGCTTTACCAAGGAAGAAAAGATACAGCTACATGAGGAAGGTAGACTGTTTGTTCTATTTTCATCCATCAAATAAATCTGGAAAAATCTTATTAAAATCAGGTAAAATACTAACAGCTTCCTGGCAAGTTCAAGCAGTAAAAGTTTCCTTAAAGATAAATTCAATTCCCAAAACGATGGAGATGCTATCACAAGAGATGAAATCTAAAGATTAAACACACGTCTATCCAAACTAATGAAACTCAACGAGTATTTACTGAGAGAAAAGGAGAATTTGGAGGATATCAACGAAAGTTTGAAGACATAAAGAATCAAGCAGAACCACATTAGGTATAAACTGTAGGCAGAACTGAGCTAAACTCTGTCAAAATTAGGAATAATGATGACTAGAATCAATTAGTGCTAAGAATAAAGAAAAATGCTTGTGAAAAGTTTGACAATGAGTGAGTCAGAACTTCAAGCAAAGGCGATATAGTTGAGGCGCTTCAAAAAACTGATAGAAGGAAAAAATTCAAGCAAAGGTCATAGATCTAGTAGCCATAAAATTTAATTATCCTGATTCTCTCTTATTTATTTTAGAAATTATGAATGTCAACATCATTTCTATGCCATTTCCTTGATCAGTGAACTCAGTTCTTGATCATGGCTTTCTTCCTAAAGTGAAAGTTTACAGACACTCGATTCTTATATCTTGATTGACCTTACTTTAAGAAGTGAGTTCATCTCTTCATAGCGTTTAATGAGCTGAGCCATATCTTTCCTTAACGAATTTTAATTACAGCACACTTCCTTCATGTATTGTTGCTTCTCTTCAACTTATATTGAATGATCTTATCTGGCTGTTTAAAAAGACTCATTCAAAGGCACAAAGTACTCTTGGAAAACATGGTGGACCAAAGAAAGTTTCTTTTTCTGATGCAAAATACATTTTTCTAATAAATTATATTTCTCATTCACTTCATTTCTTATCTTCTCTATTTTTTGATCGTAGCTCTTTACTTGATTTAAAGTTACTTCAAATGATCTTTAGAGCTAACTATTTTAAGTTTATAATTTATGATTTTTGTCTGTTAAATTTATTAAGGTTAACAGAAGTTCCTCGTCTAGTTCCATACCTTATTTTGATG
>Ga0100380_10008372_pt1 | contig 10191 bp, 5 predicted proteins | sample CryGeymeta201504_FD_80417 | JGI IMG/M metagenome (GOLD analysis project Ga0100380, IMG submission 80417) | Groundwater microbial communities from Crystal Geyser aquifers in Utah, USA - Crystal Geyser metaG 2015-04 | ecosystem: Environmental > Aquatic > Deep subsurface > Groundwater | place: USA... | reverse complement strand
GGGAGGGCAAGGAGGTCGATGCAGGCGATGCCCAGCATCGTCGAAGCAGACCGACGCTGCCATCACGCCTCTGGCGATGCTCAAATGGGCAGGTTGTTTCCTGACGACGCCTAAGTTCGCTAAGCGGCCGGCCACATAGATATTCTTGTCTAGCGGTCAACGGCCAGCAAAAGAATTCTATCCGACGCAGTGGTTGTTCTGTTGTCAGTCCATTTGGGACTCGTCTAGAGTCGCGCTCATGGCACGCCTCATTGTCCATTGCACCTTGGCAGTGCTCACGCTCCTCCTGGGGTTCTCGCCGGCAGCGAACGCAGGCGACGAGCCGAGCCGGCTCTTTTTGGCCTTCGAAGGCGAAGACGACGACGTCTTGGCCACGCTCGAAGCCGCACGAGCGGGCTTCGAAGCCATCCTGCTCACCTCGGACAACGTCGAGCTGGTGACGCCCGACGCCATGGAGGTCGTCGTGACCGAATGCCTTGACGCGACGGACAAGAGCGCGACGGCTGCGCGCACATGCCTCATCCAAGCCGGTCAGACTTTGGAGGTCGAGCAGCTGGTGAGCGTCGGCCTGAACCCGCTGGACGACATCTCCTTCGAGCTCACCCTCGAAGTCTGGAAGCCCAAGAAAAACAGCCTGCTCTTCACCTCGCAGCTCGCCCTCGACGCGACCTCGGTGGAATCCGCCGCGCGCTCCGGGCTCACGCTGCTGGCCAAGGACTACCTCTGCTTCCGCGAGTCGGGCAAGTCATGTCCAGACGAGGACTGACGCCGTATCAAGTCCAGATTCCGGAGCTGGCTTCTGTAGCCCGGCGGACGGCAGCAGAAGCGAAGGCTGCAACCAACTAAAGCTCCAGGCTGCTCCGGAGCCAAAGCCTGAACCGGCCCGCCGGACTCATCAAACAGCCGCATCAAGTCCGGAGTCCAGAGTCCGGAGCGTAGCCTATTTTTTGATGGGGGGGGGACTCTCTTTCGCGACCCGCTCCAGCCAATCGGCGCCGCCGAGCTCCTCACGGGTCAAGGTGCAGGCGAGCATGTCGCGGTAGGCGCAAGCCCGATTGTAGACCGCATCGGCCTGCTCCGGATCCGCGGTGAGTAAGGCCAAGCCCGCGCAGCTCGCCGCCTCGTGCAGGTCACAGGCCAGGCGGAAGCGCTCGATGGCGACTTCTTTCTCGCCTCGCCGATAGGCTTCCAAGCCGAGATGACGGCAAGCGGCACCGAAGCGCGCCTCGCAGAGGGCGTCGAAGGCCTTTCCCGCCTCAACGGCTCGTTCTGCATCCTCGTCGATGAAGGCGGCCACGACGCAGCCTTCTTGCTCACCGCCCGCACAGGCCAGGTCGTACCACTCCTCGCTGGCTTCGAGAGAGTTGCTCTCTTCATGAGCGAGCCCGGCATAGAGGCAGGCCGGCGCTGAGCCGGCTTTGCATGTCGCCTCGAACCCCGCGCGCGATGCGACCTCGTCGCGAGGCCCGCCTCGGCCTTCGCGTTGGACGCGGGCGAGGTTGAAGCAGGCGTAGGGATGCTTTCCGGGGTCGTTCGCGCAGGTCTTCTCGTAGAGGGTTCGCGCGGCCTTGGCGTCGTCGCTGAGCAGCTCGGCGCGGTCGGACAGCAGCGCCGCGTCGGTGCAGCCGTACATCTCGGGACTTTGGCAATTGGCCTGTTGCAGCTCGAGTGCGCGATCGATGTCCACGCCAAAGGTCCGTCCGTAGGCGAGCTCCTCCGCGAAATCCTTGCAGGCCCAGAGCGAGCCCAAGTGACAGGCGCGGCGCATCCACCAGTAGGACTGCAAACCATCTTGGCTCAAGGTGCCGTCGAAGGCTCGGGAGAGGAGCTCGCAGCCGTTTCCGTCGCCGCCTGTGCACGCCTTCTCGAAGGGAGCAGCCGCGCCCTTGAAGTCGGCCTTGTGTTGCCGCTCGATGCCCATCTGTCGGCAGGCCATGGCCAGGCCCGATTCGCAATGGGCGTCGAGGGCATTGCGTCGCTCGTCCTCGGTGGGCAGCGTGAGGTCTCCGGCTGCTCGACTCTGCCGAATTTCGGCGTCGATCCAAACGACACAGCTGGGCTCGTGACCCAGCTCACACCCCCGTTTCAGGAAGGGGAGTCCCTCCGCGAGGTGGTTTGGCGCGGCGTAGACGGCCACGGCCCCGCGTTCGTAGCAGCTGGCAGCGGCTCCGCCTTCACAGGCCCGCTCGTGCAAGGGCAAGCCCGCGGGGTTTCCTTTGGCGTACGCCAGCTGGCTGCATCCCCTGAGATCGCCCAGCTCGCACGACTTTTCGAGCATGGGATTGACGCCCAGAGTCGGCTCCTGTTGGCGCAAATAGGATGCTCCCACCTCGCAGGCCTCGGCGCTGCCCAGCTCGCAGCCTCGTTGGGCGTAGGTGAGCTCTTGGGCCTCGGCCTCGGCGCCGTAGCCCGCCCAGTTGGCCATGAAGAGGCAGGCCAGCGCCTCGCCCGCGTCACAGCGGGCGACATAGAGGGCGGCCTGCTCGGGCGTCGCGCCGCCGAAGAGCCCGAATTCGAGATCGAGGAGCCGCTCGGACATTCGGGCGCTGTGCACACAGGCGTCCTCGACGCCGGCGGCGCAGGCCCGGTCGAAGCTGGCGCGGGCGCCCTGGCGAGCCCGTGGCGTTCCCAGCCCCCGCTCCTGCGCCCGCGCCCACCTCGCGCACGCGCCGCCGTCGACGACTGCGCGCTCGCAGCGCGTTTGGTCGGCGATGGCACAAGCCTCCCACGAGAACTTCGCGGTGCAGAGGCCGTCGAGCTCAGCCAGCACGTCGTCGACGCGCGCCTCGTCTCCGAGAGTCGGGAGCAAGCGCGCGATGCAGTCATTGGGGTCGCCGGCCTCGCACCCGATTTGCAAGGCCGCATCGGCCTTTTCGGGGCTTTCTTGGGCGCGCAGGAGGTCGGCCCACTCGCCGCAACCAGTCGCGGTCCGGTTGGCGCCAGGACCCGACCCGAACCCGACGCACGCCGCCTCGAAGCTGGTGAGCGCCCCCGCGAGGTCGACCGCGGTGCGCCGCCCGTCGCGCTGCAGGCGGCCCCAATAGAGGCATCCGACCGCGTCTTTGCCCTCGCAGGAGGTCTTGAACGCCTGGCCGACCTCGTCCCCGCGGCTGCCGAACTCGGAGAGGAAGCCGTGCTGCTTCAGCCCGTAGTTGCGGCAAGCGGCCGCGTCGCCCGACCGACAGGCCTTGGAGTACTCGCCCTCGAGCTCGCGCGAGCCAAAGAAATAGCCGTCGATTCGGCCCATGAGGACGATCCACTCCTCACAGGCGCGCAGATCTCCAAAGTCACAGCGCTCTCCGTACGCCTTGTGGGCAACAGCCCACTCGCTGGGCCCGAAGCCTCGGTAGGGGTTGGTGGCTTTGAGCACGCGGCACTCGTCGAGGCCCCCTGCGTCGCAGCGCTCTTGCAGGGCGAGACGAACCTGTTGACGCAGGCGCAGGTCGGGCTCCAAGCTGAGTTCGAGCTCACGGAAGAGCTCGGCGCAGGCCCCTAGGGGAGCGTCTTTCGAGCAGTTTTCGCCGAAGGGCCCACCAGGTGCCGGCACCACGCTGTCTTCCTGAGGCGTCGCCTTCGGCGAGCCGGTGCTCGTCGAGGTCGACGGCTGGCAACCGGTCGACAGAATGAGCACTGCGAGGAGAAAGGGAATTGCTGAACGCATGGCACACCAAGGCATGTTGCGAAGACACTCGTTTCAAGATTCTTACTACGAGGCTCCCCCTCTTCCGCCTCTGGGATGGCGTTGGGGGGAGGGGGCCGAAAGCCCCAAGGGAGCCGGACTCTTGCCAATCGAGAAGCCAGACTATCGCAAACGCCGACGCCTGGAATTGGGTGCAAGGAGAGACATGACGACTGCAGGAGAAAATGGCCCCACCACCTGGGTCGACGACGACGCCTCCCCCCGCCTCGGCTTGCTGTTGCTGCCCTTGGCGTTCGTCGGCTTGGGGGCCTCTAGTATTGGGGATCGCTTGTCGGGAGCGTTTGGGCCTCCGTATTCGGAGATCACATCCTGCTTGGTGGAGTAGCTGATCTGGACGAGCCGGTCGATGTCGTGGCCCGCGCTCCCTGTCGCCTTGGACGGAAGCTGTCCGATAATGATTCCCTGAGGGGGTGACGAGGTCCGCGATGCCATCGCCGTTCATGTCGCGGACCACGATGGTGGTCTCAGTGTGGCTCTTGCGCCAAGAGTACAACGCCCAGCACGATCGCACCCTCGAGTACCGAGGGTGAGGCCAAAAGACCAGCGAGCATCGGCGGCTGCGTAGGAGAGAGAGCTGTACAAACTCAAGGGCCCCGACGAAAGTCGGGGCCCTTGTGGTTTCGTTACAGGCCGGCCTCAGACGCAGGCCCCGGCGACACAGGTCTTGCTGGTCAACGTGCAGTCGACGCACCCACTCCCGCAGTGGGCGTCATTGTTTTGTGTGTCATAGCAAGTGCCACTGCAGAGCCTGGAGCCGGCTGGGCACTCACAGGCCCCTGAGTTGCAGATCAGGTTGCTGCCGCAGTCCGTGCAGCCCGAACCGCAAGCCGTAGGATCAATCTGGGTGAACTTGCAGGTCCCCGAGCAGCTCGTGAGGCCGGTGGCACAGATGCACGCGCTGCCAGTGCAGACCTCGCCAACCCCACAAACGGTTCCGCACGCACTGCAGTTGGCGCTGTTGGTGGCGGTGTCGACACACATCACAGGCGAGGAGCCACAGCCCGTCAACCCTGACTGACAGCCGCAGACCCCCGCTTGGCAAACGCGGTTGCTGCCGCCTGAGGTGCAGTTGGTGCAACTGCCACCACAGGCCGTGGAGTCGGTCTGGGTCGCTTTGCACGTCCCACCGCAGTCGGTGAAGCCGGTTGCACAGACGCAAGAGCCTGACCCATTGCAGACCTTGCCTCCAGTACACGCCGTGCCGCATCCGCCGCAGTTAGCGTTGTCCGTGTTGGTGTTGGTGCAGGTGCCAGAGCAATTGGTCAGGCCACTGGCGCAGACGCAGGTGCTCCCACTGCAGAGCTTGCCACCCGTACAAGTGGTTCCACATCCACCGCAGTTGGAACTGTTGGTCGCGGTGTCTACACAGCGAATGGGTGCGGACCCACAGGCGGTCAAGCCCGACTGACAGCCGCACACGCCCGCTTGGCAGATGCGGTTGCTCCCCCCGGAATTACAGTCCGTGCCGCTGTTACAGGCGGGGTTTACGCCGCAGTAGTCCGCGTTGGTTTGCGGATCGATGCAGACCCCTCCGCACTTCGCTTGACCGCTTGGGCAGGCCGCTTCCGTGCAAACACCGGCGACACAAGACTTGCTCGTCAAGGTACAGTCAGTGCAGCTTGCGCCGCAGTGTGTGTCATTGTTTGCCGTGTCGTAGCAGGTCCCGCCACAGAGGGCGGTCCCCGTGGGACAGGTGCAAGCTCCAGCGCTGCAGATCTGGTTGTTCGCGCAGACGGCGCATCCAGACCCGCAATGATTCTTGTCGTTCTGGGTGTCGTAGCAAGTGCCGCTGCACAGTCCGAACCCAGTCGGACAGCCACAGGTGCCACTGTTGCAGACCTGGTTGTTCGCACAAACCGTACAACTCCCGCCGCAGGCGGTCGGGTCGATGTTCGTGAAGCGGCAAATCCCTCCGCAGGCCGCCATGCCGGACGGGCAGACGCAGGTGCCACTGCCATTGCAGTACTTCCCACCCGTGCAAGCATTTCCGCAGCCACCACAGTTACTCCCGTCGACGCGGGTGTCGACGCAGGTACCGCTACAGCTGGTCAGAGTTCCAGCGCAGACGCAGACACCGCCCGTGCAGACCCGATCTGCGGCGCAAGAGGTCGTGCAGTTGCCACAGTAGGCGCGATCGGTCTGGGTGTTGACGCAGGAGGTGCCGCACTTCGAGGGAGTCGAACCTCCACAGGTCAGACCGCAGGAGCTGGAGCTGCAAACCTCTCCTGAGGCACAGACGGTGGAGCAGTTTCCGCAGTGATTTCGATCGTTCACGGTGTCGACACAGGCCGTGCCGCACTTGGTGGGTGTAGAACCACCGCAGGTCAGACTGCAAACCCCTCCGCTGCACACCTCACCCGCCGCGCACCCCTGGTTGCACCCTCCACAGTGAGTTCGGTCGCTGGTCGTGTTGACGCAGGAGGTGCCGCAGAGCGTCGGTGTGGTGCCGCCGCAAGACAGACCGCAAACGCCGCCCGTGCAGACCTGGCCAGTGGCGCAGGACGTGTTGCAGTTGCCGCAGAAGTTGCGATCCGTCGAAGTGTCGACGCAGGAGGTGCCGCACAAGGTCGGCGTGGTCCCACCGCAGGTGAGTCCACAGACGCCACCCGAGCAGACCCGTCCGGGTGCGCACACCAACCCACAGCCGTTGCAGTGGTTGTTGTTCGCCTGCGTGTCGACACAGGCGGTGCCGCACAAGGTCGGGGTCGACCCACCACAGGTGAACCCGCAGACCCCATTGGTGCACACCTTGCCGGCGTCGCAAGCGTTGCCGCAAGCGCCGCAGTTGTTGCGGTCGGTCTGGGTGTTGATGCAGGCGGTTCCACAGAGGGTCGGGGTCGCACCACCACAGGAGAATCCGCAGGTCCCTCCTGAGCAGACCTGGCCCGAGGCGCAATCGTTGTTGCAGGCGCCGCAGTGGTCGGGGTTGGTCGCGGTGTCCACACAGGCTGAGCCACACAGCGTGGGAGTGGCGCCACCGCAACTAAATCCGCAGCTGCCGCTGGAGCAGAGCTGCCCTGCGGCGCAGACCGTCGGGCAGGTCCCACAGTGGTTGCGATCGGTCTGAAGGCTGACGCACGCCGTTCCACACAGCGTTGGCGTGGCACCACCACAGGTGAAGCCACAGGTCCCGCTCGAACAGACCTGTCCTGAGGCGCACTTGTTGCTGCACGCCCCGCAGTTGTTGATGTCGGTGTTGACATTCACGCAGGCTGAGCCACACAGCGTCGGCGTCAAACCACCGCAGCTGAAGCCGCAGGTCCCACCGGAGCAGACCTGGCCAGAGGCGCAAACGTTGTTGCACGCCCCGCAGTGGCTCAAATTGGTGCTGGTGTTGACACAGGAGCTGCCGCACCTCGTCGGTGTGCTGCCACCACAGGACAGGACACAGGCCCCGCCGACGCAGATCTCACCAGAAGCGCAGTTCTTGATACAGGTTCCGCAGTGATTGCGGTCGGTTTGCATGTCGACGCAGGCCAGACCACACTTGGTCGGGGTGTTTCCGCCGCAGTCCAAGCTGCAGACGCCACTGTTGCAAACCTCGCCCGCCGCGCAGGGACTGTTGCAGGCGCCGCAGTGGCTCCGGTCACTCTGGGTGTTGACGCAGGCCGAGCCGCAGAGCGTCGGGGTCGCACCACCGCAGGAGAAGCCACAGCTCCCGCCAGAGCACACCTGGCCGGCTGCACAGGAAGTTCCGCAGGCGCCGCAGTTCAGGTTGTTGGTGGTGGTGTCGACGCAGGACGTGCCGCACAACGTCGGCGAGGTTCCTCCGCAGGACAACCCACACGAGCCATCGGAACACACCTGACCGGCGGCACAGACGATTCCGCATCCCAACGAGCCGTCTCCACAATTCTCCCGGTCTTTGCTGGTGTCGACGCAGGCGTCACCACACAGGGTCGGAGTCTCACCACCACAGGAGAAGCCGCAGGTACCGCCCGAACAGACCTGCCCAGATTCGCAAATGTTGCCACAACTGCCGCAGTTCGCACGGTCGGTCGTCGGATCGACACAGGTGGGCTCACCCCCAACCTGACAGGTGATCTGCCGATTGTCGCAGCTCGTGATGCACTCCCCTTGGCCGTTACAGCTCGTCCCTGCTGCACAGGCGTTTCCGCAGGCACCGCAGTGCTGCGAGCTGGTGAGCGTGTCGTAGCAGGACTCTTGCCCCGGATCGCCGCAACAGGTTTGCCCGGTCACACAGTTGACGCCATTGCAGTTGCACTGGTCAGCGTTCTCGTCGAAGCACGCCTTGGGAGACCCGCAACAGGCCTGGCCGACTCCGCAAGTCTCGAACCCGCCGTTGTTGTTGACACACTTGCAGGCGCTCCCCTCACAAATCTCACCAGGGCGACATTCGATACCGCACCCGCCACAGCTCGTCGCGTCGTTGAGCGTGTTCTTGCAACCCAAGCCGGGACAGCAGGTCTGGCCGCTCGAGCACTGCTGCCCCGTTGTCCCTTCCGCCGTGTTCTTCTCGCACACACAGTTTCCACCCAAACAGATCTGGTTTTGTGGACAGAGATTTCCACAGCCACCGCAGTTGCTCGGGTCGAACTCGATGGGGATGCAGAACTCGTTACAGCAGGCTTCGTCGAAAGCGCAGCGCGTCCCGGCGCAATCGCAAACGCCAGCAGTGCAAACCTCGCCGATACGGCAGCGGGTGTTGCAGCCACCACAGTTTGCAGGGTCGCTGTCTAGGTCTACGCAGTTGTTCAGGCCGCAACATTCCTGGGTGAGACCGCAGACCATGTCGCCACAGGGGTTCCCCTCGACGACCTCCGTCGCGATCACGTCGGTGTTGAAATTCGCGCCGATTGGGACGCAAAACCCTCCGACGCACTCGTTTCCAACGCCGCACACGTTGCTACCAGCGTCGGCGTCGCAGCTCTGAACCATCCCCTCGAACGCCGAGTCGTCAAACTTGCAACCCCAAGCCAGCGCTGCCAGTAACGCCAAAGCGAACATCAAAGTTAAGTGACGAAAGGGCGTATTCTCCATGAGTCGACACTCCTGACGATGAGCGCAGGCCACCGTGCATGACCGAATTGAGATAGCTTCAAACTCGACCATCTTACGGAGGGGCATGGCAGGGTGTCAAACCCGCAACATCTCTTGCTTGCTGGACTTCAAGCACATTCCTAATTCCCAAAGACATTCCGCGGGCTTTGCGAAACGCAGGCCTCGCGAAGGGCGATCGCGCAGACGCCCTCAGCGCGCGCGCCTCGCGTCCGACAGCGCCATGCAGAGCGAACCCGATCGCTCGAGAGGTGAACCACATACCGTTCATCGCAGACTTGCGCGCTTGCCCAACCTGCGCTCACAATGCCACGCCGGATCGAGTTCGCGGTTCGACCTGCAACCTGACACGGCGTCGTGCGTCCATTAGGCGAGGCGGCCCTTGAATCGCCCCTCGAGCCCGAGATGACCCCTCGAGAAAGAGTCCGATGAAGCCAGATCGAAACTACTACTTGGGTAAAGTCGTTTCCGGGGGCTACCACATCCAGAGGTTCCTCGGTGCAGGTGCCTTTGCGTACGTCTACTACGGATACGGGGCGGATCAGCGTGGCGTCGCCATCAAGATCCAGTACAACCTCGCCGACGACGCCCGAAAACGCTTCGTGCGCGAGATTAAGGTCCTCAAACAGCTGCCGCCCAACCGCTTCTGCGTTCAGTACATCAACGAGGGAGAAACCCCCGAAGGCTTCCCCTTCCTCGTGATGGAGTACGTCGACGGCACCACCCTGAAGCGCACTCTGAAGCACCAACCCAGCTGGAATCCTTCTGAGGCGTGCCAGTTTATGGTGCAGCTCTGCGATGCCTTCGCCGGCTTGCATGAGCTCGGCTTGGCGCACAGAGACGTCAAGCCCGAAAACATCATGCTCACCCGCGACTGGCAGGTGAAGTTGATGGACCTCGGGCTCGTCAAGGACGCACAAGGTCTCCTCAAGCTCTTCGAGAGCGAGGACATCCTCGCCGGGCAGGATTTCAACGAGAACCTCGACAAGGGGATCCTCGCGGGAACCCCCGAGTACATGGCCCCCGAGCAGTTCTCCGACCCCTCCGTCGAAGACGAACGGCTCGCTCGGACCGACACTATGACCGACGTCTACAGCCTCGGGCTGATCTTCTACGAGATCCTCACTGGCAACAAGCTCTTCCCCTTCAAGCCCGACGCCGCTACCCAGGCCGACTACGCCCGCAAGCTCCTCGCCTACCTAAAGACCCGTACCAACCAGCGCGACGATGACATCTTCAAGCCAGATCACGTCCCTCATCCGCTCTGGACCATCGTCGAGCGCTCGCTGCGCGCAGACCCAAAGCTGCGACAACGCAACGCCGTCGAGTTTGGCAACGACCTGCGCCGCTACCTGGACACTGGCCAGGGCATCGCCATGCAGGACGAAGACAAAACCAGCGCCATCGACCTCAATACGTTTCTGGCCTTGCATCCCAAACCTGCGCCCGCGACCACCGGCGCCAACCAGTCT
>Ga0100380_10008366_pt1 | contig 10194 bp, 6 predicted proteins | sample CryGeymeta201504_FD_80417 | JGI IMG/M metagenome (GOLD analysis project Ga0100380, IMG submission 80417) | Groundwater microbial communities from Crystal Geyser aquifers in Utah, USA - Crystal Geyser metaG 2015-04 | ecosystem: Environmental > Aquatic > Deep subsurface > Groundwater | place: USA... | reverse complement strand
GTAATAAAGTAATTATTCCGGATGATCATACAGTCATTGAATCAGATGATCATGTGATTTTATTTTTGGTAGATAAACGTTATTTGGAAGACGTTGAATATTTATTCCAAGTCAGCGTGACATTTATTTAGTGTGAAAAAATGCAAATAACCGCTATTTTTAGAGTTCTTGGTATTCTCTTAATGTTCTTCAGCTTGAGCATGTTGCCACCTATTGGTGTTGCTTTTTGGTATGGTGATGGTGCATGGATGGCATTCGTTATTGCATTGATTATTACCTTAGTGACTGGATTATTATGTTGGTTTGCTTGTCGTCACTCAAAAAATGAATTAAAAGCCAAAGACGGTTTTTTCATTGTCGTTTTGTTTTGGTCTGTCTTAAGTTTATTTGGGGCATTGCCTTTAATGATTGCACAACATCCGCATTTGACATTTACTAATGCCGTTTTTGAATCCGTATCGGGGTTAACGACAACCGGTGCAACCGTATTAACAGGAATTGATAAATTACCACATGCAATTTTATTTTATCGACAGCAATTACAATTTTTAGGCGGTATGGGTATTGTGGTATTAGCTGTTGCTGTGTTACCCATGTTAGGCATTGGTGGTATGCAACTTTATCGAGCTGAAAATACATCATTGGCGAAAGAATCTAAATTAACCCCTCGGGTTGCACAAACGGCAAAATTATTATGGTATTTATATGTTGGATTAGTTGTCTTGTGTGCCTTAGCCTATTGGGCCGCTGGGATGAGTTTATTTGATGCGATTTGTCAAAGTTTTAGTACTGTTGCTACCGGCGGTTTTTCAACACATGATGCGAGCATGGCTTATTTTAACAGCACAACGATTAATATGATAGGTTGTGTATTTATGCTATTAGGTGGAACAAATTTTTCATTGCATTATTATGCTTTGCAAAAAATGAATGTGTCATTTTATTTAAAAGATATCGAATTTAAAACAATGATTATCGTATTCGCTATTGTAATAGCCGCTGTTGTGATGATGTTTTTTTTAGATCATTCTTTTCCAAATATATTAAGCGATTTAGAAGAAGCAACGTTTAATACGATATCAATAGGTACAACAACGGGATTAACAGTATCCTCTTGGCAAAAGTGGCCTTATGTCGCACCCATTTTAATGTTATTCTTAGCGATAATTGGTGCAAGTGCCGCATCAACTAGCGGTGGCATGAAAATGGTACGTATGATTTTGTTAGTAAAACAAGGCTCAAGAGAGATCAAGCGATTAATTCATCCACAAGGTGTTATACCGATTAAATTAGGCTCGGTGATTGTCGATAATAATCTATTGCAAGCGGTATCTGGTTTTGTCGCTGTATTAGGCATTTTGTATGTTATTACCATTATATCCTTGATGGCATGCGGATTAGATTTTCAATCTGCTTTTGGAAATTCAGTGTGCGCACTTGGTAATTTAGGCATTACCGTTGGTGCAAATGCTTCTGGTTTTGGATCCTTGAATGTTGTTGGTAAATGGATTATGGTTGTTGGTATGCTAGCAGGACGTTTAGAAGTATTTAGCTTATTAGTGTTATTTAGTCCTTCATTCTGGCGTCGATAGAGGCAAAAAGATGGTTAGAATTATTTTTACTATTAGTTTATGGATGTTATCAAATTTAGCTTTTGCATCAGTTATTAATCATAATGAATTAATTTTAGATACTAAAGATCAGCAATGGTTTATCCTTCATAATGATACTGATCAAACAGTGTGGCTAAATGCCGTTATTAATAACCCATCAGCAAGCGCAGGCTGGGGGAGTAAACTCGATCCCAATATGTATTCTTTGTTGGCGCTAAATGCCAAACAATTGCAATTTACTTGTGGTTTGTTGTTGCAGCTAAAATTTGCGGTAGTGCCATGTCAGCGCTATTTAGATGTTTCACAAATTTTATCAACTTCAGAAAATAAACCCGTGGTTGGTTCTTATTGGGTTGTTGAAAATACTTCTTTGAATTCATTAAGAGAACAAGCTGCAGAAAGAGGCATTTTATTGAATTTTCAGTAATTTTACGGACTTGATTTTACAATCTTTCGGCCGTATATTTTTTGCACCATAGATCATATTTTTATCTATACAGAATCCAAAATTCATGTAAAATGTGAACATAAAGATAAATAAAAAGAGGTGCACAATGTTAAGAATCCCTAATTTTAATACCTTAGTTAATACCATTAAAACAAAATTTGGAAAATATCACAATTCATTAAAACCAAATGGAACTTCCCAAATATTTAGTCGTATTTTTGATGCGACTAAAGAAGGGGATAGTCAAAAAGTAAATGCGATTCTTCTAGAAGTTTATGCACATCTTTCGGTAATTAATAAAAGCAAAAAAAATAAATTAACCAAAGACCTGCAACAAGTATTCGCTGCGTCTAAACATTTAGGTATCAATGAAGATGATGTTTATAAAGCTTTAATTGCCATTTTTAAAAATGGCGCAAAACCGTTTTGTAATTCTCAAGAACCTGAAGAGGAAGATGAAGACACCATTATTGTAGTAAGCACAGATGAAAGCTTAGATTTTGAAGTAAATGAAGAGATTAGCCAACAAAACAATTTAGCAAATTTACTTATCGAAATTGTAGGTGTGTATGCAAGGCAAGAATCACTCAATCCTAAGTTTTTACAATATACTAATTTTATCAATTCATTATTAATTGATTTGCCATGTGATCCTCAAACTCAATATAAAAATTTATACACACAATTAAAAGATGCTCACCCTGAGGCTGTGAGTGCAGTCATGTTAGCGAATATTAAACAAATTTTTGCAAACGATGGCATGGAAGATTGTCCCTTGGCTAAGGATACTGATGATTTATTAAAAACTATCACTAGGGCTCAAGTAGAAAGAGGCACTTCTCCTAGTCCAGAAAACATCATTGATACTTACGTAGACAAAACTGAGTTATATAGAGCTACAATAGCGCTATTACAAAAAGTTTGTAAAGCTACATGTACTACTTACAATAAGCGATTTAATGGTCATTATAGTAAAGGCGATACAACATTTTTGAAAACTTTAAAAAAAGTAAGAAATTATATCGAAAATACGAAAAACTCAGAAACAGCATTAGCAATTGATTTCGTTCTTCAAGCTAATAAAACGTATTATGAATCAACTAAAATGATAGTGTTTTTAGAAAACTATATTGATAAGCATCAAGGAATCAAAAAACAACATGCAGAAAACGTGCGTGATAAACTAAATCATTTTCGACAAACATTTAGCGAAAACAATAAAAATCTCGTACACATTGATGATGAGGGCAAACACGTGCTGAATACTGATGTATTAAAAGCAATGCGTGATTACGTTAATCAACAAGATGACGTGATGCAAGCAATGGCAAAAGACTATAAAAGCAAAGCGAGCAATAGCCAGTTGTTTATGACATTAAGAGAGCAAGGGAATAATACAGTAAAAACTTATAATCAAAATCCAAGCCTTAGAGTGCTTTATGAAGATAGCGCAATCAAACAATCTAAAATTTTCATTATTAATTTGATATTAAGAATCGCTCAAATTGTTAAAAAAAATCGTCGCCACCATATTTTTTTCAAAACAGAAAATTATGCTAAAGATACATGTTTTGCGTCAGATTTAGAAACATTCGTAACAGATGTACGAACACGGAATATGGATTTGCAAAAAATCAGTGAAGAATTTAATAACGTATTTAACCAAGATGGCAGGTATAGTGAATATATTAAAGATATTAGCGACACTATTCAACATGAAATTACCGCGAATAAACATACTCATGCCGCAGTACTTAATAGGTAACCCTAACTGATTTCTTAACGTAGGCCGGATCAAGCCGAAGGCGGATCCGGCAACTTACTTTCGTAGGGGCAAAGGCATGTCATGCTAGCGAAGGCTCGTCCTGAGCTTGGCGAAGGGAAGGCATTCACTATTTATCTAATTTCAATAACCCTTTACCAATAGTATTTAGATCTGATTCTGTAAACCCAAGTGGTTTTACTGCATTGAAATGCGCTATAAATGCTTCCCAATTCGTATGATCAGCGATAGTGCATAACGACTTGTTGCAGTCAGATAGAAAGTGGGCAAATTCTTGTATCATAAAATCTATATACGTTGGTAAGTCAGGGTTTACATTTTTTTTGTTAATGGTGATGAACAACTCTACAAGTCTTGTACTGGTATTTTTATCAACGCCAGGTATGCCAGCAATTTTGAATAATTTTTCTGCTACATCAGGTTGCTGATATTTAGGATGGAATCGCGTTTCTAGTAATAAAGAACGCCATGCATATCCAGGTGAAAGTAATTCTTGTACCGCAAAATGCTTTTTATCAGGGAAAGTTATAGTCAAACTTGGAAGAAAACGACATCCAAACATGAGTAAATTTTTCATTGGAAAACCAGGGGGAGAATAGGCATGATCAAAACGTGTAACCAGGTCTTTTTCGAAGAAAAGTGTAAAAGAAATGAAAGAACTCATTTCGCCATTGACTAGACCTACTTCGATGTAAGTGCATTCCCTACCTTTTTTTGTTTTATCATATTTAGGGAAATAAGCATAAAAATAATCATCGCTTGTGCATCTATGCTGAAAAACGTTAAAAGGACTCTGAACAAAAATCCGTTTAAATTGATTACCTATATTTTTCAAATCGCCTTTTTCATCGTATAAACTAGTGGAATTAAAACATTTAAATTTAAGTTTATTTGTTTCATCTTTTTTGTTTATAAATTTCGTTTCAATATAATGCATTTTATCTTTTTCAGAATATTTATATCGAATATGTTGTAATTGTACGGACGGCGAAATAAATTGACGTAAACGTTGATTATGTTGCAAAATATCTTGCTGTATTATTTCAGGAACGCTATATTTTGGCATAAAGATACACTTGCGCGCGTAGAAAAGTTGCATAAATAAATTAAATAAAACACGCGATATTGATTGTTCTACATTATGAAAACCTAGCATATTATAAAAACTTGATAAAACCAATTCAAATGCCGTCATGCCTTGTTTGTCTCTGTTATCAGTTACACCATAAAATAGTAATGTTTTTATATTTTCAATGTGCGACTTTGATTGATTTTTTAAAGCCATTTTAATATTTTTTAATAATGGATAAATATCATTTGAATTTGCATAGTGCGATAATAACAACCGATACATTTTTTCATTTTTAGCGCAATCTAAAACATTAACATTAATTTTCATTGTATCATTGAAGTATGGAGTTGCTTTTGCACCACTCTTTAGTAAATGTTTAGCTATTTCATAATAATCATTGCCTACAGCAACAGTGAGTGCATCAAAACCGAGATTACTTACTTCATAAATTACCTGAGGGTTGTCATCAATGAGTTCTTTAACTAATTTTATGTTTTCATCCAGAATAGCTTGGTGGAATTTAGTTTCAGGGAAAAACGGTTTGAATTCATAATTATTTTCAGTTAGATTACTTGGTGGAAAAAGAGGTAAAGATTTTTTTAATACTTCACATTGATTTTTAAATTGTTGATATTTATCTATTGCTTGTTTATAAGGTAGTTGTTTATGAGGATAAGCGTGCCACGACGCTAATAATTCTTCAGCAAGAATTAAGTTTTTACATTGTAGTGCAACTTCCATGGGCAAGTTACCATTCATATCTGGTTGTAAAATCAAGCTCATATCTTTAGCTAATAAATTGTGTATTGATTTAATATCGTTTATTGAAATTGCATAAATTAAATTTAGTTGTTGTGTGGAGTGTAGAGAATGGCATCTTGGATCATATGGAGAAGACCACTCAACAATTTTATATTTAAACCAATTGTTTGAAACAATTTGTCTGTCAAAATAATATGATAAAGAATCTTGAGGGGATGGGTAAGAATGTTCGATTTTGACAAATTCTAGATATTCTGTTCCGGAATGTAATAAAGTATGTAAATCTTTATATTTTTTATGAAATTGATGAGCAAGTTGATAATAAGTTTCAATAAGTGATATTACATTATTCGTCAAAGGCTGAATTTTGTTAATGAGGGTAATGAAATAATTCATTTCTTGATATTTTTCAATATTAGCACTAAAACCATATACATGGGGTCTCGGCTGATATTTTGCATGAATACGAAATTTTTTTAGATCATATTGTTGACACAAATATTCAGCGCTATAGATATTGAGCTCTACAGCAACATAAATGATAATTTCTTGGTTCACATTTTCCGCTAGAGGAAAGACAACATCGGAAGATGAAAAAGGAAGTGTGGCAATATAGAGGTTAATAATGTGAGGAGTATATGTTTTGGGAGCGCATAAATTCAGCGTTAAAACAGGATAGATTATTTCAGTTGAATCATCTCTAGGATCCACATGACGAGGTAAATGAAAATTTCTTCTTGCTAGTGAATAAATCTCAACGTCATCATCACCCAAATGTATCATCGGTTCACGTTGCTGATCGGGAGCTTTAATACAATCACGCAAATGCGCTATCGCTGTATCGGCGGTAATTTGTTGATTTGTTGAAAAATTTTGCGAGTTTAAAGTCATATTGCACTGTTAATTATGATGGTTGTGTGCATATCTTACATAAAAAAAGCAGAGTTGCAAGATTTATGTACGAGATTTATTAAGGTATTACTTACAAAATTTGTAAAAATGCTTTTTTCTGTCAGTTACTAGAGAGCTTTAACTAATTGATATTAATGATTTTTTGATAACATCTACCTTATGCGTCTTTTATCTTAAAAAAGATTATACTACACTCCAAATTTACCAATTGATGAGAAACCACTGATGAGAGCAGATGAATTATATTGGCAAACACAAGACTTCATGTCTGAACTTATTCGTTTTTATAATGCCTATTTAAAGCAATACTATGATAATCAAAATCAAGCTACTATCGATGATTTAATTGAGCTGATTAACCGTACTCATCCAGTGGAAAGACCTCATCCCAGAGCAGAACGCGCACCGCAAAAAGCAAAACAATATGAAAAATTAGATAACCCAACTCGCACATCGCCTTCAATCGCTAATTTAACATTTATTTCACCTCATCAAGTTGCAGCTCCAATTCAGCTTATTCATGAGAATGCATCATTAATCATTGAGCATGCGGAACGACGCATTGATTTTTTCTTTTATGTTTTATTATTATGTTTTAATAAAAACGAACGGATTACAGTATTAAATCCAGATAGACAAAGGCATCAACTGGTACACGGTTATAAAAATTATCCGGCTTGTCATAGCGCTATTATTGCCAATTTACAAATTGGTGATACGCCATTGGAAGGTTATTTTCCTTATGTATTAAACACGACGATAGAACTTCCTAGAATTGTCAATAACTTTGATATGTTGATTGAACGAGGTAGAGATGGTGGAAAAGCATGTGCGCAAGCGATATTACAACAAGTATCTTATGGTTTTGAACCAAAAGATGCTATTGTTGATTATTTAGCACATATGATAAAACTTTTTAACGATATCAAACCAACGGGTAACGATTTTCAAAAAAAACTTATTTGGTTTTATCAATCTTTAGGTACGTTTCATCATCTATGGTCGTGTAGAGGTTTTGCCCCTTACATATATACTTTGTTACAAGTTTCAGAGCAAGAACAAGAGTTGTTTAACAATACGCTATGGCGTTATCAAAAATACCAGCAAAAAGTCGATGAAATTGAAGGACGAAGACAAATTCAATATATGACTAATACGATGACGCAATTAACTTTAAATCAAGAACAAGAAGTTAGGCCTAATTATACAGGGAATTTTTCCGATCAAGAATTCAGACAAGTAACAGAAGATATATTGCATAATAGATTAAAGGAATTAAATTTAGTGAACTTAGGAATTAATGATTTAACGTACTGGGTTGCGTTATTGCAGACAAATGTTTCCGTAGAAGAATTTGCTTTTTATGAAAATCCTATAGACGCTAAAGGAATGATTCCATTTTTCAATATTATCAACAATACGCAGATAAAAAAACTTTATTTGAGTGAATTGCAATTAGATGATGAAGCATTGATAGCGTTAGCCACAGCGTTACAAAACAACAATACCTTAACAAAGTTAGGATTAGTATATATTAAAAACATCACTAACCTTGGTGTTAACGCATTATTGCAAGCAATGAAAAATAATAACGTGATACAAAACGTGAATATTGATTTTTCTGATGCGAATGATATGGTGATTGATACATTATGTGATGTCATTCGTGAAAATAAATCAATAAAAATATTGGATTTTCAAACCAATGAGCTAACGGATAATCAAATAAATAAAATTTTTACAGCACTACAGACGAATACAACGCTTACTATGATAGGATTAGGTGACGTTGACTTTGGTGAACAACAAGCAACTGTGGATTGGATTTTAAATCGAAATAAAAGACTTCATAATGGTACAGCAACAACACCATTATATGCTAGAAGAGCTGCGCCAAGATTTTTTCCACGGCAACAACGGCCAACCCCACCAGTAAAACCACTTAAGCTACGTGTTATAAAACCTCAACCCAAATAATCTTTGGTGCGAACAATGAGGCTTCGGCTTGATCCGAGTTACATCTGATGCTCAATAAGAAAATAAGGGTTGAGTATTTTAAACCTTTCCAATGGCTCTATTAATCATTTGTGAAACGGTCTTATTAGCATGAATAAATAATATTTCAATTTCGGGATGTTGTTTAGCAAACACCCGAAAAATTTCATCAGCAAATGCTTGCCCTATCATTTCGACATCCATAAAATCAAAGATAACAATTTTAAATAACTCAATTCGCGCCAATAGTCGTTTTGCTTGTGAGCGCGATATTAATTTATCATTGCTATATTGCGCTAACTTGACGGGAACAACGGTTTTATTAAAGCCATAATCATCATCAGAAGTATACTCATCAAATATGGCTTTGACATTTCGTTTTATTTCATTATTTAATTTCATCCAGACAGTAGTACCTTTATCAAACTGCTGTCGTTCAAAAATCCAATCTTCTGGATGTGAATATTGATGTGAAAAGTAAACACCACCAGAAGAGATGGCATATTGATCAAACATTCTTGAACTAAAGAAAATTCCTTCGCCACTGTGATGCTCTGGATCTGTCGTTAATTTTCCTTTAGATAATTCCAATACTGCATGTCGTTCATCTAAAAGATTTAATTTGTCTTGAATCTTTTTAAAAATGCCATAACCATCGTCATGAATAAAGATTTCAGTGGACATAATTGTTTGTTTAAAATGGACTAAGATTTCACTACCTTCGGAATGATCTTTTGCATTATTAAACATTTCAGTAAAACTATAATGCCAAATATCTTGAACATTATCAGGTAAGTTTACAATTTTGCCGCTGAGATCATTGCGCCAGACGATATCTTCCGCTAAATTTTTATTGAGCGGATATGATTGAGTCCACTCTTGCTGCAAACCCAATGTATAAATACGATTTCGCGTTTTACCGGTTTGTGTGAGCGTAGCGTCTGCAACCATTTTTTTCAAATGCTTATTCACTGCTTGACGTGTAATGTCAAAATGCGTTGCTGTTAGTTTAGCAATATTTTCAGGATGTTCAGTAACGTTTTTTAAGATAAAAGCTTGGATTTCTTCGCCGCGTGTTTTATGAATAGCCATTTTCGTCTCTTAATATTGTCAACCTTTATCATAAGTATTGTCAACCAATTTACGATTATTGTCAACCTTTTTTATATAACCTATTGAGATTAAAAGGTTTTTAAACAGCTTTATTTCAAATAATCCTTCGTGCGAATAATCTCTTCGCGCTCAGCGAAACTCGCTAATTCATCGGCGATGGATTGGCTATTGCCATCAGCGCTAATAGCATTGAGAGTTTTTTGCATGGCGTGGATAGCGGCGCGTTGTAAGTCAGAAGGGATGATCACCAATTGGAACCCCCAGGTTTTTAATTTTTCAATTGGTACCATTGGTGTTTTGCCACCATGGAACATATTAATTAATTTGTAACCTGGCACTTGTTTAGCAATCGTTTCAATTTGTTGCTCGGAGGTTGGCGCTTCGACAAAAATCATATCGGCGCCGGCGTTCACGTATGCATTTGCTCTTGCAATGGCAGCATCAAAGCCCTCAACTGCAATGGCATCGGTGCGCGCAATAATCACTAAATCTTTAT
>Ga0100380_10008363_pt1 | contig 10195 bp, 12 predicted proteins | sample CryGeymeta201504_FD_80417 | JGI IMG/M metagenome (GOLD analysis project Ga0100380, IMG submission 80417) | Groundwater microbial communities from Crystal Geyser aquifers in Utah, USA - Crystal Geyser metaG 2015-04 | ecosystem: Environmental > Aquatic > Deep subsurface > Groundwater | place... | reverse complement strand
TTCATTGCCGATGATAAATTGATGATGTTTTATAACGGAAATGGGTTTGGTCAAACGGGCATAGGTTTGGCCCAAGCAATGCTATGAGTACTATGAAGGTATCCATCATCACAGCCACTCATAACAATGCCCAATATTTAGAAGAGGTTTATAAATCAGTAAACTCTCAATCCTATGAAGATTGGGAGTGGATTGTTGTAGACAACAGCTCTACAGATTATACACAGCAAGTACTCTCAACGGTTGTTGATACTAGGGTTAAGGTCATAACGCTTTCTGAGAATTTGGGAGTTTCAGCTGGAAGAAACAAAGGGCTTGAGGCGATGCAAGGCGATTATTTCTGTTTTTTAGATGGTGACGATCTTTTATCTGAAAACAGTTTGAGTGCGCGATTAGCTGTTTTTCAAACTGATCCAGAAATTGAGTTTGTAGACGGAAAAGTGATTTCGTTCATCAATACAATTGAGCATCAGATTGAAACGTATATGCCCGCCTTTGAAGGAAATCCTTTTCAGGAATTGCTTTCCCTTTCGGGTAAGGTTTTTAAAGGAAACACCTGGATGATCAGAAAGGTAGAAGGTAAGTCTTATCGTTTTTTAGAAGGTCTTACCCATGGCGAAGAATTGTTGTTTTATGCTTCTATCTGCAGCTCGGGCAAGTATGCGTTCACATCAGAAACCATACTGTACTACCGCAGACATGCGGCTAGCGCAATGGCTAATGTACCAAAGCTTGCAAATGGATATTATGAAATAGCTAAAGCCTTAAAATTTTTAGGTGGGGTAGACGCCTGTCTCATTGATTTGTACAAATCACGCGCAGCTATGGTTAGTTTCAAAAGCTTATTAAAAGATTTAAAGCCATTTTTGGCAATCAAAATGGCATTGAAAATCAAATGGGCTTAAACATCTGTTTTGTTTCTTATTGGGGTATAAACGAAGGCTTAACACAAGCCACGGTTTTGCCGCATTTGCGCATTTTGTCGAATAACAAAAATGTTGATCAAATCTATTTTTTTACGATTGAACGGCAAGGTTCAAGTGCTGAATTTGAATTGGATAAGCTGAAGCATTTCCAAATAGTTTCTTCTGCAAATGTGTTGCGAAAGGCATTTGATAAAAGTCGTTTAGAGGTGCATATAAAAGCATTGCATGCCAAAAGTTCAATCCATATTATTATGGCTCGCGGTGTTATGGCCGCGAGGCTGGTATTGAATGTTTCAAATCAAATGAGCATTCCGCTGAGTATTGAGTCTTTTGAGCCTCATGCTGACTATATGCTTGAAGATGGTGTTTGGAAACCAAATAGTTTGAAGTACAAGTTGCTTCAAAGAGCCGAACGGCAGGAAAAGAAACAGGCAAGATTTATTCTTCCTCTAACCAATATTTACACAGAAGAGTTGCTGAGGACAGAGCGTTTGGATCAAGATAAACTTATGATTATGCCTTGCTGCGTGAATCCATCTGTATTTGCATACAAAGATGAAAATCGACAAAAAGTGAGGGAAAAACTTGGGATAAGGCCAGACACCGTTGTCGGAATTTACACAGGTAAAATAGGTGGTATTTATCTTGACCAAGAAGCACTTCAGCTTTTTAAAAGTGCGCGAAGTTTTTACAATGGCAAGTTTCATCTTTTAATCTTGTCCCCAGATAAAAACATTTGGCGAGAAAAGCTCGCAGCTAGCGGTTTCTCCGAAAATGAATTCTCACTTGACTTTGTTTCTCAGTACCAAGTTCCAGCTTTTTTATCCGCGGCAGATTTCGCCTTTTCATTACATAGGCCCACACCTTCTAAAAAGGCTATTTCGCCAATCAAGAATGCTGAGTTTTGGGCAAATGGATTGCCAATCGTGATGCCAGACGGTATCGGAGATGATTCAGAAATTACGAGAAATCAGAATTTGGGAGTCGTGGTAGAGGATTTCGATAACATAGATCGCGCTGTTTTTGATAAAGTAGAGGTTTTGAGAAAATCAGACCGCTCTTCAAATCAATGCGTTCAGTTTGCTAAAGATTTTCGCTCTTTCGATATAGTCGAGTCTTGCTATTTAAAAATCATTGCAAGCTTGGTTAATTAGAACACTTTAACGGCAAATTTCCTTGCAAAACATCCTTAAAGTTATTGCTTTGCAATGCCTGAAAAGATAACATGAGCACTGGGCCAAATTCACTGCTTTCCAAAATAGTAATGACATGAAATACCATTTAATCGACAAAGAACTTTTCATACACAACCGCAAGAACTTTGCTGAGCGAATGAAAAGTAAATCGCTGGCTGTTTTTAATTCAAACGATATTGTAACAACCGGAGCCGATAGTACCACTCCTTTCAAACAACACCGCGATATTTTCTGGCTTAGTGGAGTAGATCAAGAAGAAAGTATTTTATTGCTTTTTCCAGACGCGGCCGATGAAAAGCACCGCGAAATCCTGTTCTTAAAAGAAACCAATGAGCACATCGCCATTTGGGAAGGTGAGAAACTGACCAAGGATGCTGCTTTTGATACTTCAGGTATTAAAACTGTGTATTGGTTACCTCAATTTCACACCATTTTCAATAATTTAATGGCTGAGGCCGAAAGTGTTTACATCAATAAAAACGAACATTTGCGTGCCAATACTGAGGCGCAAACACGCGAAGACCGCTGGATTGATTGGTGTATGAAAAAGTATCCAGCACATCAATATTTGAGAAGCAATCCAATCTTGCACGAATTACGAGCGGTAAAGCACCAAATAGAAATTGACTTGATGCAACAGGCGTGTAATATCACTGAAAAAGGCGTTCGTAGAATATTGCCATTCATCAAGCCAGGTGTGATGGAGTATGAGATTGAAGCAGAGTTGATGCATGAATTTCTTAGAAATCGCTCGCAAGGATTTGCTTACACACCCATCATAGGTTCGGGCCGCAACGCTTGTGTGTTGCATTATATTGAAAACAACCAAGAATGTAAAGACGGTGACGTGATACTGATGGACTTTGGAGCAGAATACGCCAATTATAGTTCAGATTTAACGCGATGTGTGCCTGTAAATGGTCGTTTTACCCAGCGCCAGAAAGACGTTTATAATTCTGTGTTAAGGGTAAAAAACGCTGCCATCGAAATTTTAAAACCAGGTGTTACTTTGAAAGATTACCATGTAGAAGTAGGTCACTTGATGGAAAAAGAATTGGTTGATCTAGGATTGATTACCATGGATGATATTAAGAATCAAAATCCTGATTGGCCAGCGTACAAAAAGTATTTCATGCACGGTACTTCGCACTACATTGGTTTAGATACGCATGACTATGGTACTTGGAGCGAACCAATACCTGAAGGTGCTGTATTTACCGTAGAACCAGGTATTTACATTTTAGAAGAAGAACTTGGAATTCGCTTAGAAGATGATTACGTTATTACACGCAACGGCCACGTTAATTTGATGGGCAATATTCCAATTGAAGCAGAAGAGATAGAAGATTTGATGAATGCCTAAAGTAGAATTTAAGCAAGTAAATATTCACTATGAAGAGCAGGGCAGCGGCAGCGCGGTTGTCCTGCTTCATGGTTTTTTAGAAGGCAGCTGGATGTGGAAAGAAATTGTGCCAGCGCTCGAAAAAAGGCATCGTGTTATTACCATTGACTTACCCGGTCATGGTCAATCAGATTCAATTGGTTATGTGCACACTATGGAAGAAATGGCCGAAGCGGTGCAAGCTGTGGTGAGCCACCTTGGTTTAAGGCGAATCGGGCTCGTAGGCCATTCCATGGGTGGCTATGTAGCACTTGCTTTTGCCGAGCAATTTCCAGATAATGTGCGCTCGTTGGTATTGCTGCAAAGCACCGCTTTAGCAGATACGGAGGATAAAAAGGCGGATCGATTACGTGCTATTGAATTGGTGAAATCGAATTATAAAAGCTTCGTAAGACGTTCCATTCCATTGCTTTTTAGACCAGTGAATAGAACACGGTTCAGGGATCAGATCAATTGGGTGAAAGAAGAGGCATTAAAAACTTCACCACAAGGAATTATCGCGGCTATTGAAGGAATGCGGATCAGGCCAAATAGGGAATTGCTATTGAAATTTCCGCCATATCCAGTTCATATTATCGCTGGACAAAAAGATCCGAGAATAAGCCTTGACGAATGCATTTACCTTTCCGAAATATCAGAATTTGTGCAGTTGCATGTGATTAAACATAGCGGTCACATGAGTTACATAGAAGACCTGGACGAAACCTCCAAATGGTTGAAGAAGGCCTTGGTTTAACCTTTATTTATTCGCTCTAAAAAAGCCTTCACACCTGAAGAAAGTCTTTTTACAGATCCGTTTAAACCTTCTGTGTTTACATAGATGGTATTGTGGTTTTCTGCTATCTCATTTTCCGGTCTTGTTTCGGTATAATAATAAGTTGCAATAGATTTTCTGTTTATACCATTAGGCGCATTCAGGGGTTTTGGGTGACCATGAAAGCTAATTTCGTTGGTTTCAAAGATCACACAGCGATTGTATGCAGGTGCAAATTTTCCGATTAATTCTTGCTTGTTTTCCGTTAAATCCCAAAGTTCAAGATGTCCTTCATACTCATCTTTCCAATCTTTATTCATATAAATAATTACATTCAATCGCCTGTGAAATTGAGTAGTAGGATGAATATTGTAATCTACATGAACATTCAAATAAGCTCCTTTTATACTTTGGTGAAGTCCTCCACCGAACAATTCATCATCTCCTAAAATAGGTGATTCAAGCTCTGTTATTTCTTGTAGCCACGTTCTAAATTCTTGGCCATTCAGCTCGTCAAAAACTTCTTGTAGTAAACTTCCAGTTTCAAATTTTGATTTTTGAAATTTATTTTTCTGATCTAAATAAGTAGTGCCATCCCAAGTACCATTTTTAATTGTTGGATACGAGTTGTGAATTAATTCACATTCTGCTTCGTTGAAGAAATCATCAAACATTACATACCTGAACGGCTTTGCACTATTAAAGCGCGATTTGATTTCATGTTTTATAGATGCTAATCGCTCTGAATTGATGTACTTCATAGTTGGTACGGTTTACCTACAATAGTAGCAAATTGAGAGTTTCTTTGCGCTACTTAAATCTCAAGCATCGTGTTTGATTATTCTCAGGTTTTGGAATGAAAATGGTCATTTCTGGAATTTGAACATAGGCTCAAATTTGCGCATCTAATTTCAAAACCTACCATTATGGATACGCTTCATCACTCTCTTAGCGCTGATTCTGTGCACGCAAACAATAAGGTTTCGCAACAAAATTGGCTTACAAAGCTAGAAACCCAATCAGAGTTTAATCGCTACGGAATCACCTCAATGTTCTTCTTGTTGATTGGAATTTTTGGAGGAATCACGATAGCTATTTCCGCTTATGCGCATTTATGGCAAATTACCGTGATTGCAATGCTCACGATGCTTTCACTGTCATTAATGCTTGCTGTAGCACCTATGAAATACATTTTAAGAGTTACGGCTGTTACGCTTTTGATAGATCTTTTGATTCTAATGCTTAACGCTTTGCTTTAAAAGGAAAATGGGTTGGAGTCGTTTTTAAAACGACTTCCATCCTTGTGCTTTTATCTCCACTTCTTCGCCTTGTGGGAAAACCAGGCGAGCACCTTGGCTGTCATCTTCCATATAGCCGATTATTTTCACTTCTGGCATCGCATTAACTTTATGAAAATCTTCTTGCTTTACTGTAAAAAGTAATTCATAATCTTCACCACCATTCATGGCGCATGTGCTCGGTTCCATGTTAAACTCCTTAGCTTGAATGCTTACCGTAGCATCAATAGGTAATTTGTCTTCATAGATGCGAGCACTACAATTGCTTTGCTTGCATAGGTGAAGCACTTCAGAACCCAAACCGTCAGAAATGTCCATCATAGAAGTAGGAACAATGCCTTCTTTTTCTAAAAGTTCAACAATATCTACGCGAGCTTCTGGTTTTAAAATGCGTTCCAATACATAATCATTGCCTTCTAAGTCGGGCTGAACATCTGGGTTTTCTTTCCAAATTTGCTTTTCACGCTCGAGCAATTGCAAGCCGATGTATGCAGCTCCTAAATCTCCGCTTACGCAAATAAGGTCTTTGTCTTTTGCACCACTTCGGTAAGTGATTTTTTCTTTTGCTACTCTGCCAAAAGCAGTAACACTAATCGTCAATCCGCTCAGGCTTGAAGTGGTGTCGCCACCAATCAAGTCCACGTTAAATTTTTCGCAAGCCAACAGTATTCCGGCATAAAGCTCATCAACGGCTTCTACAGAAAAGCGATTTGAAATAGCTAATGAAACCGTTACGTGAGTTGCTGTTCCGTTCATTGCACAAATGTCACTCACATTCACCGCAATGGCTTTGTAGCCAAGGTGTTTTAAAGGAGTGTAAGACATGTCAAAGTGAATGTTTTCGGTCAACAAATCGGTGCTGATCAATTCATAATAATCACCACGATCTATCACGGCAGCATCATCACCAATGCCTTTTACAGTGTCTTTTTGTTTGAGCTCAACTGCTTTTGTGATGCGTTCTATTAAGCCAAATTCTCCTATCTCATCAAGTTCTGTTCTGTCGCTCATGGCTATTTATAAAAATTCATTTCGTCTATATACTTCACCACTTTTTCAGTCAAAAGATAGCGCACGTCTTTTCCTTCTTTAATTGATCTTCTGATAAAACTCGCACTCAATTTCATGAGTGGAGCATCTATCATGGTCACATTTTCTAAATCTAAAAGTGGACTTCTAGATTCGGTATTCACGCTCAGATTTTCGTCACTTTCTACCCTTGGATATACCAAAATGGCGTAGTTATTTAGAATCTGTTCGTAGTTTTTCCATTTCTGAAGCGTATTCAAATTGTCTTCGCCCATGATAATGGTAAAGTCATATTCAGGATATTTCTCGCTCAGCGAAACCAATGTGTGTATGGTGTAGCTGGGTTGAGGTAAGTCAAACTCAACGTTTGAAGCCTCAATGTTTGGGTTGTCATCTACTGCTATTCTTACCAAAGCCAAGCGATGGTAATCAGCTAACAAAGAAGCCTTAGGCTTAAGTGGATTTTGTGGCGTTACCACAAACCAAACTTGATCCAGATTAGCATTTTGAACCATGTGATTGGCAATAATCAGATGCCCCACATGAATGGGGTTGAAGGTGCCAAAGTATAATCCTATTGATTTTTTCATTGTTCTAAAAACGCTGTCACAGCTTTGTATGCATCGTTAATGGCTGTTGCCAAATCATCGTTTACAATGGTTATGTCAAATTCTTCTTGTAGTGAAATCTCCTCCTCTGCTTTGCTAATGCGCAATGCTATTTTTTCTGGAGTTTCAGTGCTTCTTTTTGTGAGTCGCTCTTGCAGCGTTTCTACTGATGGTGGCTGCACAAAAATAGCAAGCGCTTTTTCGCCAAGATGTTTTTTAAGATTTAATCCGCCATAAGCGTCAACATCAAAAATAACGGCATTGCCATTAGCAGCAATTCTATCAATTTCAGAAGCTAAGGTTCCGTAAAACTGATCTGGATAAACTTCTTCCCATTCTAAAAAAGCATTGGCTTCTACTTTTTCTTTAAAGCCATTAATGCCTAAAAAGTAATAGTCTTTGCCGTTAACTTCATTTACGCGGGCTTCTCTGCTGCATGCCGAAATAGAAAATTCCAGCGGAAGCTTTTTTCCTAAAAGCGCGCGTACGATGGTGGTTTTACCTGCACCCGATGGTGCCGAAAAAATGATGGCTTTTCCTTGCGGATTCAATGTTGTTTACTGTTTCACAGAACGTTGAGCACTTGCTCCTTGATTTTTTCAAGTTCGTCCTTCATTTCAACTACCACGCGCTGCATATCAGAATTTTGCGATTTACTGCCTAGCGTGTTTATTTCACGTCCCATTTCTTGTGCAATAAACGAGAGCTTTTTTCCTTTCAGATGCTCTTCGGCTAATGTTTTCAAGAAATAATCACAATGGGCTTGCAAACGTACTTTCTCTTCGGTAATATCTAGCTTTTCGAGGTAATAAATAAGTTCTTGCTCGTATCTGTCAGGATCAAATTTTTGCGAGTCTTTTATTTCGTCAATACCAGCTTGCAGTTTAGCTCTAATTTTTGCCAAACGCTCTACTTCCAGTGGTTCAATACTTTTTAATAAAGCAGCAATTGATTCAGTAGAAGTGCGCAAAACTATTTCAAGTTTGGCCCCTTCTTGTGCTCTAAAACCATCAGCCATTTCAAGGCTTTTTTCTATGCCACTCACCAGCGCTTCGTATTCATCTTCATCCAAATCTTCGGATACAGGCTTGAGTGTATCTGGCAGTTTGGTGATTAAAGCAATGTATTCAGTGGCAGTATCTGCTCCAGGTTCTTCTAGTTCTGCTTCTATTTTTTTAATGCGATCATAATAAGTTTTTACCAGCTTGTCGTTCAAATTGGTAGATGCTTCGCCAGGTGCTAAATCGCGTTGAATACTCAAATCAATTTTACCTCGGTGTAGTTTATTTGAAAGTAAGTCACGCAGTTCAAATTCTTTTTCGCGGTAAATGGCCGGCATACGCACATTCAAGTCAGTTTGTTTTGAGTTGAGTGAGCGAATTTCTATGGTTAACACTCGGCCTTTATATGAAACGGAGTGCTTGCCATAACCAGTCATGGAGTGCGTCATAAAAAGAACTTATTTAATGTTTTGATAAGGGTTGTCTAATAGATCGCCTGTTTCTGAAGATTTAAAACCGACAACTACAGAAACACAACCATTCTGTTTCAAGTTTTTATCCTTACCGATGTTTGGCACAACTATGCGCATTTTAAGTGACTGTGTAGACTCCACGCTAAAGTCAAACACATTGGTGCCAGCATCTTTGCTTGAGTAAATCATGTTGTTAGCGTAGTCGCTTATTTCAAAATATGCTGCTTCTGAAATTACTTCTTGAGTGCACAACACCAAACGGTAATCTTGACCTTCATAAAAAGTTTGAGTGAGCGTTGCTTCTTCGCCCTCAAACATCACAGCACCGTTATATGAACCATTATTGGTGTAGGTTTGGAGTGTACCAAAACATTTTTTTTGAGTGAACATTTTACATTGTGCTTCTGCAGAAAACTGCATAGTGACAATCATAAAAAGGGATAGTCCTAGGGTGTAAATTTTCATCATGCTTCAATCAATTTTGCCCGTACATCTTTCGCTGCCTTCATTAACCTTTTTAAATCTTCCGTAGTGTAATTCAATTCTGTTTTACCACCAATAACAACTTTGCCCGAAGCGTCATCTGTTTTCATGCTTGAAGATTTTACCTCAACATTCAGTGTAGCATAAACATCTAGCAGCGGTGCGAAAATTTCGTACGAGTTTGAAACGATTTCGTTTTCAGCGTATTTTTTGAAAAGCTCCTGCAATTGCATGGCCGTAAATTTTTGCTCTACCAATCGTTTCGCAATGTCTTTGTCAATATTGTCTATGTCGATTAATTCAGCGCCAATATAAACTCCTTCTGCCCAGCCAGCGCCCAAAATCAACATTGCCAATTCGTTTCGATTATTTTCTTTCAAAGCGCTATTGGTTTCCCAATACACTTCGGTTAAGATGCCCATGATGGAATCACGGTTGCCAAGGTTGGCGTTAGCACGCTCTATAAACTCTGCATTGTAAGCATCTTCAACGCCTACTTTAGACGCAATTCTTTTAGCAGCAGCCAATAGTTTTATGGCATCTTGCTTTTGTTCGTAAAGTCCGCTATAGCTTAAATCTGCGCCATACACACCAAGTGCAAATGCTTGTGTTTGAAGTGTTTGATAATCGTTGGCTCTTTGTGGATCTAGAATTAAATTTTTTCTGAACTCACCACCGCTCGATTTGATTAAAGTGGTCATTTCAACAGGAGAAGGCAATGCATAAAAAATATCTTTCGCTTTTTCATACACGTCTTCGCCAATTGGCGTTGATTGTATAATTGGCTCGACTGCCTGCTTTTTGTTTGCGTTGTCATCACCTCCACATCCAATCATGGAAATCACGATCAACCCTAGTAGGAATAGCTGAATTTTATTCATAATACACGAATTACGACAAACGTACGCTTATTGAGCAATCAAGCTAGTGTGCTTCGAGCCAATTATTACCATTATTTATGTCAACAACTAGCGGTACGGCTATTTCATAAGCTGTTTCCATCTCTTTTCTGATGATAGGAATAA
>Ga0100380_10008359_pt1 | contig 10198 bp, 7 predicted proteins | sample CryGeymeta201504_FD_80417 | JGI IMG/M metagenome (GOLD analysis project Ga0100380, IMG submission 80417) | Groundwater microbial communities from Crystal Geyser aquifers in Utah, USA - Crystal Geyser metaG 2015-04 | ecosystem: Environmental > Aquatic > Deep subsurface > Groundwater | place: USA... | reverse complement strand
TATGAATTAAGTTCCTTTGTGAAAGGATATTATGAAATTGTAAAGATTATCAACTTGATGATTCGTTGTAAGTTCGTCCCCATTAGACTATCAAAGGATGCTAAAAAGAAGGTTGGTGAATTAGCAAATCTTTTGAGAAAGACAATTGATTTAGAAGCACTTCGTTGTACTAAGTTGGTAGAAGGAGTTTTGGAGTTCTCTCAACCTCCATTTAAGAATGTGGAATTATTGGATGTTGGGTTAGAAAAGGAATATACTGAAGGTCTGAAGGTGTGGCAAGAATCAATTGATTATTTACAAAAGAAGAGGGAAGAATTCGATGCATTTTTGGAAAATGAACGGGTGAACTTTGATTTTGTTGACGATTTGTATAGAATTACGACCAATAAGACTAGGGCAGATAAATTGAAGAAACAATTTAATTTGAAATCACAACCATCAAAGGCTAATCGAACGGAGGTTTACAATGATGAGATGTTAACATATAGTAATAATGCATCAAAAGCCAAAGAACGTTTAGAAAAGTTGTTTTATAAAATGTACAATTCTATTTTAGAGAAGATATCAGAATTTGAAGAGTTTTCTAATATTATCAAGTTTGTGACCATTGTTGATTACACGACGAACATTGCTAAATGTACGGTGAAACATAAGTATTTTAGACCAACCTTGGTAGAAAGTAAAGAATCATTCTTTGATGCTGTGGATATTCGCCACCCTCTTATCGAACGGATTATTGATGAGGAGTATGTAGTTAATGATTTGGCATTGGGTTCAATTACAAAAGGTATGATGTTATATGGTCCTAATAGTATTGGTAAGACTAGTTTGGCTAAAGCAATTGGAACTATAGTAGTACTCGCTCAAATGGGATATTATGTACCTTGCAAACTAAAATACTCACCCTACAAAACGATGTTGACCAGACTTAGTGGAAATGATAATATTTACAAAGGACATTCCTCGTTTGTGGTAGAGATGATGGAAATGCGAACTATTTTGAAAAATGCTAACTCTAACGCATTGGTCTTAGGTGATGAATTGTGTAGAGGTACGGAGAGTATCTCGGGGACAAGTATTGCTATTAGTGCAGTGATATCGTTATTAAAGAAGAAGAGTACCTTTATTTTTGCCACACATATGCATCATATTCCGACAAATAAACATGTTATACCACTTGTTGAGAGCAATCAGTTAACAATCAAGCATTTGCAAATTGTCTATGATCACCAATTGAAAACACTTATATTTGATAGAAAGTTGAAGGATGGAAGTGGAGATCCTATTTATGGATTGGAGATTGCCAAGTCGTTGGATCTAGATGATGATTTTTTGGATCTTGCTAATGAAGTAAGAAAGGAGATTTGTGAGATTCCAGATAAGATTGTTGCACAAAAGACTTCTAGATACAATTCAACTGTTTATGTGGACAAGTGTAATATGTGTGGAAAGAAATCAGATCTTCATAGTCATCATATAAAAGAACAACAAGATGCTGATGAATTGGATTATATTGGTCATGTTCCTAAAAATGCGTCATACAATTTGGTTATTGTCTGTCAAAGTTGTCATCACAAAACACATTGTGAGAAGATAAATATTCAAAAGAAGATGACTACAAAGGGTATTCAGATTTTAATTTCATAACGGAAATTAAAATTACAATTCTAAAACGTGATCATAAACACCTTCAATTGCATTATGATCAACAATTATAATGCATTTTTCTTGAGAGAGCGTTTTTAATTTGTCAATGACATCGATAACAACTTCAGAATCCAAATTTTCCAAAAATTCATCAAGCATTAACAGATCACTTCCAAAATAAGTATTTAGTGCAAGAATATAAGCAAGATTTACTTTTACTAATTCTCCTTGACTAAGTTCTTCATAAGATACATATTCTGCACCTTTGTAAAAAATGCTTGTATTTACTTTGAACTTTACATCATTCTTAGTCTTTTTGGTAATGTCGCATGTAACGCTGATAGGTTCAGTCTCAAAAAATACATCAAGATAACCAGAAGCCAATTCGTTGATAGTATTGATGACGCCTTCAATAGATATAACTTCTGCTTCCTTGTGTTTCTTTTCTAAAAGAAGAGATGCGTTGTATTTCTGTTCAGCATCTTTGGAGTTGTTCTTGTGTTGTTCATAGGCTTCTTTTAATTTCTTAACTTTTAGAAAGTGTTTCTTATAACGTTGAAATTCTTCGTAATCATTGATATTTTTACGAGTTGAATCTATGTTTTCACGAATGCTATCAACTTCTTCAGACTTATTGTCGATTTTTTTGACTAATTCTTCACGAGAACCATGTTCTCCCTGAGCACTATCCACCTTGATTTGAAGTTTTTCAATTTCTTTGTTTAATTTATTAATAGACAATGTCAAAGTTGTTGATGTAGAATACGTTTGCCAACCTTTTGCCAACATCTCACCAACTTCTTCTTTAACTTTTTCAATGTTATCAGTCATTCTGCTCTCTAAAAATGTCTCTGACGTATGAATGTCAACTTTATTTGGGAATTTCTTCTTTAATGGAGAGTCTGGAATACCCTTCTTCATTTTAATAAGTGTAGATGAAAGGGATTCTTGATCCAATGTTTTCACCAACGAATTGTACTTTACAATGTTTACTTTATGATCTTCATACCTCTTTTTAATATCTAAAAGATCACCTGAAATAGATGGCGGTTTTTCAAGATTCAAAAACCCATTAAACAATTTACTGACGATTGTTAATTTGTTTTCTTGTTGTTTGATAGTATTTTGAAATGTTTTTAGTTCCGCTTCACTCATAATCTGATTAGGATCGAAATCAGAATGTTTTCGCAGTCCATCTTTGCACATAACTAAAGAGGTTTTACACTCTGGACAATCATACGGTATGTTTTCCTTTCTTTTCTGTGCATCATCTTGCAACTTTTTATTGAGTGTAGATAATTCCTCCTTGTCTTTTAATTCTTGATCTCTCAACTGATTGATAATCTCGTCATCATTTTCACCTTTAACAAGTGAAGCATAACCATTCTTTTTGGCTAAAAAGATCAATTCTCTACGTGTCTTTGTGTAAACACCTCGTTTTGCTTCTAATGTTGCACCTACAGATATTTCCTTCTCGTAACGATTGACAGATTCATCATCTAATATTTTGGGCTTGATAGTTTTAATTTCATACTCAACTTCTTGAAAATATTCCTTCTTCAACCTTTCAAATTCTTCCATCTTTTCAGAAATATTCTTTTGGGCTACTTTTAGATCGATTATCTCTTGAATGTTGTTAAGATCTTCTTCCAAATAATCTAAAAACTTCTTGGAAGGAACTTCTCCCAAATCTTCAAGTTGTTTTTCTAAAACTTTCAATTCTGATGTTTTATCTTTCAGTGTTTGTTCGAGATTCATTAAATCATGATTTCCATCAATGTCTTTTAGAAACTTTTTCAACTCTTGCAATTCTTCTTTAGCAACACAAAACTTCTCTTCTAAATCATCGATCATCTCTCTCATATTTTCAACCTTTTTTGGTCCAATATTGCATTTTTTCACTTCATAACCAACTGCTTTGAATTCTTCCAATTCGGCCTTGTAGTATTCTTCACTAGTCTCAGCAAGTCTTGTATAATTCATCAACTCTTCTTTTTTAGATTTAATCATGTCTAAAATTTCACGACGATGTTTTTCGTGAATATCTCCCTCGAATGTGAAACTCTCAATCATTCGAAGTTGTTCAGTTGGTGTTAAAGTAATTAATGACGATCTTGCATGAGGTCGAATGTAAGATGAGAGTAAAAATTGTTCATGATTCATTCGTAAAAATTGATAAATTAATTCTTGACCTGCTTCATTCTCTTCCACAACCTTTGATTTCTTTAATGAAACTACCAAATGATTCGGTGAGCGTGAACGAGAAATATGTATTTCATGTGTATCCAACTCAACCTTACAACTATTTGTTCCATGGCGATATGGTTTTCTTATTGTACCATAAAATGCAAAAAATATTGCTTTCATAATTGTGCTTTTTCCTACCCCATTCAAACCTTTGAGTAAATGTAAACCTTTCTTATTAAATTCATAGGTAGCATTCTCGTAACATAAAAAATTGACAAGTTTGACAAGCATTTTATTAAACCATAAATCTTTAAGAGTTAAATCACTTTTTATAATATTTAATTTGTGATCATCAGTAAATTAAATATCAACTTGTCCGTCTAATGCTTCAGGGTTCATTGTACTGAGTTGTGGAACTTGTGCAAATCTCTTATTTCTCAACGTGTATCGGACAACTGTTATTAGTTGTTTCCATGAATAAGAACCGGTTGTTGTCTTTGATTTTTTCAGGTTCTGACACACCTTGCTAAATCCCCACGTCAATGCTCCTTTGTATCCACCAATATAAGCATCCGCACTCGTTTGATCGTCACGACAACCAGAAATCATGAGACAATCTAAATCTTTTGTTTCTCTGTCATTCTCTTTAAATATCCCTCCATTATCGGTATATCTTATAGGAAGATCAAGAGCACTCCCTGAATGACAACAATCAAAAATAACTCGCAATTTAGCACCTTTAGGAAAATCTTTTACAAGAATATCGTAAAGTTCGTCGTCCGATATAGTTGTTCCATCACATGGACATAATAATTCATCTTTGTTATCAGTTTCGTCAAATGATCTCTCTCTCACATAGTATCCATGACCACTATAATGAACAAAAAGAGTGTCTCCGGCTTTTGTCTGTGAAACAAGATTTTGCAATGTTTTGATGATTGTATTGCGAGTAGGTTTCACACTATTGTTTTTAGCGTCAGTTATGACTGTAATGTTTTTGGGATCGTAACCAAACACTTGTGTAAGTGTTTTAACAATATCTTTTGTATCGTTGATACAACCACGTAGTTCGTTGCGTGTTCCAAAATAATTAATTCCAAAACTTACTGCACGTTTGACCATTTACTATATTTAAAGATTTTAGTTAATCGGTTTTTTGTTTACAGCAAAATGTGACATAAAGAGTCACACTATTGTCTTAAAATGGCAGAAGAGAATGGAGAATTTAAGTGTCCAGTATGTCCAAAATCATATGTCAAGGATGCATTTTTAATAAATCATGTAAGAAAGGTACACCCAAACTATAAGCCTGAAGAGGTAAATGAAAACACTGTGTCGGATTCAATTCCTCAAGAGAACGCACAACCTCAAGAAGCACAACCACAACCTCAAGAATCACAACCACAACCTCAAGAAGAAGCACAACCTCAAGCACAAGAAGAAGCACAAGAGGAAGCACAAGCACAAGAGGAAGCACAACCTCAAGCACAAGAAGAAGCACAACCTCAAGAAACAGAACCTCAAGCACAAGAAGAAGCACAACCTCAAGCACAAGAAGAGTCACAATCACAAGAAGAAGAGATAGAGTGGGTTCAAAGTGGAAATAAGGGAGAAGGTAGTCCATGGACAGATCAACCAACTTTAGTGTGGTCAGTTCCACGTAGTGTGGCTGAAGGTCCAGAAGGATCGTTGGAGCAGTGGGTTGAAGAGAGAAATCGAGAAAATAAGCCTGTAGATGCTGATTTGCTTGAGTTTTTGAGGCTAAAAAATAAACCCAAAGACGAACTAAAAATTGTTGAACCAGAGCCTTTTGAATATGAGCCATCTGAAAAGTTGGATGATCATAAAGATGCAAATCGTGTTGGGACACAACTTCTTGAGTGCTTTGTTGATAGAAATTTTTCTAAATTTTTACTAGAGTGTTCATTTCTATCTGAGTATAACAAGGTTCATATTAACGACGTTTTTGGACATATTTTAACAGTACTTTCATATGATCTTGAATATTTGAGTATTTACAAACGTTTTGTAAGTGCTTATTTGATGATTCTCTTTCCTGACAAGGTAACCATAAGAAATAAAGAGTCGTATATTTTGTGTGAACTTCTTAAGAATGAGTTGGGTTATGATAATACGTTGAAATATGTATTAATCCCATCTCTCAAGAATAATAATGAATTTAAGATGTTTGTGTCTGACGATAGATTGAAGAGAGCATTGGAAGGTGAACAATTAGATTACTATGCGTTTGAAGATGATGAAGAAAAATTAAGAGAGTTGGCGTGTGACATCTGTCATTTGGCTTCTCAAATGACAAAAAATAATGTTAACTCATCATAAGACTATATGGAAAATCTAATTGAATCATTCCTTAATAAAGATTATGAGAAATATCTTGGATTTCTCTATGAAACATTAAAATCCAAACCTTCTAATAAAGAGAAGGCTGATATATACAGCAAGATTCTCTTTATCAGTGCCATGAATCTTGGTGATATTCATGAAAATCGTATTTTTTTGGAAGCAATGGTGAAATCGTTTGACCTTATTACTGATGTTAAAGTTTATAATATGAGAAGTGTGTTGCTTCATTTGTTGGTTTCCTTTGAAACCAAAACTGTAACCAAACCCTTTGTCTTTGATGAAGACCAGAAAGAATTTTCGATGCAAGTTTATGATATGAATGGAGTACAAACGATTCTCAATAAGAAAAAATTTACACCATCTGATTATCAACTTGCCAAGATGTATACAATTTATTACAATAGACCATTTCCATTCAAGATGGAGAATCTTTTTGATGAGATGCGATCAATTATGTTTGGTGATGGGAATTAATTTTACTTTGAAGAAAGTAAAATTATATTGATAGAGTGTAAAATGAGTAGTGCAAAACAAGAAATTATTGCTTATATTAGTGGTTCTACAGGTTGTTTTGTGAATATTGTTCCAGATGATAAGGATAACAAGTTCCCATACTTTGCAGCCGGTTTATCTAACAATGCTTACACGAGTCCTAGTGGTGCAAATGAAGAACCAAACGCCCCAGGTAAAGGAAATTTCAATGTATTAGTGTCATGTGATACGAAATGTGATGGTGGTGCAGCATTCAAGGCTGCAATGAGCAGTTTTACCAATGGAATAAAACAGGTAACTAGTAGTTCGAAAGATACTGATCATACTGTAACAACCTATTATAAAGCATTGCCTTTAGGAGCAAACAATGCAACTTTGTCACAAACTATTGATGATATTGTAAACAAGTTATTTGATGGAAATGTTGGTAATGGAAATGTTAATGTAAATTATTCTTTAAAAGATGTGAAAAATGTTGCAGGTGATAATGGTCAGGGGTTTGATTGGTCAAAACTTACACCTAAACAATGGAAGTACAGTGATTTATCCAACAAAGAGTCATTTACGTTTGCATCTGATAGCACTTCTTCATCTGGAGGTTATATGAGATCGTTTTTAGGCATTATGTTGTTGATGTTGATAAGTGTCTTTATAATCCTTGGTCTCTTCTATCTTGTAAATAATTAATATTTCATTGTGATAAAATGGGACAAGACTTTGAAGAAATGTGGCAAAAATTTAGAAAAGGTGCATCTATTGAAGCAGGTGACGTGATACTTACACCACATCCATCGATCAATCAGTTTGTAGTGAGTATTAGAAATGGTCAAAGTAAGCATTATCTTATGTACGGAACTGGTGATATGTTAGATGCCAAGGTATATCCGCTTAACAAGAGTTCGTTTGAAAGAGTATTACAAAAACATGAAGGATGTGATAAGAAAGTTCATGAAACACATTTATTCAATGTAGGAGTTGCACCAGATGATAATCCTACTGATCAAAATGTTGAAGATGAGAAGAGTAGTTGGCAACCGTTCTTAATAATAGGTGTTATAGTCATTGTGACTGCAATTCTTATTCTTTTGGCACTTATGTAGTAATTAATTCTGTCGTAAGGTAATAGAATTAATTACTTATTTTGAAAATGTTCTCTGTCAGAGGTTCTGGATGGAATGAATTGTGCGTTTCCTGCAGTATTGCTAGGAATGAATTGACCTTGTCCTGCAGATGCAGAATACACGTTTGGACAATGGTTTGACAATTCACGAGGGAAACCAATAAATCTTTCATTCTTGACATGTGTAAACTCAAAGAGAATGTTTACTTGACGACGATGGTCTGAAGGTCCGCCTTCATAATTGGGGTGGCCCATATCGTCTCTCCATAAATCTTTTTCTGCAGGAGTTACTCCTGATGGTTCTGATGACAACTTAATTTTTTGGCCGTATACATCGGTAAGAATGAATGCGACGCTATTTCCTCGTAGATTCAACGGAAGAACTTGATCCATATAACACTTGTACTGAACCCATGCTGGAGACCCTTCACCATCAAATTGGACTTTATCGCACACTAAATAGAATGTTGCCCGTGTGAGTTTATTTGTAGAATGAAATTTATCAGCATCGTGTTTTCGTGCCATTTGTAACTGTTCGGTTGTAAGTTCTGCTTCCGTGACGCCGTATTCTGATGCTATTTCTGCAACTGTTCGTGTATCAACTGATTTTTTGAACCCACTTAAATCTTGACGAACCAAGTGATGAATATTTTTTGAACTCTTTTGATTGTGATCAATATCAAATGTTAAGAAAATTCCTGGTTCTTGAAGAAGTTCAGGGACATATGGCAAGGTTGCACATGCCACTTTTACATTGTAATATTCATTCTGTGAACGTTGTAATGGCAATTCTCTTGATGTAGATCGAATTAAATTCCAAGTCTCTGTTTGATTACCTTCAAGAACGAAATCAGCACTGTTGGGATACTTATAAACATTTCGGTTAATACTATTAACAAACACGTATGAACTCATTTTACTAACTTGAAAGATGTTTTTAATTTATAATTTTAATTGTTAGAATGTCAAGGCAAAGATAGTAAAGGAACATTTTATCAATGGGGAAATCAAAAGAAATACTACTATAAGAGTGGTGACAAGAAATCAAGAGAGAAAGCCAAAGAAAAGGCTTACAAACAGGCTCGTGCAAATATATGCAAGGTTAATTTTTACTTGTCTTTTAGGTAGCAAGTAAAAATTTTATTCATCTTCTTCTTCAGAAGAGAGTCCTAGTGATTCTTCACCATCATCTTCATCCTTGAATACAAAACCCTGCCAACTATTTTTAGCACCGACTTTGCCAAGAAGACCTTTTTCCATCTCTGTTTTGAATGATCTAGATCCAACACTACATTTCTTGTATGATGGATGATTCTCTTCAAACCATTCCTTGAACTCTTCGTATGTTTCCTTGAAGTTGATTTTATCGTCTGGGTTGCCTGTTTTCTTGATACGATCATATGTGAACTGCATAAAGATATCATTATCAGTCTTGTACTTGGCTGTATCCAACGTAACCTCCGGTGGTTCATGAAGACCACCGTCTTGCAAATATTTCTTGAAATACTGCAGTAATACCCAGTAAAATGCTGTTGCCATATCTTGAAGTTTCATTGCAAAATTAGGATCAACTGGGAAAATCTTCATCTTCTTTTGTTCTTCACGTGTTGCTGGAGCATTCTTTGAGAATGTTGATTCAAACGGAATTACACGAATTCGATTCCATGTTGCATTGTCATTACCAGGGATTTTAGGTGGTTTGTTACACATAATGATGAGAGTCAGTTGTGGTTGCATATCCTCACCTTCTTCATGATGAGAACGAACGTATGCTGAATCATTACCAGTGACGAATTTCAAGAAACCAATATCGATTGGTTCATTTTTGGCCAACTCTTTTACAGCACCTAGACGACGACCAATCATACGCTTGACATCTGGTGCTGGTCCGCCCGCTGACTTCATTGATTTAGCAACAAAACGATTACGATCAAAATTCATAAAGTAATCACCAAATACCATTTCAACTAATTTTAAAGTCACTGTTTTACCATTATCACCAGAGTCGTTTGTCCATACATAACACTTTTTATTGACGTTACCTGCTTGCATGCATGCGGCAGTTGATTTGAGCCAATACTCCTTAACACGATCATTTGGAAATATCTCTTCAAGAAATTTCATAACATTTTCGACCTCTGGATCATTCCAATCATATTCAATATAAGGTACTCCAATCTGTCGTGATACCTTATCATCAGGACTGCCTACTCTATGTTTTCCCTTTTTCAAATCATAAACACCATTTTGATCACCGATTAACCAACAATTGTTATCCAATTCCTTTTCAAAGTTTTCGTGATAGAACAATGTCTTTGCAACATCTACACAACTTGCAATATTTTGTTTATTTTCAACAAATTCTATGATTTTCCACACCTTTTTCAT
>Ga0100380_10008350_pt1 | contig 10203 bp, 6 predicted proteins | sample CryGeymeta201504_FD_80417 | JGI IMG/M metagenome (GOLD analysis project Ga0100380, IMG submission 80417) | Groundwater microbial communities from Crystal Geyser aquifers in Utah, USA - Crystal Geyser metaG 2015-04 | ecosystem: Environmental > Aquatic > Deep subsurface > Groundwater | place: USA... | reverse complement strand
TTTCTCTAAAAGTCTGTGTGATTCTCTCGGATTAGCGTGCAACCATTTTCTAGCTTCAGAAAATGTCTTGCTGCCCTTACCTTCGATCATGTAGCAGAAAATTGTAAAAGGCGCACCAGCAAATCCAATCACCGGAACACGGTTATCTAATCTTTTACGAGTTTCTTTGATCGCATCATACACATAAGCAAGCTCTTCGCCTTGAGCAACATTAAGCTTATCAATATCTGTTGAATCTTTTACCACATTTGGGAAAAATGGTCCACGGCCTTCATGCATTTCATATGGCAAGCCCATGGCTTCGGGTATTACCAAAATATCTGAAAAGATAATTGCTGCATCTACACCCAAAATATCTACTGGCTGCACTGTAACTTCTGCCGCAAGATCTGGAGTTTCTACCAACTCTTTAAATCCGGAAACACTAGCCCTAACAGCTCTATATTCAGGCAAAATTCTACCCGCTTGACGCATTACCCAAACAGGCGGACGCTCCGTTTTCTCTCCTCGGGCTGCTCTTATGATTAAATCGTTTTTCACAGAAAATAAAAAAGGCAGTAATGACCATTTGGCCACTTACCGCCTTCATGTTTTTATTAGTTATTAGACTGTAGTCTCTTAATTAAATTCAATGCGCTACCAGCTTTATACCAGTCAATTTGTGCCTGATTGTAAGTATGATTAGTAACTATCACATCTTTAGAACCATCAACATGAACAACTTCAATGCTAATTGATTTTCCTGGTGCAAATTGATCTAAATCTAAGAAATTGAACGTGTCATCTTCTTTGATCAAATCATAGTCCGCTTCGTTGGCAAAGGTTAAACCTAACATACCTTGTTTCTTCAAGTTAGTCTCGTGAATACGAGCAAATGACTTAACCAAAACAGTGGTAACACCCAAGTGACGTGGCTCCATAGCTGCGTGCTCTCTTGAAGAACCTTCGCCATAGTTATGATCTCCAACTACAATAGTTGGAATACCAGCAGCTTTATAAGCTCTAGCAGCGGCTGGAACTTCTGAAAGTTCACCTGTCAACTGGTTTACTACTTCGTTGGTCTTTTGGTTAAAAGCATTCACAGCACCAATCAAACAGTTGTTTGAAATATTGTCGAGGTGACCACGATAACGCAACCATGGACCAGCCATAGAAATATGGTCTGTTGTGCACTTACCAAAAGCTTTTATCAAAAGCTTAGCACCTGTGATGTTTTTACCATCCCAAGGAGCAAATGGCTCAAGCAATTGTAATCTTGATGAATCTGGATTAACTACCACATTTACCTTTGAACCATCTTCAGCAGGCGCCTGGTATCCATTATCTTCCACTGCAAAGCCTAATTCAGGAAGTTCCATTCCTGTTGGCTCAGACAATTTTACTTGCTCTCCATTTTCGTTGGTCAATGTATCAGCAACTGGATTGAAGTCTAAACGTCCAGAAATTGCAATTGCAGCAACCATTTCTGGTGAAGCAACAAAAGCATGCGTGTTCGGATTTCCATCTGCACGCTTCGCAAAGTTTCTATTGAAAGAATGAACGATTGAGTTCTTTTCTTGCTTTTCAGCACCTTCACGATCCCACTGACCAATGCATGGCCCACAAGCATTGGTGAATATTCTTGTAGACTCAAACTTATTGAATGTGTCCATCAAGCCATCTCGTTCTGCCGTATAGCGCACTTGCTCAGAACCTGGATTAATTCCTAAAATGGCTTTTGGCTTAACGCCTTTAGCAATAGCATCTTCTACAATAGAAGCTGCACGTGTCAAATCTTCATAAGATGAATTGGTACAAGAACCGATCAAAGCCCACTCAATATCCAAAGGCCAGCCATTTGCAATAGCTTTTTCTTTCATTTCAGAGACAGGCGTTGCCAAATCTGGAGTAAAAGGACCATTAAGATGTGGAGTCAATTCTGAAAGATTGATCTCAATAACTTGATCAAAATATTGCTCGGGGTTTGCATAAACCTCAGCATCGCCAGTCAAGTGCTCAGCTACTACATCAGCAGCAGCCACAACATCTTCTCTACCCGTTGCTTTTAAATATCTACGCATAGAATCATCATAGCCAAAGGTTGAAGTGGTAGCACCAATTTCAGCGCCCATGTTACAAATGGTTCCTTTTCCTGTAGCAGACATTGCTTCGGCTCCTTCGCCAAAATACTCAACGATACAGCCAGTTCCACCTTTTACAGTAAGAATGCCTGCAACCTTCAAGATCACGTCTTTGGGAGCAGTCCAACCGTTTAGCTTACCAGTTAATTTAACACCGATCAATTTTGGCATTTTAAGTTCCCAAGCCATACCAGCCATCACGTCAACTGCATCAGCACCACCAACCCCAATAGCTACCATACCTAAACCACCAGCATTCACTGTATGAGAATCTGTTCCGATCATCATACCGCCAGGGAAAGCATAGTTTTCTAGAACTACTTGGTGAATAATTCCTGCTCCTGGTTTCCAAAACCCGATTCCGTATTTATCGCAAACAGAACTCAAGAAATTAAAAACTTCGTTGTTTTTATTGATTGACTCTTGCAAATCTTTATCTGCTCCTAAGCGAGCAAGAATTAAGTGATCGGCATGAGCGGTGGAAGGAACTGCAACTTTTGGTTTTCCAGCTTGCATAAACTGAAGAAGAGCCATTTGCGCTGTTGCATCTTGCATAGCAACTCTATCAGGTGCAAAGTCTACGTAAGACTTTCCACGTTCAAAAGCTTCTGAAGCTGCTCCATCCCACAAGTGAGCGTAGAGAATTTTCTCTGAAAGCGTTAATGGTTTTCCTAATACTTTTCTGGCTGCTTCAATACGCTCTGGATACTTTGCGTATACAGCCTTAATCATGTCAATATCAAAGGTCATTTTGGTTGATTTTATTTGCGCTTGGCAATATTACTGCAACAGCGCGAGATTTAAATCGTTTAAAAAACAAAAAAGGGAAGCCCATGAGCCTCCCTTAATTTTAGTCGATATTTAGTGTAGAATTCAATTATTCTCCTACTACTTCAAATGAAATTGTTTCTACAACGTCTCTGTGGAATTTCACTTCAGCTTCGTAAGTACCAATTGTTTTGATTGGCTCTTCTTTAATCTTAATGAATTTTCTATCTACGTTGTAACCAATCTTCGCCATTTCTTCAGCTAACTGAATCGTGTTTACTGAACCAAAGATTTTTCCAGCTTCACCAACTTTAGCTCCCACCTTAACAGTGATTTCTTTCATTTTGGCAGCCATATCTCTAGCGCTTGCTCTTTCTTTTTCGATGCGTTGTGAACGCTGACGCATTGTTTCAGCGTGCATTTTCTTAGCTTGTGCGGTAGCCAAAACTGCCTTCCCTTGTGGAATTAGGTAGTTTCTGCCGTAGCCTTGCTTTACAGACACTAGATCATCCTTGTAACCTAGCTTCTCGATATCTTGTGTTAAAATTACTTCCATGTTTGTCTGTATTTTTTACTTCATCATATCGGTTACGTAAGGCATCAAAGCTAGGTGACGTGAGCGTTTTACCGCTTGACCAACCTTCTTTTGAAACTTTACAGAAGTACCAGTTACTCTTCTTGGCAACAACTTACCTTGCTCATTTACAAAGCGAAGTAGGAAGTCAGCATCTTTATAATCTACGTATTTGATTCCGGCTTTTTTAAACCAGCAATACTTGTCTTTTTTAGTCTCGATCTGAATCGGAGCTAAATATCTAATGTCATCTGCCATCTCTACTATGTATTAAGCGGTTTTCTTAGATTTATTTCTTCTTTTTTCTGCGAATGCAACATGATCCTTATCCATTTTCACGGTTAAGAATCGCATTACGCGCTCATCGCGAATGAACTCTGTCTCAAGAGATGCGATTAAAGTTGGTTCGGCTTCGAACTCAACTAAGTAGTAAAATCCAGTGGACTTTTTCTGGATTGGGTAGGCCAATTTTTTTAGGCCCCAGTTCTCTTCATGGTGGATTTTTGCGCCACCATTGCTAATGTAAGCTGTGAACTTTTTCACTGTTTCCTTTGCCTGGTCCTCAGACAAAACGGGAGTTAAAATGAAAACAGTTTCATAACGATTCGTCATAAATTGTGTTTTTTACTTTACTAAAAATGGGGCGCAAAAGTAGTAATTACTTTATTCGAAACAACATAAAGGAATAATTCATCTAAATACACAGCCGTGAATATTTCAAATTCTAATCCTAACCCTACATTTGCCGCAATGGACCAAAAGGAAAATTTCATTGTATCTGCGCGGAAGTACCGCCCTGCCACTTGGGATCAAGTAGTAGGACAAGAATCGATTACCGAAACATTGCACAATGCTATTAGTCAAAATCAATTGGCGCATTCATATTTGTTTTGTGGTCCGCGTGGTGTAGGGAAAACTACTTGTGCAAGAATTTTCGCTAAAGAAATCAATCGATCAAACGAGTTGGCAGATGATGAAGATTTCTCTTTCAATATTTTCGAACTCGATGCAGCATCCAATAACAGTGTAGATGATATTAGATACTTGAACGATCAAGTTCGCATCCCACCACAAATTGGAAAGTACAAGGTCTATATTATAGATGAGGTTCACATGTTGTCAAAAGCAGCTTTCAATGCCTTTTTGAAAACTTTGGAAGAACCACCAAAACATGCCATATTTATTTTGGCTACGACCGAAAAACATAAAATCATTCCTACCATTTTAAGTCGATGTCAGATTTATGACTTCAACAGAATTGGTGTGGAGGAAATTGTGAAGCATTTGCGAGAAATCGCACAAAAAGAAAATATTGGGTTTGAAGAGGAAGCACTGCACGTAGTTGGTCAAAAAGCTGATGGTGCGCTGCGCGATGCATTGTCCATTTTCGATCAGCTTTCGAGTTTCACTAATAGAAACCTGACCTATGATGCAGTTTTAAAAAACCTACATGTATTAGATTACGACTACTTCTTTAATGTAGTAGACTCATTATATACCGCAGACTATGCAAAGTCTTTGGTAACGCTCGACAGCATTATCAAACAAGGTTTTGACGGAAGTCATTTTTTAACGGGTCTTGAGGGGCACTTAAGAGATTTACTGGTGTGTAAACATCCTGCAACATTGGTATTGCTAGAGGTAGGCGAAAATGTAAAAGCTCGCTACCATGAACAAGCCACAGCCATACCAGCCGATTGGATTATAGACGCACTCAAAATTGCCAACGAAGCCGAAGGCAAATACAAGAACTCGCTTAATCAACGATTGACATTAGAGGTTTTCCTGCTGCATTTGGCAAGCTTGAGCGAAAAAAAAAAGTCTGAACTAAACGCATCAGCCAACACGCTTCGTGAGCCGAAACCTGAGCAAAGAACAACTTCTTCTCAGCCCAACACTTCCAATGTTGTAGCAAGCAAACCAATAGCTCCAACTCCGCCACCTGCTGCTTCAAGTGCAGTAAGCGAACCGATTGCAACAGCACCAACTCCAACTTTAAGCCAACCTTCTTCGGAAGCAAAACCAGCATCAAGCAATCCTGCGGCAAACCCGCGTGCTAGAAAAGCGAGAACGGTTTCGTTAAACATTGACGAAAACGAAGAAACAGCGACAAACGCAGCCAGTGAGCTCAATGAAGAAGACTTGGTGGATGTAACCAACTCGCCCATGTTGCCGCTAACGGATGCTTGGAAACAAGTTTGCGAAAGCGTATTAAATGACGGCAATAGTAATTTACATGCAATGCTTTCTAGGCAGGACGTTAGTGACTCAACAGCTTCTGGCGTGATGGTAATTTTACAGCATGAGATTGAGGTACAAGAATTTACGCAACATAAAACCAAAGTGCTTTCGCGTTTACGCGAATACACAGGAAACATATCTTTGAGCCTTTCAACAAAAGTAGAGGCCATAGAGAGCAACATTAAATTGTTTTCGGCTAAAGACAAGTTTGAAGAACTTTCGAAAAAAAACCCAGATTTAATCAAGTTTAAGCAAGACCTTGACCTTGATATTTCTTTTTAATTCCTACTCAAGTAACCTTAATCGATAATGAAGGCAAGTAACTATTTAATCTTAGTGTTCGCAGCAATTATGATCATGAGCACATCGTGTGGCGATAGCGCCAAAACAGCCGATTCTAACGAATCAAAATACAAATATGAAAGTGTAGAAGGCGATCCATTTGGATTGAGAATTTACACGCTAGAGAACGGTCTAAAAGTTTACATCTCTGAAAACCACGCAGAGCCAAGAATTCAAACCAATATTGCGGTGCGCACTGGTAGCAAGCAAGACCCAAAAGACGCAACAGGTTTAGCTCACTATCTTGAGCACATGTTGTTTAAAGGCACATCAAACCTTGGTGCTTTAAACTGGGAAGAAGAATCAAAATTGCTCAATATTATTTCTGATCTGTATGAGCAACACCGTAACACAACAGACGAGGCAGAGCGTGAAAACATTTATCATAAAATTGATAGTGTATCGCTTATAGCATCATCTTTTGTTGCTACAAACGAATACGACAAAATCATAAGCGGATTAGGTGCAAAAGGTACTAACGCGTATACAAGCAACGAACGCACCGTTTACATAAACGATGTACCAAGTACTGAATTTGAAAAGTGGCTTGCAGTGGAAAGTGAGCGTTTTGGCGAATTGACTTTGCGTCTTTTTCACACAGAATTAGAAGCTGTTTTCGAAGAATTTAACCGTACTCAAGATAGCGATCGCAGACAAGCTTACTACGGTTTGCTTGAAATGCTTTTCCCTGTTCACCCATATGGTCAACAAACTACTATTGGTACTGGTGAGCATTTGAAAAACCCAAGCATGGTTAAAATCCATGACTATTTCAAAAGAAGATATGTACCAAACAACATGGCAATTATTCTTGCTGGTGATGTTGACCCAGATGAAACCATTGCACTAGTAGACAAATACTTTGGCGGATATGAAAAGCAGCCACTTGAAAACATCGAAATGCCGAAAGAAGCACCGATTACTGAGCCACAAATCAAAGATGTTTTTGGTAGCGAGGCTGAGTTTGAAATGATCGGCTTTAGACTGGATGGTGCTGGTAGCAAAGATGACATGTACCTAGAGTTGATGGATGGAATCTTAGCAAACGGAAAAGCTGGTTTGATCGATTTGAATTTGAATCAATCTCAAAAAGTACTTCAAGCCTATTCAACACAAACCGTGATGGAAGACTACTCTTACTTTATGCTTGTAGGCTACAATCGTCAAGGTCAGACGTTGGAAGAAGTTCGTTCGCTTTTGCTCGATCAACTTGATAGTGTGAAGCAAGGCAAATTTGACGATTGGATGATTGACGCTGTGGTTCGCAAATACAAGAAAGACTTGATGAGCCAAATGGAAAGCAACAACGTGCGTGCTTACTATATGAGCGATGCTTTTATCCTTGAAAAAGACTGGAGCAGAGTAGTGAGTCGCGACGATGACATGCAAAAGATTTCGAAAGCCGAAATGCAGGCTTGGGCCAACGAGAAATTTGGCAACAATTACATGGCTGTAAATAAGCGCATCGGTGAAAAAGACGTAACCAAAGTTGCTAAGCCAGCCATCACACCGGTAAACATAAATCGTGAAGAAAACTCTGCCTTCTTCACCAAGCTTGACTCAATGGAAAGCATGCGTTTGAAGCCACAGTTTATTGATTATAAAAGCGCGATTAAGAAATCAACTGTTGGAGACAAAGTAGAATTGAGCTATGTTAATAACAGCACAAACGAGCTTTACAGCTTGTATTATGTGTTTGACATGGGTAGCGACAACAACAAGTGGTTGCCAGTAGCCATCGACTATCTTCCTTATTTAGGCACTGCAGATATGTCGCCAGCCGAAGTGCAAAAAGAGCTTTTCAAATTAGGCGTAAGCTTCGAAGTGTTCTCTTCAAGCGACAAGGCCTATGTAATGCTTAATGGATTGAAAGAAACGTATGCAGAAGGCGTACAATTGTTTGAATCACTTTTAAGCAACGTAGTTGCTGATCCAGCAAGCTACCAAGAATTAGTTCAAGGTATTTTGAAGAAAAGAACTGACAGCAAGCTTGACAAGCGCACCATCCTTTTCAGCGGTTTGGGCAGTATGGCACAATACGGAGAAAAGAATCCTTTCAACGATGTGCTTTCTGAGAAAGAATTGCTTGAAGCTGATCCAAGCGAATTGGTGAACATCATTCATGACTTAGCCAATTACGAGCACCGCATCTTGTTTTATGGCCCTCAAGGCATAGAAGATGCTGTTACAGTTTTGAACCAACACCACAAGTTGCCAGAAACATTTACCGCCATACCAGAAGCTACTAAGTTTGAGCAAATCGCAACTACAGAAAACAAGGTTTATTTTGTAGAATATGACATGGTTCAAGCAGAATTAATGTTGATGCACCGTGGCCCAGAATTCACTCCTGAACTATTGCCACAAGCAAAAATCTTTAGCGAATATTTCGGTGGTGGTTTATCGTCTATTGTTTTCCAAGAAATCAGAGAATCAAAAGCTTTGGCTTATTCAGCTTATGCTGGCTATTCTAGCCCAAGTAAGGCAGACCAGCATCATTATGTGCGCGGATACATTGGCACACAAGCCAACAAGCTTGAAGATGCAACAAGTGCATTGCTTGAGTTGATGAGCACATTGCCCAAAGCCGACCAGCAATTTGAGCAGGCAAAAACAAGTGCTTTGAAGCAAATTGAAACATCAAGAACATCAGACCGAAGCATTCTTTGGAGTTATGAAAGAGCCAGAACTCTTGGTTTAGACTATGATTTGAATGAGAAAATCTATCCAGTAATCAATACCATGACGTTTGAAGATGTGCAAGGCTTTTTTGACGCACAAATCAAAGACAAGCCATACACCTATATGGTAATTGGTAAGAAAAGTGAAATGGATATGAAAGCATTGGAAAAACTTGGTCCAGTGAAAGAATTGACATTGAAACAAGTGTTCGGATATTAATAACGACAAACCCAATTATAGGAAAAGGCGAGCAGAGAAATCTGTTCGCCTTTTTTGTTGTAAAAACCACTCAGTTACCTGATAAGCTTGACACAAACTTCACATCAAAAAAACCACTCATAATCCTACATTTGCCCGACTTTAATTCATGCCTTTGTCGGAAAATAGTTCATAGGGCTTTTTCCCGAAAATGGCGTGATCTTCATTAAAATTTAGAAATAAACCATTATGTCAGATTCAAAAATTATTTACACTAAAACGGACGAAGCACCTGCGCTAGCCACCTATTCTCTTTTGCCAATTGTTGAAGCGTTTACAGCAACCGGAGACATTAAAGTAGAAACACGTGACATATCGCTTGCAGGTAGAATTTTATCGCTTTTTCCAGAATTGCTTGGTGCTGAACAACGTGTATCTGACGACTTAGCCGAATTAGGCGATTTAGCAAAAACACCCGAGGCCAACATTATAAAACTACCAAACATTAGCGCTTCAGTTCCTCAATTGAAAGCCGCTATCAAAGAATTACAATCTCAAGGTTTCCCGATTCCTGATTATCCTGAAGAGGCAAATACTGATGAAGAAAAAGCCATTGCAGCCAAATACAATAAAGTAAAAGGAAGTGCTGTGAATCCTGTGCTTCGCGAAGGAAACTCAGACCGCAGAGCACCAAAAGCGGTGAAAGAATACGCACGCCAAAATCCACACTCAATGGGTGCTTGGAGCGCAGATTCAAAAACACACGTTGCGCACATGGACGGTGGCGATTTTTACGGAAGTGAAAAATCTGTAACCATTGCTGAACCAACAGTTGCAAAAATTGAATTCATCGGAGCAGATGGTTCGAACAAAGTACTAAAAGAAAAAACGCCATTGCTTGCAGGCGAAATCATTGATGCTTCGGTAATGAGCAAAAATGCATTGACTGCCTTTTTGGAAGAACAAATTGCCGATGCTAAAGCAAAAGGCGTATTGTTTTCAGTGCATTTGAAAGCAACCATGATGAAGGTTTCTGACCCAATCATTTTTGGCCATGTGGTGAAAGTGTTTTTCAAATCGGTATTTGATAAGCATGCGGCAACATTTGAAGAAATAGGCGCTGACGCTAACAACGGACTTGGAAGTGTTTTGGGAAGCATCGACAAGCTAGATGCAGCTAAAAAAGCTGAAATACTTGCTGACATTGACGCGTGCTACACCAACGGACCTGATTTAGCCATGGTAAATTCTGATAAAGGAATTACCAACCTGCACGTA
>Ga0100380_10008348_pt1 | contig 10206 bp, 8 predicted proteins | sample CryGeymeta201504_FD_80417 | JGI IMG/M metagenome (GOLD analysis project Ga0100380, IMG submission 80417) | Groundwater microbial communities from Crystal Geyser aquifers in Utah, USA - Crystal Geyser metaG 2015-04 | ecosystem: Environmental > Aquatic > Deep subsurface > Groundwater | place: USA... | reverse complement strand
GGCTTTATCTATCCCCTTATTGAACCTTTGGAATTCAACACCAGAGATTTGAATCAAGTTAGTGGAAGGAGTGTGATGAGATTTGAGAGACAAGAAAAAAATAGAAGAGAACCGAAAATTAGAGATGTGAGGGATCAGGAAACTCAGTGTTGCTTTGATCGTCCTCCCCTGCAGACCTATACCCAGGAAACAGATTTTTACAACTGCTTGGATTCAGTCTGGAATGGTGATGGTTTTAAGTATGACAACGTAGTGACCAATAATAATGTCTTAGCCAGCAAAAGGCACTTGAATTAGTGGTAGTCCCGAAACGTCAGGAAATGATAGCTATTTATCATCCATCTAACTTAATCACTTTCTAAATATTCGTAAGCTCTTGATTTATTCCTTGCAAATTTTATTGCATCTCATAGCCAAGATTAAACACAATCTTATTGTATCCCGACAGTTCTCAAAGGTCCACAAAATGAAGGAACCTACAGGCAGGAAATATTTAAAAGACAAATATTATAATTAATCAAGGATATTTTTGAACCACCAAAGTTGTGGGTTGTTGCTGATGATGCTTTTGTTTGTAGCAGTGAGGGATAATCTTTTTTGAGAGGGGAGAAGTAGGACAGGTTATGCTGGGAGTCTTGGATTCAACATGTAAATTATATGATAGAGGATAAGTTGATAAGTCAATGGGGGGTATGGTTCATCTACAAGGGTGATTCATATTAGGGCAACGTTAGTCTAATTACCACGATTGGTTCCATGGCCGACTTGGCCTATCTCTGGTTGCAGACCCCCATTGCATCTCTCAACAACTACTTCCTCACTTAAAACAATAAGCAAAAATCGTAGTCATTCCTCTATGCAGCTACCTCATTGGTGATTCGCAAAAAAAAATCAACTCCATTGAGTTTTTCAAAAAGGGAATTGAGCCCAAATGGTAGGATGAGCAGAATCAAAAGGGAGGACGATTCATTTTCCAAGTTGGAAAAACAGAGCCCAATAAGGAACAGATCTATGAGAAGTTGACTTTCTTCTTGCTTGGAGAGGATTTTGACGGAAGCGACAAGATAAATGGGTTCCGTTTTATCTCTTCCAAGGTCAATAATCCAGCCAGCTACAGAATCTAAATCTGGGTCAACTTTGACTAATCTGACACCAAATCAATCACTATCTTCCAAGAGATCCTCACAGAGCTCTTCGCTCAACTCTAATTCAAGTCCCGAGAAGGCATCCAGTTCAAACAGATGAAGAACGAAGGTGCCCCCAAAGAGGCCAAAGACACCAAGGAAAGTAAGGACCCTAAAGCAGATGAAAAATGAGGAGGTTCATATTTGTAAATAGATGTATCATAATTTTATCCTATCAGGGGTTTGCAGGTAGGGGATGTTTTTCATAAAAGCGGAAATGTTTTTCTATTTTCTTGGAAATTCCCAACACTTTTTCCTCTTGGAAAGGCAAGCCCACAACCTGAATACTAACAGGCATTCCTAGGGCATCCTTAATGTTCTCTCGAACAAGCTGAGTGCATGGATCCTCCCAATCGCTTTCATAATGAAGTTCACTTTCCTTTGTGACTGTCACTGGTTGAGAAACGGAGGTCATTCTCAAGATGTTAAACAAATAAGTGTAAGTGGCCAAAAATGATCCCTACTTAGAGCTTCCATGAGAAGAAGCTTCTGATGCAAAACCAGGTAGCACCAAGAAATCCAGTTCTTGAGTTCTCCAGTATTTGATGAACTCCTGTTGAAGCTCGTGGATCCTTCCGACATGTTCCAAATACTCATGGACACCCCTCTTCTTCATGGCTTTAATAGATTTTCCCATCCTTGGGTATTTGCTATCGAGAAGGCATTGGATGCAGCTGAGAATGCAGTTGTTTCGATTTGCCATGAAACCCAATTGATGATATTACTCAACGAGTGGTTACCCTTCAAGAATTTAGGCGAAGCTCTCGAAATTGCCTTAGCATAGAAGTTCAGTAAACAGAGAATAAACAAGTTAACTCTCATTGGGAATAACAACTTATTTGACCTCATGTCCTTGCTTCCTCAAAAAATCTACAGTCTCCACAACTCCTCTTCTCACAGCTGGTGTAGGTTCGATGATCTCCAAACTTTCAATATAGCCAATCTTGAGCTTTCTATTTCCTTCAGCATACTATTTGTATGTTTTGATATCGAAGGGGAATAATTTCTTATAAGCATCGTGCTATCCTTTCCAGATGGACTCGTCTACCATGTGCTTCATCCATAATGCAAGGGAGTCGCACGACTTTGATAGTGGTCCGTTGACGGCCATGACGGTATCCATGCCTGAGAATCCTGTGGAATATTTCCTGAATAAATTCATGCTTACGTCAATTGGTTCCAGAAGGGTAGTCTGTCAGCTGAACACAACAAACCATAAACTCCGTTAAAAGCTGCAGGAATTCTGATGCTCCCAGCCATATCGTTTCCAATTCCAATGGGAGACACTCTTGAAGCTATAGCAGCACCTTAACCTCCTGAGCTACCTCCTGCAGATTTGTTATGGTTCCAAGGATTCAAGGTTCTACCCCATAAGAAGTTGAATGAGTCAAAGTTAAAAGCTAACTGAGGTAGATTTGTCTTTATGAAGGGGATCAAGCCTGTACTCTTGAAGACCTTGATTGTTGCGCAGTCTTCTTTGTCAACTCGTTGGGCTCTAACTGTAGCTCCCAAGGTTGAGTGAGTTCCTTGTATCTCAATGTTGTCTTTGACTGAGGTAGGAATGCCATAAAGAGGAGGAAAATATTTGTCTGTATCCCACTAATCTTCCATAGTCCAGTTTTTTTTATGACTTCTCTTTCTTTCCTGGTCACATTCGCGGGCTCGATTGAGCGCATATTCAAAAATCTAATCAGTAATGATACAATTTTTGACACCGATGGTTCCTGCTCTCTAGCCAAAGATGGCAACAAGCACCTATGATGTTAATTTTCCAGAATTGAGCTCATGAACTAGTTCAGGCAAATCCATTCTGGTGATTCTTTCAACTTGATCAGGGCTGAGATTGTTCTTCTTGATGATATCTCGGAAGACAGGAAGAAATTTGTTGACTTTATCGTTTCGCTCTTGAATGGTTCGGACCCTTATCTATTCCCAATTCGGTGAATTTCCCATTAGCAATAAAATCTATAAATAATTATTCTTTATGATCAAGATATTTATACTGACCTATACCTGCTTCATCTTGATTGCTTGTGGCAATGAGGCTAGAGTTGACTACAATAAGGAGCCCTACCAGGCTCTAAGAGAAGTTTTAGGTCACGGGGGAATCGAAAATCCTGATGCTTGTGACGATAAGGTTCAACACATCACGGCATCAAGAGATTCAGTACTGGGGAAAATGGTACATCAGTATTCACTGCATGTGAATAGGACCTACAAAGATGGAGATCGTTGCAATGGAGACTACAGCAGGCAAAGATGTGAAACTTCTGTGCAAGGCACATCACCAGCCTGGATGAAAGGTTATAAAGGGATGACCTTCACTTATGCTTGGAAACTCTTTTTGGATAAGGATTTCAAACAATCGGGTAAATTCTGCCACCTTCATCAGATCAAATTAGATGGTGGAAATGTTGGTACACCCAATCTGACCCTAACAGCCAGAGATGCTATGCAGCTCTAAAACTAAGGCACTATTCTTGCAAAAGCACCCATCCAATCTTTCAAAGGTGAATGGATGCAAATCAGAGAAAAGATAACATATAATGCTCGTGGTTGTGTTGATTTTACGATAAGCAGGATCAGAGATGGCTATAAATTATTGCACTATAGCGGTTGTGATGTCAAGTTGGAAAATAACGGGCTGATGATCAGACCCAAATTTGGATTTTATCGTTCTTTGGAAGACATCGGTAGTCTGAGAGATGAAATCGTCAAGATAGCAGATTTATGTATCGGTTAAGGCGATTCTTGTCATTACAATGCATTGGGACAAACATATGAACCTGAGATTAATTTGCAGACAGAATGACTGATAACCTTCTTAAACAGATTTCGAAACATTAAAATATAAATCAATTTGAGTGTTTCTTGACAGTTGTTCCTTATGGTTTCCTGAAACCAAAGTTAATGATTTCAGGTTTGAGACTACCGACATCGGCTATATTTTTGAGGAGATATTGGGTATACTCGTAGCTCATGTTGAGAGGTCGGTTTAGTTTCTTCTGACGGTACTTGTTGTTCAGTTTGGGAATGGTGGACATGATATCGTTTCTTTTGTAACTGAGAATAGATGGGATGACTGAGGGTAGAGGTATTGATGTTTTTGCCACCTTGGGAAGCAAAAATGAAGGCAAGGTTGTTTATTTGTACTGTTTGACAAGCAATAACTTTTGGGATACCGGCAGATCTTCACCTTCATTCTATCCGTCAGATTCTTAGCTTGACTAATTCTAAGCTGAATCCTTCTTTTCTTTCTTTTCAGATTCATTTTCTATTTCTTTCTTCAGCAGATAAAAGTCGATGCAAGAGGCACTCCTTCCATCCTCTTCCTTTTTTTATGGGTTCATCCGCTTATCTTTCATTTTTTTGAAAATGCTTGTATTTTGTTTGTAAATTTGAACATATTTGAGGTATGAAAGGATGCTCTGAACAATTTACTTGCCGTAGTCCAGCCATTAATTAACACTCATTAGCTGGAGATTAGAATCTGACTTTTCTTTGTCCATGAATAGTGCATATGAGGTTTAAATTGTATAGGCTGGTATTTTCAATTTCCTAATGAAAAAGCCTCTGGCTGTGTTATATTTATACTATTCTAATTTGAAAGTAGAGAAAGAATATTTGAAGTATTTGCTTACTTTATCTAATATTTTTGGAAAAATCCTGGTTTATAGATATTGCTCACTACCTTGCTCATGTTCAGGTCCGTAAACAAAGGAGTTAGGTCTTCCTGAATGTCCATGCATATCGAAAAATCCAATGAAATTCTAGCTGTAGTCATTTTTAAGAGTTTTGCCTAATTATTTGAGAGCTATGACTTAAGGGTATATTGTTTAGTCGCTTTTGAAGAAGGAACGATTGAGGTCATCTCCTAGGTAATCTAAGTGGTTGGATAGTTACTAGTGCGAAAGTTACCAAAGACAACTCCATCAGGGTTGAGCATTGGAATAATTTTGATAACATTGTTGCTAAAAAAATCCTAATTTTGTTATCCTTCTGCTATCAATTCTCGGATCAGTCCGCTGATAATGTAAGAACTACAAGTTTCACTAGGATGGATTCTTCCCGATATAATTAACACTTTTTTCTTTAAATTAGCTCGAGTCTTCCTCTATCGAGCTGCTCCTTTGGTGATAGTAAGTAAAGGTATAGCTAGTCCAGTGACACTGTGGGTTAAGATATCTACTTTGACACTAGGAGATTTCTCAAATTATTCGATTTATTTGAGTAACATGCTATAGGTATAGGGAGGAATCAGACTAACCATAGTTTATTAGTTAGGTTGCAATTCAAGTTCAAAAAATATTTTATATTTTTTCTTTCCATATGGCTGAACTGATACATCAGATTTTATCGCTTTCCAAGGAGTTAGAGGATTCAGAGTTTGAGTATATATTTTTTGACCTTTATCTATCAATCTGAATCTTCTGGTTACATTACAAATATTAATTTTTATCTTTTTGGGTTAATTTTAATTATTGATGGTTTTGAAATAGAACCAGCTTCTGTGTCCTCGAGTATTTGTATCAATCCGAAGATGGATATTATACTCATCTTCGGCAATTTTGGTGACACAGCTTAGATTGCCACTTTCGAAATCTCCCCGAAATTAAATGTCATTGGCCTCAGATGTAAAGATTGTCTTTTCTGGTAAATTTTTAGTTTTTTGCATTTTATGTCTCAGGGCTAAATTGTACTTACTGTTGACAAAGTTACTTTCTTTGTTATTTTTGAGCAAATGCCTGAAAAAGGTATGAGTGTTGTCGGGCAATGTCTATCTATATATTACTTTGGTTTTTGGTTGTTGAACAGTTTATTCTATGATGATTTATTCTCGTTCTTTGTTGTCTACTACCATCGGGATATTTTCAGCGATTTATGTCCTACAATAGGTTATTGACTTACCTTGTAGTCTTGATTACAACACTATCCAGCAAGGTGTCTAAGTTGCTTAAAGGATCAACTGGTTGTACTTTTTTTGTTCTTCTAGGGAGAGTAAAGTTATTGGAGTTGCTTGTGGTTTATTTTTATAGCTAGAGGGGCTACTTGAACATCTTTGGTCTGTACCTACCGATGACACTTTCTGAAGTTTTAAGATCTTTATACTTATCCTCAAGTGCTTACAGTCCTAAATAGTGAAGGAGCTACTGAAGGTAGGTTTTTAAGTCGAAGTATAGCGATGTTTAATGTTGCTGTGCATAGGTGTCAAAGTAAAATGCACGGGTTCAACATGCATAGAATGATTGCTCTACACAATGATTTCTTCAGAAAGGGTAGGGTTCTTCTAAAACCCTTCCTAATTGTCATCTTCATCGTGGTCATACCTGTACATGTTCATCTTATTATGTTTACGAAATATAAAATTATCTCGGTGCTCTCTAACATTACAGCATATCAGAAAATCATCTATCGAGTGATCAAAAAAATATTTAGGGTGTTAAAAGAAAGTTAGAGGTTTTTATTGTGATTTTGTAAAAAATATAACTGAGATGGAATAGGCTCTTTTCGATCCCAAGCAGGTTAATTTGCCATTTACGGTTGCTGTAATCAAGCCAGATACAGTTCTCTAGCCATAAAGATTGTAAGAAGTGATCAACTTCATCGAAAAAGGCAACGAGCTAGCTATCAAAAATATGGTGTAGAGATAATTACTCAAAGAAGAGGTCATCAATCTCTTCTACAAGCATGAAAATAAGCCATACTTTGAAGATATACTCCAATATATGATGAGCGGAGAATGTTGCGTGATGATACTGGTCAATGCTGATGGAAGTTAGGGTGACCCTATAGTAAAATGGAAAAAAATGATGGGTGCTATGAACCCAGAATAAGCCAAAAAAGCCAATCCTTAGAGCCTTCGAGGCAAATATGGAAAAAGTATAATAAAAAATGAGTTCCACGGAAGCGACAATCTAGTCGAAGCTAACAAATAAAGAAAGATATTCCACTTTAAAGTACCCCAATAACCACCTAAATTCAAGTACGATCCTTACAAGATCACTCTCAAGTCTATTCAGCAATTTCTTAGACCACCTAACCTAGAGCATTCATGTATCAATTAAAGAATGGATCTTTTGGCTACCTATGGTCCTGTGGTTGATTGGCACTCGATTGAGCAATGCTTTTGTATGAATTGTAAAGGGCCAGCTAGAGATATCGCCAAAAGAAGAAAAATGTCAAACAAGTTACCGACAAAAGTATTGAAAGAAGAGAAAATATCTGAAATCTTTTCAGAGCTATGTCAAAAATGTCAAGAACATTGTTCTAGCTATACGCATTTACCTGGAGGCAGATAAATTCAGCATTTATTGACTGACAACGAACTGAGTTAGTTGGGAAGGCAGATCAATAGAAATGAGTTGATCGATTTGCTGACCATCGAAAAAGGATCAACTGCCAAGATCATGGTCTCAAAGATATCAGAAAAAGAGCCAAATGAAATACAGTACAATATGGATTTTTTCAATATTCTCATAAGACAAATTGAGCCGGATTACTATGAAAGGTATGACTTTACATAATTACAAAACTTGATTTTAGAGGACAGAAGAATCAGAATGACCTACTGGGTGGCAAAAATGACAGGAAAATCCGTCGACAGGTTTCCTCCCGTCACCTCTTTAGACAACACCCTCACGCCTCAGCAACTCAATGATCCAAAAGGTCCCTACTTCACCTTAACCAGAAAACTACCTTTGACTCTTTTGATCAAACCCGAGCAAATCAAGAATATTCCTTTACAGTATCCTCCCAGCATCATTGATAAGGAGCGATTAGCTCAGATGGAGGAAAACTTAAAAATTGAGAGGCTACTGCACAGGAATTTGACGAAGGTGACCCAAGTTGGCCTGAAGAATGAAGGAATTAGAGAAGCAGTTTCCATGCTGAGACCATATCACGAGGGGAGACACGGAGATTGGGACAACTATTCAGGACTCAAAGGCAATAGCACTCGAGGAGATATTGGCGGCAAAAACATGACAAAATATATAAGTGGTAAGGCAAAGTGATGCTGGCTAATATTCAAAAGTTTATCACTTAATTTAGATTGAATAAAATAAAGAAGATCAAGTTTTCAAATAGCTGTTACCACTCAGAGGTTATAGAGTATCGACTTCAAAAAATTAATCAATGATTTTTTTTTAAAGATCAGGTCATACATATCATTTTTTTCCCTTGACAGAGGCATATGCCTCAGCCATATTCTTGACCCCTTCGGTGCTCTTGACAAACATCTCGATTCCTGACTGCCAGCTCTCAGTATCGCTTTTGTAGATATTCATGTTGTCAGGTCGGTAAGCTGTGACGTTTATTTTGATACCATGACTATGCCACATGCTACTTGGGACATAAGAAAAGGTGAGTTTTGCGACTCCACTCTGAGCATCCAACCGGTGCGATCCTTTTCGTCTCCGAACCAGTTCAGTTCATGGTTGCACATGACTGAGATAGTATACTCGTCTTGAGGACTAGTAATTTGAACACGATGGACAGCGTTGCAGGCATCAGTGAAAGTGACCTGAATGGGCAAATTCTTGGTCTTTGCGAACCTGCATGTATCACTAGTCCTGGTCCCTTCGATATAGCTGGTAGCTCCCATTTTGCTGGGTTCGGTGATCCACTGGTAGGTAGCATCCTGGATTTTCCTTTATACTCAACAATATGTTTTGGCATGTGTATTATCTTTGGAGAAGGTAGGGTCGAAGGTTTTTAAATCGAACAGATTGAATTAGAAAAAAGGTAGTAAAAACTCTTATAATTTCTATAGTGATGATTTTTTCAATAAACATTCTAAGGAAAAAACACCCATTTTTTAAAATGATTTACTTGACAAATTCATCATACTTTGCTGATCAAAGATGACAGATTTGCAAGATCCAATAAAACAAAGAAAACATTGCAACAACTATTTTTCAATCATGCAAGACCAAAAAAATGTGAATACAGTTAAAAATATCATTATATAGATGAAGCTTGAAAACAAAACAGTGAAATAAAAACGAAGAGTTTGCATCAAAATTTTCTGACAAGGATCGAAAACATATGTGATTAATTTGTCAGCAAAGATAAACAAAATAAGAAGTTTAACTGATCCCAGTTGCCTAAACGGATTGCTTTCTACATGTTCAAACAAATAGAATCAGCAAATATACATTTTTTTCTTAGGTTTCAAAAGCATTGTTTCTTCATTGATTTGTGCAACAAAGAAAAAGAATATTATTTCCCAAAGAAAGCAGACAACGATTAGGTATGTCTAACTGAGCTATATTGTTTGAAAAAATGTCAATTATACTTAAGTTAAGGGTATAGTTTTTTGAGCTTTTTCCCCAGAAATTATAAACATCTAACTTTCTCTATTATAGATTAAATTAATTAAATGTGCCGAACCAAAGAGGGTAGGAGAGTCCATCTCAGATATCGCAAGTGTTCCTTGGAAAGACATATATACATTTTCTCCCCAAGGCTTCCCCAGCTGTTCTTAATGGTGCAAGTATCAGAAGAAGTGTCGACCATGAAGACACCATGGTCATCACAGTTGTTAAAATTCCAGTCTTGTAAATATGTCAACTCTCACAGCTAAGAGGTCGTCAAAAAGCATTTCCTCGATGGCAGAGCATCCAGTGAATTTTCCAATGCTCTGAATGAGGTTGAGTTCAGTATATTCGTAACACATCTCAGGGACCATCTCACAAGCTAAGGAGTGCTCAAAAAAGAATGGCAATAATATTGTAGCTTTATCATTGATACAAAGATGGAGGCTCTTATAATTGTAGTTAAGAGAGTGAGTGGTTGTGATTGTTAAGGTTTGTCACTGATTGGTCTTGATTAACATCTCATTTAACATCATGTAATAATTAAAGGGTTATAGCCTTCTTCAAATCATTCTAGTCTGGTTTTGACGATGTTCGAGAATTCCTGTTTTTCTTCTACATCTAAAGGATAATTTTCGCTACTGGGATAAACAGTCTTTCCCAAAATGAATCCCATAGATAACACGATGTCAGTTTTATTGTAAGTT
>Ga0100380_10008346_pt1 | contig 10209 bp, 5 predicted proteins | sample CryGeymeta201504_FD_80417 | JGI IMG/M metagenome (GOLD analysis project Ga0100380, IMG submission 80417) | Groundwater microbial communities from Crystal Geyser aquifers in Utah, USA - Crystal Geyser metaG 2015-04 | ecosystem: Environmental > Aquatic > Deep subsurface > Groundwater | place: USA... | reverse complement strand
GACGTAAACTGGTTGAGCTCGAGGTATAAATACCTAAGTTTTGTAAGCAATCCAAGCTCGCTGGGTATGACACCTGAAAAGGAATTGCCGCCCAGTGATAGCTTAAATAGATTTGTCAGCGTGCCTAGCTCAGCACTTGGCAAAGGGCCCGAAAGGTCATTCATTTCCAAATTTAGTTCGGTCAACCATACCATCGAACTTATCGAACCAGGCAGTCCACCAGTAAGTCTATTGAAACTTAATTCGATGCCACGCACTAATTCCCAATTTCCAATTTCAATTGGAAGCGTACCCTCCAGCTGGTTGCCGCGAGCACTAAAGGCCTCCATGAGGTACAACTCGCCAAGTTGCGATGGTAGCGTCCCTGTTAGAAAACCCGATGGCCCTCCATCAAGATCTAAGCGACGCAAGCCTGATAAAAGACCGATTTCTGGAGGTATAGTTCCTTGAACATTGTTGAAGCTCAAATCTAGACTGGTAAACGTTTTCGTCCTCTCGAAGCTAGTGCTTATTTCGCATGTAGGATAACCAGTAGCAACTTGCTTGTTGAACCACATACATTCATCTTCTTGGCTCAGCCACCAAAGATTGTTTGACCATTGATGGCCATTGGTGCTGTAGTAAAAGACGGCGAGAGCATACCTTTGAATTTTTTTGCTGTTTGTGTACGAGTTCAGATTCACATTATCCAGCAGCCACAGCAATGCACGTTGCTGCGGGCTACCATCTTGACGTAGCGCCTCTCCAGCGTCAAATGAAGCAGACTCAAGTAGACGATAAAGATCCGAGGTATATGCAGCTATCGTTGGGGACAATGTAGAGAGCCCACTTGTTGGGCTTGCAGTATTCACCGCTGCTATTGTAGTCGGTGGAGGGGTCTTTCTGTACTCAGAAGGAGCATTTGTGGGAGATTCCACTGTAGAGTTTCCCCGGCTCAAGATAGGCGGTATCGGCGTGACCGAGGGTTGACTGGTGACTTCCTCTCCTTCTATGGGAGTAGCGGTGGGCGATGTGGTCGAGCTTGCAGATAATGATAAGCCTGCGGGGTCTTGACCGGCACTGTCACCTCCAATACCAATAGCCTCTAGCATGCCAAAATTCCAAAGTAAGGCGAGAGTGCCGCATGTTACCAGGAGCAGCACCATGACAACGACAAATAGCTTTGTTCGGCAATTTCCTGGAACTAAGATGCGTCTGGGGGAAAATCCCTTAACACCAGACTTCTTCGACCGCTTCGCTCCGTATGCTTCAAGCAGTTGGATTGTCGACTCGGGCAATTGATGCAGCTCGGCTAAATAATTATTAAAGGGGACAATGGATAAATGTTAGAAAGAATTAATCAGGTACTACTACAAAAATCACCGACAAAGAGGCAAGAAATGCACAAAAAAGGATACATACCATAATACATGGGAGTGCGTCCATAGCCATCGCCAACCTGATGGTCAGCCCCGGCTTCCAAGAGAAATTGCATGACACGCACATGGTTGGCCCTCGTCGCATAGTGCAAAGGAGCGTACGAATTGTAGGAATCGAGTACATCCAGGTCAATGTGCCCCGACGATCCAGCCAAGATTTTTTCCTTTTGAATGGGATTACCCGTTACTGCTTCGGTAAAGAACGGCACGTAGACCACCCGATACTGCCATCCCAGTCCACCCATTTCCTTCTCGTTGGTGGCAGCCGAATCGTGCGCCTGGATGACTACCTTCCGAAGTGCATCCAGCCACGAGGCTTGTTCTTGGGGTGTTTCGCACGAAATTTCGTACGTGTAGCATCCGTATTGTTGCTGCTGCTTGAGTTGGGTCAAGGTCAGATGACTACTGGTTGTTGCCCGCGATGTGCAGGACAATGTAATGGAGAGGGGATTGGTCGGTTGCACTTGCACAACACTTGTCCACAAATCCCCCGCCTGGAAGCGAGGAATGTACTGATAATTGGGTCGTGCAACCACAAATCCTCGTGTCAATAGAATGAGTTCAGATTGAAAATCTTGGTATTGTTCAAATTGAATGAGACCTCGCTTGAGTACAATAGAATGCCCAGGAGTGTTGTTGTTACGAATTTGGAGATGATTGGTAGTTGACGAGAGTGTCGACATGGAAGAAGTTGATCCCTGTGATCGCAGCAACTGCAAGCTTTCGTTGTTGTTGCGGCTTTGTCGTTGTTGCATTGTCGCCGCGACAACTGCATCCTCGATTGACGGTGCCAAATGTTTCCACAATGCAGCGAAACGATGCTTAGTGGTGGTGGAAAAAATTCCGAGATATGCTTCGAGTTCTTGTAGTTCTTCGAGTTCATTCCGACTGGGAAGATAATTTCTGTTATAAACATCACTACGTCCCAATCGTCGATCCCAGCTTGCTTGACGCCGCATCAAGCTTCCTGTAGTCGATAAAGCAAGAGCATCATTCTTGTGTTGGTAATATGCTTCTCCGTACAAATAACTATTAGCACTACCACCAGTGCAACTAGCGTGATCAACGATCTCCACACTTTGTATGCGATCAGCTTCTTCTTCTTCCTCCGCCTCCTCGTGAATTGAAAATGCGGTAACCATTTCTGTACGGTTACTATCAGTCGTGGTAGGACCATTGACAAAACCAGACGCTGCGACCGATGCAGAAGTGGACAATGTCTTCCAGGATGATTCTCGTCGTGGCGTGATGTAATCATCTTCTTCTTCGCATTCGATACCATCTATGCTTTCCACGGGTAAGTCTGCGGTGTCATCATCATCGCTTATCACAGCGATTTTGTTGTTTTCAATATCATTGTTATCTGCGGAAATGGTATCAATGTCCAGATTGAAGGAACCCATTCTTGGTAGCGTCGTTGCCGATTTCATGGGTTGGTTGTACATTCTGTACGTATTATTAGTTTGCTCTGACAAATGTGATGATCTCTCTCGGTGACTCAATTGGTTTGTACTGCAACTAATCTCTGTTGGACTTCCGGAAGGTACGCTAAACAAGGGAGGCTTTTCTATTCGCTGCTGCTGCTGCTTTTGTAATGACTGCAAAGGTAGCAATGATAATGATGAATGTCGTTGAAGAGAAGTGGTAGGAGCAGTGAGTTGTTGCTGTTGTTGTTGCTGCTGAAGAGGAGGTGCGGAACGGCGAAATGGTGGATTCGTATTGATGTTGCTGTTGTTGTGACGATGAGAGTAGAGCGAGGGTTCAGAACGAGAAAACATGGAAGGGTTGTTGCTGTTGTCGTGAGTGTTGTCCTGTGACTTGCTGGATCGGTTACGTTTCTTTCCCAATCGAAAGGAAGAAAACAATCCACTCTTTTTCTGTCGTTGCGGCTGCTGTTTATAATCTAGACCTTCTTCAACAAGAGATTCACGCCGTCGTGACATGAGCTTCGATTCTCGACATTCAAACTCTGAACACGATTCTTCCTCCTCCATGTCGTCATCGTCATCATCATCGTCGACGCACTGGATGTCATCAAAGCTACCAGCACCACCAGCACCACCAAAGAGGTTCGCCATCATTCCTCCTCTACTGCCACTACCACCACCGGCACCAGCGCCGAAAAAGAAGGATTGGGCTGGTTGTAATAATTGTCCCGTAGAAGATTGTTCGCTTCCGGCGACCGAAGATGATGCCAACGAATCCTGTCCACTACTAACAGTGTTATTTCTATTACTACTGTTGTTCTTGTTTTTGTTTTTGTCAGCGTAAGTGGCAGCAGCAGCGCGTCGCTTACGACTGGCTGGCGTCTCCGTTCGAGGAGGACGTCCTCCACTATTCCGAGGAAGAAAGGCATGAGGTGTACCAATGCTCGCCTGCGAAGCGTTCCAAGAAGAGGAGGAAGAGCATGGCATAGTCGTCATCGTACTCTTTTTATTAGAGTATTACACTATGGCTGTAAGTTTTTCCGTTTTGGTTTGCAAAAGTATCGCTGCAGCAGTTCCAATAGAATGCTGCACAACACTGACTGTCCTGTCCGCTAGTAGTGTAGACGGCTGTGTGGTATGTTATAGCTCCACTGCTCTACTATTCCGGTGAATAAAAAGCAGAAGAGTTGACTTTGTTCTGTTGCTTGCTGGCTACTTGTATAATGGTTCTGGAACTAATTGTACTGGTTCATCTATCCTCCTCTTTACTACTAGTAGCTACTGTAGTATTACTAAATTAAATAATAATGTACAAAAAATTATACTCCTCCACTTACGATTTTGCTCCTAAAGGTGATCACTTTTGGAAACGGTGAGCGTCCCATAGTATCATTGGTTTGAAAATTCAATGATACCTACAGTTATGAAGGCTATATTGGCGGAGAGATTTATACTTTGAACCAGAGTAATTCAACCTGTTCGTCATGCACACAAATTTGTCCTTTCATTACAATATTAGGGATCATGATTCCCGCCGCCGTGCCAGTCTGGAAAAAGTCAATTGGATCGAGAGACCCTGACAAATAATCGAAATCGAAATAAAACTACACAGTCCAAAGAACGAGGGCATAGATAAAAAGTAAACAGTAAAAACATGTGTATGCTGGTGCAAAAGACCACCTGCATAAATAGTAATAATAATAAATACTATTCGATGACTAATAAAATCCTGAAGCAGATGGATCGCTACTAGTACTCAGCTCCGATGCCTACCTGGTACTCAAATAGAGTACAGTAGTTGCTACAGTAGTAGCTAGTGTAGCTACAGTACCCTACACGCTCCTCCTATCCGAATAGAAAATTAACAAGTTCTACTAGATCCTACTACTACTAGTAGTAGTTTACAAAAATGATATTATAGATCGTCCTTGTTGTTACTCTAGCAAAGAAATTCATTCACGGTTCCAGCGTATTCGCAAAAACAGCCAGCTTCATCTGTACAGCAATAGGAACAGCAAGCACACTCAAGATCGCCCATTCCGCAATCGCTATAGAACATTGGATAGGTAATGTAAAATACCTCACAAACTTCACCAGGTACCTCTCCAGTGAAATTGTTCTCTTCCACCCGCAAAGTGTTCAATCGACTCAAGTTGGCAATCTCGCCAGGAATCTGGCCGCTCAAATTGTTGGAATTCACAAGAAGGCTTCTCAACATCGATAATCGTCCAATTTCGGAGGGCAGTGTGCCATTCAAGTCATTAAATGAAAAATCCATGCTCCCTAAACAAAGACAAGTTAGAGTAGCAACATATGAGCAAGGAATAAGCAAAACGCCCCAAAACTATGATATACATACATGTTTGGAAATAGAACTCGTCGTTTGCCAATTTGTCAATATCTTACCTTGCAAGTTCAGCAACAATCCCATTTCAGAAGGTATACTTGACGACAAAAAGTTTCCATGTAATTGCAGAGATTGCAGCGTTGTCATTCTCCCCAATTCAGATGGAACTGATCCTCGTAAATTGGCAGTGCTCAGATGCAGCAAGTTTATATTCCCCAACTGACCCAGCTCTGATGGTAGAGTTGATGAAAACTGGTTCATTCCAAAATCTAGACCACGAAGATTGGTCAGGAGGCCCAGTTCGCTTGGCAGCGTTCCAGTAAAAGAATTTGTTCCGCCCGTGAACGACCTCAAACTTGTCACGAACCCAATCTGTGATGGCAGCGATTTCGAGAAGCGGTTGGCTTCGAGGGCAAGAGAGGACACTTTTGTGAGCCTTCCTAGCTCTGACGGTAGCGCACCCGTCAATTCGTTGAGACTGAGATTGATGTTCTCTGTAAAAAGAAGGTCGACAGCAGCGAAAAAAGCATGAATTAGGCTCACAATGCAGCAAAAAGCACCATCAACATCAAACTAGGCCAAGCCTTTTCTGGTTCTTACCGAGATTGATCATGGAGCCGATCTCACTTGGGATCGTCCCCAAGAACGCATTTCCACGGACGCTTAGTGCTTCCAGGTCGGTCAAAAGTGCTAATTGTGACGGCAAAGTTCCCGACATGTATGCTGAGGGACCACCATATAATTCCACTCGTCGCAAGTGACTAAGCAATCCGATCTCGATTGGCAATGTCCCGTTAAGGTTGTTGTAATCCAAGTCGAGAGTTAGCATTTGCTTTTCGGGATTGCAAATGGCATCACTGGCGACTTCCAAAATGCGACTAAACCAGTACGAACACTCGTCCAGGTCACTTAACCAGTATTGATTGTTGGACCAGGAGTCTCCCCCAGTGCTAAAATACAGAGTGGCAAGGGCGTATCGCTGAAGCCTCCTATCGTCTGAGTAAGTTGATAAATACATGTTGCCCGAGAGCCATCGGAAGGCCCGATACTGAGCTGACTGGGGGTTGCGAAGTCCAGCTCCTTCGTCCAAAGAATTTTCAACCAAGAAGTTGAACAGAAGAACATCTTCCGGAAGGAAGGAATCGCCTTGGCTTTGTAGCGATGTGAAGGTTGGAGATTTTGTTGGACTTGCTGAAGTTACGTCATCGGCATCTATACCATTGCTGGATGGCCAGGTAGGCGTGAATGTTTCTTTGTCCAGCGCAGTTGGCGCCGACGTGGGCTGCGATGTGATGGTTGCTATATCGTCTGTTGCCAATGAAGTTTCGGCAACCGTGCTTGTAGCTGTGGGGACCAACGTTGTAGCCTGAGTGCCAGTACTTGTTGCTGCCAAGGTAGTAATCAGTGTAGCAGACATGCTGGGAGAAGAAGTGACTGCTGCTGTCGACGACATGGTAGTTGAAAGCGTCGCATCCTCTGTTGTTCCAGACGAAGGTTGCATTGTCGACCCGCTTAGGGTTGTGTTTGTTGAAGTTGGAAAGACAATCGTGGCATCTTCTATTTCATCAGGGTAGAATCCAGTTGCATTTCCCAGTGTAGCATCACCATCAATGTCAGTATCTGCCTCAGCGCCGACCCCAGCGCTTGAGTCAATATCAACGTCAGAAATTGTTTCATTGACATCTGAAGTGGGATTGGGTGATGTCAAACTCAAGTTGGTGGCTGGAATTGGATTCACACCAACAACCACAAGTGGCGGTTCCATCGACTCGCTGTCTTGTTCTTCGTCTTCTTCTTTGTTCTCGTTGTCCTTGTCGTCGGCGGCGGCACTATCTTCCGCATCTATTGTCGTAGCTAAGTCGGAACTGACACTAGGTGTAGCAACCTCAATGCTACTGGAGGAGTTGTTCCGGTCATCTTTTGCCAAAAAGAAGACTAAAAAGGTGATGAGTCCTGTCGCCACCAGCAACACAAGGAGAATTGCAATAGCCCAATTACGGCACTTTTTGGATGTTCCCTTTACCGGGATAAATCCGCACGTCTTTCGATCGTCGGAGGCATCCTTCCCCCCATACAATGTAAGCAATTCCAACGTGGACTCTGGCAGTTTCGCTTCCTTGGCTTTTAGTACGCGCATTATGGCAAGGTGTTAGAGGAAATTATTCAATGTATCATTAAAAGGATTCCAATGAGTTCTTTCTATTATAAGACGTACCATATTGGAAAGGAGTCTGACCTGTGCCATCGTTTAGGTTCGGATCAGCTCCTGCTTGTAGTAAAAATCGCATAGCATCAATATTATTGGAGCGCGTGGCGTAGTGGAGCGGTGCCAGCTGATTGTATTTATCCAATTCGTTCTGGGACGTGCAAAAGAAAGAGAACAAAATGAATGAGCAATTATTAGTTCATCGGGTGTCGATTCGGTTTGCTTTTGTTTGGTTTGGTTCGGCTCGGCTCGATTGATCTGCTCATTCATGTACGTACCAAATCTCGATTATCCATGGCATCCAACATGTTAGAGTCCAGCCGAACATGGCCCGTGACAGCCTCACTGAACCACGGTGTCTGCACAAGTCTGTATTGCCAGCCCTCTGAAAATGGATCACTGTGAATGTCATCTTCTGACGACGAGACAGCCCGTTGTTGCAAGGGTGATAATCCAATGGCCGCTGAATGAGTATAGGATTGCAAGACGACAACTCTCAATGCATTCATCCAGGCCTGTTGATCTGCTACAGTGGGACACTGGAATTCCAGAGTTTTCATTGCGCCACACACAATAGCAAAGGACGTCATTCCTGTAGGCATGACACGTTCCACATTGGTCCAAAGCTCTCCTACTTGAAAGCGAGGAATGTATTGGAAGACACGACGAGCCAAAACGAAACCACGTGTCAACAAAATGAGTTCACAGTCCTGATGAGCATTCCAAGCCACCGGGCCCCGTTTGAGGACTATAGACACGGGACTGTTCTGCGAGGCCGCCAGTGCTGATGATGGGTGCAATTGCATCCACTGTTGCACAATCACAGTTTTATTCCTAGATTGTCGAGCATCGGGAATCCCAAGCCATTTTTCCAAGGTATCAATTTCTTCACTTTCGTTTCGTGTGGGTTTGTAATGCTTCGAGTACACTTCTATTCTTGCCAAACGAGCATTCCAGTAGGCGGGATGGTAGTACTTGGGTGCCGGCTCGTCATTGTCGTTGTCGCCGTTCTTTGGGTTGTTATTACTATTCCTTTGGTCCACTCCAAACCTTTGAACGTTCGGTGGCGCTGTACGTCGGAACGGTTGTGCCGCATGACTTCGCGTGTCGGCTGTGGATGACAGCATGTCTCCGGTAGATTTGCGCCATAATTCACGTTGCTTTCGATGGCTATCCTGGTCGTTGCTGTCCCTTTCATCATCGTCGCTCCGTTGGTTACCTTCATCATTTTCTTCTTCACCACCAGAACCAGCACCAGCACCAGCACCAGAACCACTACTGCTACTACTGCTACTACTACTCACCAGATGTATCGTATCCATCAAACTTGACTGTGGCGTCATGATAGAATTGTTGAAAGTATTGTTGGCAAAGCTGTTCGTGGTATTGTTGGCAGTGCCCGTTGGTGACAAGAGACTGGTACTCATTGTTATGCTGTTACCATGGCTCATGGAGGCCATACTAGAATTGTTATTGTTGTTGTTGTTGTTGTCGTTGCTGTTGTTGATGTAACCGCTGTTCAACGATAACAAGCTATTGTTGCTATAATTCGCAATGCCGTGTTGTTGTTGTTGTTGTTGTTGTTGTTGTTGTTGTTGTTGTTGTTGTTGTTGTTGTTGTTGTTGTTGTTGTTGTTGTCGTTGCTGCTGCTGCTGCTGCTGTTGCTGCTGACTTTGACGTTTGATACTACTATTGTTGAAGGTAGGTGTAATAGCTCCACTTGTGAAGGATCGAGTAGCAAAACTACCACTGCTGGGTGTCAAAATAGATCCGCTGGATGGTGTTACAGCACGATCTCGATCATCGTCGTAACTTGCTTCGTCGATTAAAAGCTCAGTGGTCGGCGAATAACTGTAGCGATCAGTAGTACCCGGTGTGTTGCGGTTTCTAAAAGAAAAAGACAACAGAGGATTCAAAAGGTTGTTGTCGTTGTTGTCGTTGTTGTAGTTGTTGTTGTTGCTCTCATCATTCGCTTCTGCCCTTGACGACGACGTGTCTCTATTATCTGGACTGACGACACCTTCATTGCCTGATCTACGAGGAGTTTCTATTACCGAATTTGCAGTATTCACATTCGGTTGTAACGTCGTTCTGTTGTTGTATCTGTTGCTGGTATTGTTATTGGCAGCCTTCATTACGCTTTCTTCGTGGCTTCGACTATCGAGCGCAGTATAGGCAGGATAACTTTTGCGGTCTCTGCAATGAGTGACACTGCTTATGCTTATGCTACTACCGCCACCACCACCAGCACCACCACCACCACTTATAGGAGTAGTAGTAGTTGTTGCTGTTGTTTCCTTTTTCCAATCATTGTCTTTGTCGCCAAAGGGAGATACGCAACTCATCTTCTGTTAAGAAACGGTTTTTGGCGGGTGTTGCCAAATTTTTTATGCTGTAGCTGCTTCTTGTTTCTTTCGCAGCTAGAGTACTTACAAGAAGCTAGCTACTGCACGTACTACTACTACTAGCTAGTAGCTAGTAGTAGACTACCAAGTAGAGTAGTACCATATTCGAGAGATCCTCATGGTGAGCCGAGGATACTACACTACTACTGTAATCGGATTTTTTCCATCCAATGAGTCGCCGAGATTGAGATGAGCTTGTTCCGTAATTAGAAGAAGGTTGGATTGTTCGGTAATTATGTAATAGCACGATGCAACACAGGGTTTGGGTTCAAGTAGACTAGCTATGACGAGCGAACGCTACCGCGTTCTCTCGACTATGCCAGCTCTCTAGGGCTACGTTCGGCTAGGTAGGGTGGTTTGGAGAAACTCGGCAATTTACTAGGGCCGACCTTTTCTCCGTTCCGAG
>Ga0100380_10008343_pt1 | contig 10214 bp, 4 predicted proteins | sample CryGeymeta201504_FD_80417 | JGI IMG/M metagenome (GOLD analysis project Ga0100380, IMG submission 80417) | Groundwater microbial communities from Crystal Geyser aquifers in Utah, USA - Crystal Geyser metaG 2015-04 | ecosystem: Environmental > Aquatic > Deep subsurface > Groundwater | place: USA... | reverse complement strand
ATTTAATAGAACGGGTTGGAATAGTTTTGGAGGAACGATGAGTTATTCCGGCACTGCAACTTTGTTTAATCGAAATATAGTCATTAATGCAGGTGGTTTTGATACCAATAATTTTGCGCAAGATTCTGAAATAATTATGCGATTACATACTTACATGTATGATAAAAAAATACCACACCAAATTCGATTTACGCCTGCATGTAGTGTATGGACAGATGTGCCTGCGACATTTCGTGAATTTGCAAAACAACGCGATCATTGGCGTAGAGGATTATTACGTAGCATCTTTAGAAACTTCAAATTATTATTCAACCCCAAATATAAAATTCAAGGCTTATGGTGTTTTCCTAATTATTTGTTATTAGAAATAATGGCGCCCATCGTAGAATTTACTGCATATTTATCTGTATTTATCGCGTATTGTTTTGGTATCGTTAATATTACTTTGGTGATTTTATTTATTATTTTAGCATGGGGGTTTACATCTTATATCACTGTTGCAAACATGTTTCTTAATTTAATTACATTTAATCGGTATAAAAAACTAAAAGATGTTATGTGGATTTTTTCGCTGTGCTTTCTTGAAATGTGTGGCTATCGGCAATTTTATGTTTTAGTTAATATGTGGGGTTCATTGCACTATTACTTTAATAGACTTATTGGTAAGCCTCAATAAAGTCTATCGCCCTTAGAAAGATTACAATACTTTCTAAGGGCATAACATTTAAGCGTCTTGAGAAGTTTCAATACACAATGCACTTGCTTGTGTTAAATCCAGCAACTCACGTACAGCAACCGCATATTTTACAAATTCAATGGTATTCGAACTACGCAATTCAATCAGCATTTCCTTCCATCGCGCAACTAATTCTTGATGCAGTTCTAACCAATCCGTTACCATTTGATTGATATTTTCGCTACCAGGGAACATCAACATAATATTAATTGTTAACAAGCGTTGCTGCCAATCAATATCATCACGTAATGCAGCTTTTGCTAATGCATCCCAATGGTTTTCTTCTGTTTGTGAAACAATATTTGCTCTTAACCAACCAAGTTCAAGATTAGAGCCTAATGTGAAATATACTTGTGCGTAAATTCGCGGATTAAAATCATGCTCAAGGCTAGCTGAGATAATATCTAATACTGAGAATTTAGCTGCGCCCGCTGCAACGCGTTTAGCTAAGACTTCAGGTACTTTAGCATCGATATAACGCTCTACTTCTTCATGGAAAAACTCTTTCGCCGCGCCTCTTAATAATAAATGCACGTTTTCTTCGAGTTGCCCAACGCCATATGCATAACGCTCAATCACTGCTTCAATATTCGATAAATCACGGTGATGCCTTAATAACCACCTCGTTGCACGACGAATCAATCGACTAACCGCCAGCATCATATCAATTTGGATGTCCGCTGCAACTTGATAGTCTAAACCTTCGATCTCTAGCCACAATTCACCAATATTAAATATTTCGTGCGCAATCGCATATGCTCGCACTATTTTACCAATGGATGCGCCTGTTTCTTCTTGTACACGCCCAATGTATGTAATGCCCATCTTATTAATAATCACATTGGATAATTGCGTCGCAATAATATCTCGACGTAAACTATGATGCACCATGTAATCATGGAATTTTTCATTAATAACAGATGGAAATGCTGTACTGATGATACGTGATAAATAATGATCTTCAGGCACATCAGAGCCGAGTATATCTTTCTTTAATAAAATTTTACTATAAGCAAGTAATACTGCAATTTCAGGTGCGGTAAGACTTTGACCACGTCCTTTACGTTCTAATAACATTTTATCCGTAGGCAAGCATTCAATCAGTCTATCCAGACCACATGTTTTTTCTAGCGTATGCATCAAACGTATATATAAATCATGATTTTTTAAAGACTGTTTTTGCGCAATGCTGATTGCTTGTGTTTGCCAATAATTATGTTTTAACACCAATGACGCGACATTGTCAGTCATTTCTTCTAACAATACATTACGCTGTTTAACTGTCATATCGCCATTACTAACGACTGTATTTAATAAAATCTTTAAATTAACTTCATGGTCAGAACAATCAACGCCCGCTGAGTTATCAATAAAGTCTGTATAAATACGTCCGCCATTCAATGCATATTCAACTCTGCCTAGTTGGGTAAATCCAAGATTACCGCCTTCGACAACAACTTTAGTATTGACTTCATCGCCATTGATACGAATTGGATCATTGGTTTTATCGCCAACTTCTTCATTGGTTTCAATACTGGATTTTACAAACGTGCCAATACCACCATTCCAGATAAGATCTGCATTTGATTTTAAAACATATCGAAGCAACTCATTAGGCTCTAATCGATCTTGTCTGATATCAAATAACTGTTTCATTTCATCAGAAATCGTAATGTATTTTGCACTACGTTTAAAAACACCACCACCTTTCGAAATTAATTCAGGATTATAGTCTTCCCATGAAGAACGTGGTAAATGAAATAAACGATGTCGCTCTGCATAACTTGTGTTTGCATCAGGATTAGGATCAATGAAAATATGCGCATGATTAAACGCCGCAATTAAACGAATATGTCTTGATAACAACATACCATTACCAAACACATCGCCCGCCATATCGCCAATGCCAACGACAGTGAAATCTTCTTCTTGTGTGTTAATGCCCATTTCTCGGAAATGTCGTTTAACTGATTCCCAGGCACCCCGTGCTGTTATACCTATTTTTTTATGGTCATAGCCGGTCGCACCACCTGAGGCAAAACCGTCACCTAACCAAAAACCATAAGCTTCAGCGACTTCATTCGCATAATTAGAAAAAGTAGCTGTACCTTTGTCTGCAGCAACGACTAAGTAAGGATCATCGTCATCATGACGTACAACATCAATCGGTGGAATAACTTCTTTTGCTTCAAGATTATCCGTAATATCCAATAAGCCGCTAATAAACAATTTATAACTTGCGATCGCTTCTGCCATAATACTCTCACGATCAGCATTCGCAGGTAATCTTTTGGGGATAAATCCACCTTTAGCACCCGAAGGAACAATAACCGCATTTTTAACTTTTTGCGCTTTCATCAAACCTAAAATTTCTGTGCGGAAATCTTCAGGTCTATCAGACCAGCGTAGGCCTCCTCTTGCTACTTTTGAGCTGCGCAAATGCACCCCTTCTACTTTGGTTGAGTACACCCATATTTCATATTCAGGTACGGGGCGTGGCATATCAGGGATCAGTATTGGAGCAATCTTGAAAGAAATATAATATTTATCTTCACCATTTTTATCTAATTGATAAAAATTAGTTCTGAGTGTTGCTAAAATCAAATCAATAAACCGACGTAAAATTTTATCTTCATCTAGGTTTGCTACTGACTCTAAAGCAAGATGTAATGCTTCAACTATTTTGTCTGTCTGCACTTGTCTATCACCTTCTAACGTGGGTGAAAACCGTGTATTAAATAACTCGACCAATAACTGGGTAATATTTTGATGTTTATATAAGGTTTTTGCTATATATGTCTGACTAAATACAAACTTGATTTGTTTTAAATATTTTGCATATGCACGTAACATTGCAATTTGCTTCCAGTCCAGTTCAGCTGATAAAACCAGTCTGTTAAATTTATCTTTTTCAGCATAATCAAACCAAACTTTGGAAAAGGCTGTTTGGAATTTATCTCTTAGTTCATCTACATCAATCTCATTTTTTTGTAATACTTCCATCGAAAAATCATTTATCCATACACAACGTTTTTCACTTGTACAAATACGGTAAGGCTGCTCGCTAATCACTCGCAACCCCATATTTTCCAAAATAGGTAATGCATCTGATAATGGAACAGGATGATTGACGTGAAATAATTTTAATCGGATTTTATTTTTTGCTTCATCTACTGGACGGAAAAATGACATTTCCAAGTCGTCATCGTGTGTTAACTTTTCGATGTGTGCAATATCATAAGCTGCGTTTCTAACGGTGAAAACTTCACGATATGCTGATGGAAAAGCATTGCGATAACTGTTATAAACGCGAATACCATTCTCTTCTCCATAAAAATCGATTAACGCTATCTTTAAGTCATCTTGCCATAACCTTGCGACTTCAATTAATTGTTTTTCGATGTCATGTAAATCATATTCAATTTTTTGTTTAGGATCTATTTTTACCATAAAGTGAATTCGTGCCAGTACTGACTCACCAATCATTGTATTAAAACTCACTTCACTGGCATCAAATGTCTCTGCTAAAATACTTTGCATTTCTTTGCGTAATTGTGTGTTATATTGATCTCTAGGAATAAACACTAAACAGGACATGAATCGCCCGTAAATATCTTTACGAATAAATAATCGTATTGCTCTACGTTCTTGTAAATGCAAAATTCCCATGGATAATTCAAGTAATTCATCTGTGCTGGCTTGAAACAAATCATCTCGTGGAATATTTTCTAGTATATTTAATAAGGCTTTACCTGCATGGCCCGTGCGTGATAATTTGGATTCGGTCATAACTTTGTCGACTTTTTTGCGCAGCACTGGAATATCTTTAGGTCGATTATTATAGGCGCTTGATGTGTATAAGCCTAAAATACGGTGTTCGCCAGTCACATTGCCTTCATCATCAAAGGTTTTGATGCTGATAATGTCATTGTTAACGGCTCTATGAACATGGGACTCCACAGTTGATTTGGAAATAATTAACATGTGTTTTGATAGCGCTAAGGTACGTGCTGCTGGCGGCATTTCTGAAAAATGTTTGGATAGCTTACCTGGCGTGCTCTCACGCAACACACCTAAACCTGAACCATCAACAACGCGTAAAGCTAGATCGCCATTTTCTTTATCTAACACATAGTCGCGATAGCCTAAAAAGATAAATTGATCGTTCAAAACCCATTCTAAAAAGGCGATACTTTCTGCCACATCATCTGCATTAACCGCCTTAGGTGGATTTTCGCGTAAGTTATTAATGATTTCACGCACCTTGGTGCAAATCTTACTCCAGTCATTTACCGCATATTCTACATCTTTTAAAATATGCAAAATTGAATTACGTAAATCTTCTAATACTGTTTCATCGGTTTGTCTATCAATTTCAAAAAAGATGGGGGCTTCGATTAAACAGTCTTTTTCAGATGAGCCCATTGGATAAACTTTACTAATTTTATTATCTTTGTCACGTTTGATTTTCACACCACCAGCATGAAAAATAATGTGCGTTGTGATATTACGTCGATTTAATTCATTTTGAATCGAGTCTACTAAAAATGGCATGTCATCATGCGCTAACTCAATGATGGTATGTGTTGATTGCCAACCATCTTGTTCAAAGTCTGGATTGTAAATACGTAAATGTGTTTGTCCTGGTTTGCGCTGATAAATAATACCCCAGTGCGAAATAATCGCGCCGAATATATCCATTAAATTTCTGCTTTCTAAATCTGCTAACGCAACAGTAGCAAAATATTGTTTAATGAATTGTCCGAGTAATTCGGCTTGTTCTTTAGGTAATTTTTTCTTAGCAAGAGAGATGATTTCTTCGAATAATTTATTACGACGGGTTTCTAAAACGCTAGACATGCAAAACGCTCCAAATGGTATGATTTATTTGGACAATATTGTATCAGAAAAAAGGCCGGACGTTAATATTTTGTGTGTTTTTTATTGTTAAGAAATATAATGCCAATATCGGTTCAATGTCATGCCAACGTAGACTAGCATCCAGTTAAATAAATAAAAAACTCATTTTTATGTCCGGATCCCGTGGTCAAATTCTAAACGCTGGACAGTTTTTTTGAGCATAATAAAACCACTGTCATTGCGAGCAAATACGCCAGAAGTTTTGGAAAAAATAACTGTATTTTCAGCGTATTTGCGTGGCAACCCAGAAGCGATTTGGATAAACCTATCATCACATTTTTCAATAACTTTTCCTGGTTTGCTTCGTCAAAGCGCACTTAAACTTTATCTTTGAATAAATTCATATGGCGCTTTTCCTCGCAATGACAGTCGTAACCAGTTGCAAATAATGACTATTTTTCATTATTTTTTCATGTTACTTACTGTAAAAAACTGTCCATCTCTCAGGGTCAAGCCGCAGAACGACCACTCTTTGATTTTTCAGCTACTTTATTCCGTACATAAAGCGGGACAAGCGCTGCTGGGGATAGGGTTTCGCCCTTTTTGTATTGTTCCTGAGCAAGTTGGGTGAGAGTAAGGGATTTTGGCTGCGCCTTCAGCGCTAGCTCACCGTTCGCCCTGAGGGAAAATTTCAGTTCATCCTTCGAGACGCGACTTTGTCGCTCCTCAGGATGAGCGAAATTACTGTTTTCAGCTAAAATGATATCCATTGCATTGACGCGGATATCGCCGATTTGCTGCATGAAGCCATTTTGTAATTCAAACTGACCCCAATAATATTCTTGCATGCGCGCATCACGCGTAATGAGAACCTTTTCCAACCCTTCGGCCAGGTACGCTTGTTGCGCCAGTATTTGTAAACTACCAACCGCGACTACGGGTAACGCCAAGGCATATGCCAAAGCTTGTGCAGCACTGATACCTACTCTTAAACCAGTAAATGAACCAGGGCCAATCGCAATCGCAATATAGTCTAAAGATTTTAATGATGTATTTGCTTGAGCTAATAGCGTATCAATAATTCTGAGTAACTGCTCTGCTTGTGCTTTGGGATTGTCTATTTCGGCATGATAATAGTGGTCATCGATTTGTAAACCGATACATGCACATTGATCGCTAGTATCTATCGCTAAACAATTATTCATGGTTAATCAATCTCTTCAAGAAAACGCATGGCTTTTTGTAAATCTCGCGTCCTGGGATAATCAGCTAACGTCTCTAAAAATATACGTCCATAATCTTTGCCAATGATTCTTGGATCACATAACATTAAAACGCCTTTATCATCCACGTCTCTAATTAATCTACCAACGCCTTGTTTTAACATAATCACTGCTTGTGGCAAGCTATAGGTAAAAAACGGTTGCTTGCCTTGTTGGCGTAAACTCTCAGAGCGCGCTTTATGAATCGGATCATCCGGCACTGAAAATGGTAATTTGTCTATAATAACACAACTTAACGCTTGCCCGCGTACATCAACACCTTCCCAAAAGCTAGTTGTTGCTAAAAGTACGCCATTACCACTTTCAACAAAATCTTTAAGTAATTGATCTTTGGGCTTGGTTCCTTGAATAAATAATGGATAATCAATTTGTGTTTTTAATAATTCAGCGGCTTGATTTAGTCCATAATAACTGGTGAATAAAAAGAATGTCCTGCCCTTAGCTGCATTAATCACGGGGATTGCTGCATCAACAATGCGATTGATGTAATCGGGTGATTTAGGATCGGGGATCCCTCTGGGCACATACAATAAGCCTTGTTCTAATAAATCAAATGGGCTATCAACTTGCAGTGTAATATTTTTTTCTAAACCCAATTGTTCTAAGTAATGCTGAAAACTTCGATTCACCGTTAATGTTGCTGACGTAAACACACAGGTTGCATCTAGATCTTCTAACGTTTTTTGAAATGCATTTTTAACGATGAGTGGCGATTGATGAATCATAAAACTATGGGTAAACGTTTCAAACCAATGAATGGTATTGGCATCAGGCTGCTGTGTTAATTTTTCAAAAACTATAGTTAACTCTTGCAAACGCTCCCAATAACTTTCTAAATTTTTACTACGTCCTGCCGCTAATTCTAGCGGTGCAGCCAAATCAGTTAATGCTGTTTTTACTTGCTCAATGGCTTGTTGACATGACTTATCAAAAGCAACTGTAGCCCAGGCTTGACGTAAGCCTGAATTGCCTAAAGCTAAACGCATATCTTTAATTGATTTGGATACTTGGTGTGCAGCTTGTGATAATTGCTTCATGTCTTTGGCATTTAATAAGTACTCAACATCAATATCGTTTGCTAAATCCAATATTTGTCGACTTGAAATTGTTTGCCCATAAAAACGTGTGGCAATTTCAGGGATTTGATGTGCTTCATCCCAAATAATTAAATCTGTTTCAGGTAATAGTTCGCCAAAACCATCTTCTTTTAATTGATAATCCGCCAATAATAAATGGTGATTAACAACAACCACATCGGCGTCTAAGGCGCGTTTTCTTGCTTTGTTAACATAACAGTCTTGGTAAAATTGACATTCTTGGCCTAAACAATTTTCACGAGTGCTAGTGACATGACGCCAAATTTCATTGTCTTCTGGGATGGATTTAATCTCATTGGTTTCGCCAAATTTAGTTCTGGCATGCTCTGTTCGAATTTGTTGAAATGCGCTGATTGTTTCTTTATTCAAAAACCGTAATTGATCGGTGTTCGCTAGTAAATGATGCTGGCAAATATAATTTTGTCGACCTTTTAATAAAGCTATTTTAATTGGTGTTTTTAAACTATTTTTGACTAGTGGCAAATCTTTATAAAATAATTGATCTTGTAATGCTTTAGTTCCGGTTGATATCACGACTTTTTTTTCGGCTAATAATGCGGGTATCAAATATGCAAATGTCTTACCCGTGCCAGTACCCGCCTCTGCAATCAAATGCTGTTCATTAGTAATGGCTTCGACAATTTTGTTGGCGAGAGTGTGTTGCCCTGCTCGTGGTGCAAAATGCGGCAAGGCTTTTTTGAGAGGACTCTCGTCTGAAAAAAAACGTGCGACTAATTCGGATAACAAAACGCTATTCTTCTTTTAAATATTGTTTTTTGTCCACAACATCTTTCCATTCATCTGCATCAGCTGGCGGTTGTTTTTTAACGTTGATGTTAGGCCATTTTGTTGAAAGATCGGCGTTGATTTGTAAATATTCTTGATATTGATCGGGTAATTCATCTTCTGAATAAATGGCATTCACCGGACACTCAGGCTCACATAAAGCACAGTCAATGCATTCATCAGGGTTGATTACTAAAAAATTAGAACCTTCATAAAAACAATCTACCGGACAAACTTCTACACAGTCCATATATTTGCAACGAATACAAGGTTCAGTTACTACAAAAGTCATTGTTTTCTCCTGTTTATAGGATAATGCAAATTGAGTCAGTTGTTACATGATTTGAAGGGCGTCTCGACCATGGATGGTAAGTAGAGCTGAGTACAGGGATGTACGTCCCTGAAAATCATGTAACAACTGACTCATCAAAACGTTATCAGACAATTGTATCCTAACGACGCGCACTACGCCACCAATACATCCACACCCCAGGCAACGATAACACTATAATGCCTACAATCAAAAATCCTTCATAAAACCAAATATTTCCTGTTTCAATCTGTGATGGTGGAATAAATCCAATCACAAGTGTTGCAAATGAAATCAATGTCGCCATACCTGCAACCAACCACATGCCAAAATTACCGCCAGGTAACTTATACGCCCTAGGCACTTCTGGATGCGAATAGCGTAAACGAATTGCACTGACGAATAGCAAAATATACATAAACATGGTCAATTGTGAGGTTAATGCATTTAATAACCAATAGGAACTGCTAATCGTTGGCATGAATAAATAAACCGTTGCTAAGGCACTGCCTATCAGCGCCTGCCAGAGGAAAACATGGGTTGGCACACCGTGTCGATTTTGTTTAGTTAATTTTTCTGGCAAATAACCATATTCAGCCGCCACTAAAATACCTTTACTGGGCCCTACTAACCATGTATTCATCGCTGCAATTGCGCCTAGTGCCGTTAAAAATGCAAAGATTTTGACAAAGCCACCTAAATGAAATGTGGTAAAAAATAATGTCACCGTTTGCATTAAACCCGCAACCAAACTGATTTCCCTTTGCGGTACAACAACAGCAATGGATAAGGTTGCTAAAATTGCCGTTACCACAATCACCAATGCCGCCATAAAAATCGCTTTGGGAAAATCTTTTTGAGGGTTTTCAACTTCCTGTGCATGAAATGCGGCAACTTGCATACCCGCATAACTTAACACTAACCCAGCTAAAAACGCGGTTTGTCCTAAATGCAAATGTGGCAAAAATGACTGTACTGAAAAATCGATTTGACTGGGCTGCCCTGACAGCAACCAAATAATACCTAATAAAATAATAAACGCGCCCGGCAACAAGGTGCCAAACATAATCCCAAAACTATTAATTAATCCTGAAACATGTACGCCGAAAAAGTTAATCAGTGTTGAGCCCCAAAAAATGGTT
>Ga0100380_10008338_pt1 | contig 10220 bp, 7 predicted proteins | sample CryGeymeta201504_FD_80417 | JGI IMG/M metagenome (GOLD analysis project Ga0100380, IMG submission 80417) | Groundwater microbial communities from Crystal Geyser aquifers in Utah, USA - Crystal Geyser metaG 2015-04 | ecosystem: Environmental > Aquatic > Deep subsurface > Groundwater | place: USA... | reverse complement strand
TGCGCACGTTGGGTCACGTCGCGGATCGACACATGGATGGCCGGTTGACCATCGAAGACGATGGCCGTGCCCTGCACTTCCACGTCAAAGGCGCTGCCATCGAGCCGCACAAATCGCGACTCCTCCGTCGCGGTCAATGCGTCACCACACTGCAGCGCACGCATGCGCGCCGCCTGCTGTGACTGGAATTCAGGCGCCACCAGGTCAGTTGTCGACTTGCTCAGCAAGTCAGCGAGTGAATTTGCGCCAAACAATTGCACCGCCGCCGGGTTGGCGTACACGACAGTGCCCAAACGGTGGACCACCACTGCCTCGGGGGTGTTTTCGGTCAGCGCCCGAAAGCTCGATTCGCTGGCGCGCAGCCGTTCACCCGCGTGGGCGCGCTCCAGCGCGATTTCTGCCAGCCGCGTCAGCTGGACCAGCAAGTCCACATCGCGCACATTGGGCGCCAAAGCGGCCTTCTGGTACACAGAAAACACGCCAATGACCTTGCGCTGCACGTCAAACAGCGGTTGCGACCAACTGGCGCCCAAACCTGCTCTCTGCGCGCGCTCACGGTAGTCCTTGGTGGTCTCACTTTTGGCCAAGTCACTGACCACTACCCGTTTGCCACTGCTGGCCGCTGTGGCACAGCTGCAGATACCATCACTCACCACCAAGCCGTCGAGCGCATGGACAAAATCTTCATCCAGCCCAGCCGAAGCCACGACCCGCAGGCGTGCCGGCTCTGACTCGGCCTGCACCAGGAACAGGGCGCAAGACCAATCGGCGCGCAGTCCGTGCAAACCGTCCGCTAGCGTTTGCAACAGCAGCGGCAACGCACCGTCCTGCACCACCAACTCCAGCACCTTACTGCGGAGTTGTCCGAACTGGGACAAGCGCCAGCGTTCGGTAATGTCCTGGCCAATACCCAGAAGCGCCTGCACGCGGCCCTGCGCGTCATGCAAGGCGATTTTGTTGACCTCAAGCAAAACCTCGTGCGCGCTCTCGGCCGAGGCGAGCCAGCGCTGCGTCGTCATCATGGTGCGCGATTGCAGGCAAATCTGATCGTCCTCACGGTACAACTGCGCCTGCTCTGGCGGAAAAAAATCGTCGTCCGATCGGCCCTGTACGCTGGCCACGGGCAGGTCAAAAAACGCCTCAAAACGCGCATTGCAGGTGATGTAGCGCCCCTGCAGGTCTTTGAGCCAAAACAGTTGCGGCACGTGTTGCAGGATCGCTTGCAGCTGCTGGTTAATCTGGGTGAGCTCGTCGGTCTGCACGTCAAGCTCGCGCTCGCGCTCGCGAATCTGCGCCAGCAGCTGGTTGATGCGCGCCATCAGCAGCCCAACCTCGTCACCCTTGGCTTGGGTTGGCTTCTCTGTATTGGACAACTGTGCCAAGGTATCCGCAGCAGCCACCAGGGGTTTGAACTGACGCCGTAAATACCACCAGGTGGCACCGCCTGTGATCAACGTCAGCAACGCTGCCACCAGCAACAGCTGCTGCTGCACTTGTTCAATCGGGCCAAATACCTCACTCAAGGGCAACCGGCCCGCCAGATGCCAATTGGCCGCCGGGATTGCAGCCACCGACAGCAAAACAGGCACGCCTTTCGCGCTAGCGACGATGTGCGTGCCCGTCGCACCGGTCATCGCGGCGTCGACATCTGGTTCAACGCCAGTTGTCGGGCTGCGGGTCATGGCACGCAGCGGATCGGTCGCGGCCACAATCACGCGCTGCTCGCCCGCCACCACCATCAGACTGCTGGTGCGCTCGGGGAACAAGGCGCCCAGGTGGTCGAGAAAACTGTTGCCCCGCAGTTCAATGATGCCGGCCAGCCAACGCTTGGGGCTCGCGCCTACCGTCGGCAGCGGTGCCACCAGGCTCAGCACGGGCACCTGCCGCAACGGACCCAGTGAGGGCGGCGCGACGACCGCGCGTGTCAGCTGGTTGAGAACCGTCTTGTTTGCTGGCGTCAACGCCAGGCGCGGTGCCTGGCGCCCGGCCTGGGTGGGTATGCTCACCAACACCGCGCCGTCCTCATCAAACACCAATGCGCCGCCGTTGAACAAGGTGGGCAACAGCGCGCGCTCTTGCAACGCGGCCTGCAGCAAGGCTGGTTCAAACTGCTGCTCTGCGGTGATGCCTTTGGCCACTGCGTCAAGGGTTTGCAGCCGGATGATGAGCTGCTCGTTGATCTGATTGGCCAGCAACACCACCGAGGTGTTTTGGGCAACGCTGGCACGCTGTTCAATGTCGCGGCGCAGCAACGATGTGGCGTACCCCGCCAACACCCACAGACCGACCACCAGCACCAGCAGCGTGACCAAGGTCACGCGTGCTTTGACAGAGTGTTTCAAACCAAGAACTGATCTCATGGCCAATTGCCGCGAAAATGAACGGCAGTAAATCGCGCTGTCTCTGGAAAAAAAGGCCCCCCGGCAACGCGAGCGCAGGCAAGCCAAGGCAAGTAGTGTACGAGGGTGTTCTACTTTAACCACTTACATAGGCTGATCCAATCCCCCGTTCGGGTGATATCTACCGACTTGAAACTGAAACATGCTTGACTTTGAATCGATCCAACGTGCCGCCACACGGCTACAAGACCATGTGCTGCGCACACCGTGCGTGGCGTCGCACACGCTGTCTGACATCACCGGCGCCAAGGTCTTTCTGAAGTTTGAAACCCTGCAGTTCACCGCATCGTTCAAGGAGCGCGGCGCCTGCAACAAATTGGCACAACTCAAGCCCGAGGAACGCGCACGTGGCGTGATCGCCATGAGCGCGGGCAACCATGCCCAAGGCGTGGCCTACCACGCGCAGCGCCTGGGCATCCGCGCGGTGATCGTGATGCCACGCTTTACGCCCGGCGTGAAGGTCGAACGCACGCGCGGCTTTGGTGCCGAGATCGTGCTGCACGGCGACACCCTGGACGAGGCACGCAGCCATGCACTGGCGCTGGCCGAACAGCAAAAACTGGTCTTCGTGCACCCCTACGACGACGCCGACATCGTCGCCGGCCAGGGCACGGTGGCGCTGGAGATGCTCGACGAAGTGCCCAATCTGGACCTGCTGGTCGTGGCCGTTGGCGGCGGCGGTCTGATCGCCGGCATGGCCACGGCGGCCAAGGCGCTCAAGCCGGACATCGAGATCATCGGCGTACAAACCACGCGCTTTCCTGGCATGGTCAACGCCATCAAGGGCACGCACCACCCGCAAGGCGCCAGCAGCATTGCCGAAGGCATTGCCGTGGGTACACCAGGCCTGTTACCGCAAGCGATCATTCGCCGCCTGGTCAGTGACCTGGTACTGGTGGACGAGGGCGACATCGAGCAAGCGATCGTGCTGTTGCTGGAAGTTGAAAAAACGCTGGTCGAAGGCGCTGGCGCCGCGGCGCTGGCAGCGCTGCTGCGCTACCCGGACCTGTTCCGGGGCAAGACGGTGGGGCTGGTGCTGTGCGGCGGCAATATTGACCCGCTGCTGCTGGCCTCGATCATCGAACGTGGCATGGTGCGCGCCGGGCGGCTGGCGCGCCTGCGCGTGAGCGCGCGCGACGTGCCCGGCACGCTGGCCACCATCACCGCCACCGTCGCTGCCGCGGGCGCCAACATCAACGAGGTACACCACCAGCGCGCCTTCACCACACTGGCAGCGCAAAACGTCGCTATTGAACTGGTGATCCAGACCCGCGGGCCGCAGCATATTCAGGACGTAATGCAAGCGCTGGGAGACGCCGGCCTAGCTGCCGAACTGCTGCACTGACAGGTCACCCGGGCAACTGCCATGAATTGCCAGTTTCTTGATCAAACCGCTAGCTGGCTTGCCACCCTTTGGTTAAACTGCGCTTCACTTTAAAGGAGTCCCATCATGAAAGTCCTGCTGGCTGTAGACGGTAGCGCGTACACCAAGAAAATGCTGGCCTATCTGGCCGCCAATGACTTGTTCTCGCCCAAAAATGAATACGTGGTGGTGACAGCGCAGGTGGTCTTGCCAGCGCAGGCGCGCGCCGCGCTGGGCAAGGAACTGGTGCAGAAGTATTACGAAGACGAAGGCTTGCGCATCGTCACGCCGGTTTGCAAGTTCCTCCAGCGCCATGACATCACGCCCAAGTGCATCTGGAAAACCGGCAAGCCCGGCGAATTGATCGCCAAAACCGCCACCGATGGCAAGTTCGACCTGGTGGTCATGGGCTCGCACGGCCACGGCGCGCTGGTCAATCTGGTGGTCGGCTCGGTCGCCACCGAGGTCCTGGCCAGCTGCAAGGTGCCGGTGCTGATCGTCCGCTAAGTGATATTGTTTTGAGAGCTGCTTGCGCTTGTCAGACAGGGGCTAGCGTGCTCTCAAGCCATCAAAGCAAGTGCTGAGTACCAGTTCGGTGATCTGTTCGTCAGAAAACAGACCGCCCATTTGCAGGAACTCCACCACCGAGTCGCAGGCGCGGGCAAAGAAGGTATAGAGGATGGCAATGGCCGGCAACGCCGGGTTGAGGTGGCCTTGCGCTTGCGCCGCTTCGATCCAGGCGCCCAGCCGGTCGCTCACTTCCATCAGTCCGTCCATGTAGTCGCGGTTGTCGATGAGTGTGGCGCGCAAACTTGAATTCTGGCTCGGCAGCGATGGCATGTCGCCAGCAAGCTTGACCTGCAACACCCAGCGCACCACGGCGCGCAGATTGTCCAGTGGCGCCGCCTCAGCGGGCAGCGCGTTGATGAAGTCTTGCGCCCGGCGCATCACTCGCACCATGGCGGCGGCGGCCAGGTCTTCCTTGCTGGGGAAGTGCTTGTACAGACTGGCTTTGGCGATACCCACTTGCGCGGCCACCTCGTCGACCGTCATGGCGTCAAAGCCTTTTTCCGCCAGCAGGCGATTGACCGCATGGATGATTGCATCCTCACGCACTTGCAGCATGCGTTGCTTAAAAGACAGCTTGACCGGGGCAACAGAGTTCATCGCCGGATGTTAGCCGAGGTCGGCAAATTTTGATGCCACGAGGCCAATTTGTTACTGATTGGTTTTTTCGGTACCGTCATTGCCCACCAGTACCTGGGCGGCAGCCGTCTTCAGCGCCGTGGTCAACGCGTCGAGCAAAACAGAGTTGAGGTTCCAGCAATGCCAGTACAGCGCCACCGGCAAAAAGTGATCTGGCATCAGCGCCACCAAAGTGCCCGCCTGCAAGTGGGCACGCACCTTGAGTTCGGGCAACACGCTCACCCCCCAACCGGCCAACACCGCGCGTACCTGGCCTTCGGAACTGGGCACGTACATCTGACTGAGCGTGACGTGCTTGAGCCCGCAGGCGCTGGCGACAAACTCCGACTGCAAATCGTCCTTGCGGTTGAACGCGATGAACGGCAACTGGCTGAAATTGTGCGGGCTCAAACCCTGCGGGCAGCGCCGGGCGGCAAACTCGGGGTTGGCCACCGCCACATAACGCATGGCACCCAGCGGCTCCACCTTGCAACTGCGCAGCGCCGCGCGCAGCGTGGTCACACAGCCGAGCACCCGGCCTTCGCGCAGCCACTCGAAAGTGAAGTCCTGGTCGTCGGTGATGATCTCCAGCCCCAGGCCCTGGCAAGCCAAGGGGCTCAGCGCGGGCAAGGCCCAGGTGGCGATGCTGTCGGCGTTGACGGCGATCGAGATGCGCTCGTCTTCACCGGCCGCGCTGGCCACACCGGGGGCCAGGTCTTTGAACTCACGCTCCAGATCGGCGCGCAGCAAGCGCATCTGCATGGCATGCTTGAGCAGCAGGTGGCCGGCAGTAGTGGCTTTGAGCGGGCGGCTGCGCACGATCAGCACCGTGCCCACCTGCTCTTCCAGTGCGCGCAAGCGCTGCGAAACCGCCGACTGCGTGATTGACAAGCGCACCGCGGCGCGCTCGAACCCGCCTTCTTCAACAATGGCGGCCAGACACTCCAGCGCGGCGGGATCGAACGTGCTCATAAGGCCTTTGCGGTTGCAGATGACAGGGCATCAGTTTAAACGTCAAGCACGTAGCGCAGGGTTTCCCGGGTGCAATCTAAGGTGATGTGGCGCAAGCGCCCTGTCAGCGTGTCGGGTTTAGCGTTGCGCGGTGATTTTCGAATTGGCACGCCGCAGCGACCAAGGATAATCTCGCCCCTATGGCACTGATTACCCTTCTTGACGCCCAGCTGGCTTTTGGGCATGTTCCCCTGCTCGACCACGCTGATTTTTCCCTTGAGACACAAGAGCGCGTCGGCCTGATCGGGCGCAACGGCGCAGGCAAGTCCAGCATGCTCAAAATTTTGGGCGGCATGGACAAGCCCGACGACGGCACGCTGCAGGTGCAGGGCAACATCCGCATCGCCTATGTGGCACAAGAGCCGCAGCTCGACGCAGATGCAACGATATTTGAAGCTGCCAGCGTAGGAATGGCAAGGGCTAGAGCACTTATTGATGAGTATTCTTCGGGTCATGGTGATCTCGACGCAATGCAAAGCGAGATCGAGTCGCTGGACGGCTGGAACTGGGAGCAGCGTGTCTCTGAGACCCTGCAGCGCCTGCACCTGGACGCCGACGCGGTGGTCAGCACGCTCTCGGGCGGCAACAAAAAACGCGTGGCGCTGGCGCAGGCGCTGGTAACCGCGCCTGACGTGCTGTTGCTGGACGAGCCCACCAACCACCTGGACCTCGACAGCATCGAATGGCTGGAGGGTCTGCTGTGCGAATTCAAAGGCTCGGTCATCTGCGTCACGCACGACCGCTCGTTTCTGGACAACGTGGCCACCCGGATCGTTGAGCTTGACCGTGGCAAGCTAATGAGTTACCCCGGCAATTTTTCCGCCTACGTGAGGCAAAAAGAAGAGCAACTGGCGCAGGAGGCCGTCATCAACGCCCGTGCCGACAAACTGCTGGCGCAAGAAGAGGTGTGGATCCGCAAAGGCGTGGAGGCGCGGCGCACCCGGGCCACCGCGCGCATCGTGCGGCTGCAAGAGTTGCGCGCCAATCACCAGGCCAGGCGCAACGTGGTGGGCAGCGTCAACATGGACGTCGCCAGCGGCGCGGTCAGCGGCAAGCTGGTGGCCGAACTGACCCATGTGAGCAAATCGTTTGGCGACAAAAAGATCGTGCACGACTTCTCGGCCACCCTCCTGCGTGGCGACAAGATCGGCCTGCTGGGCCCCAACGGCGCGGGCAAAACCACTTTGCTCAAGCTGATTCTGGGTGAACTCAAGCCTGACCCGGCGCCGGCGAATTCCCCCACGCCCGAGCCCGGCCACAGCCCCTGGGGTACGGTGCGCCAGGGTGCCAACATCTCGGTGGCCTACGTTGACCAGATGCGCAACGCGCTGGACCTGGATGCCACGCTGGAAGACTTCATCAGCCCGGGCAGTGAGTGGATCGAGATCGGTAACCAGAAGAAACACGTCAAAAGCTACCTGGGCGACTTTCTGTTCAGCCCGGCACGGGCGAACTCGCCGGTGCGATCTTTGAGCGGTGGTGAGCGCAACCGCCTGCTGCTGGCGCGCCTGTTTGCCCGCCCCGCCAACGTGCTGGTACTGGACGAACCCACCAACGACCTGGACATCGACACTCTGGAGCTGCTCGAAGATTTGCTGCAAAACTACGACGGCACTGTTTTTCTGGTCAGCCACGACCGCACTTTTCTGGACAACGTGGTCACCAGCACCGTCGCCTACGAGGGCAACGCGCGCTGGCGCGAGTACGAGGGCGGCGTGACCGACTGGCTGACACAAAGCCGCCGCGCTGCCGAACTGGCCAGAAATAGTGATCAAAAAGGCATCCAGCCCAATAAGGACAAGCGCGAGCAGCTCCTAAAACAAGAGCATTTAAACGCGTCCGATGTGCCTCTGAGCACGCCTGCCAAGACGGCCACCAGCGCCGCTGCGCCGCCGGCCAAAGCGCGCAAGCTCAGCTTCAAGGAACAACGCGAGCTCGACGCGCTGCCCGATCTGATCGCGCGCCTGGAAGCCGAACAAAAAGAAGCTGCCGAGCTGCTCGCCGACGGCAGCCTGTACGCCGTGGACAACGCCCGCGCGCTGAAGCTGGCCACCCGCAGCGCCCAGATCGATGACGAACTGATGGCAGCGCTGGAGCGCTGGGAGCAATTGGGCGGCGTCTGACCGATGCGGCCGGCGCAGTCGTACTCAGACACGCAATGTCAAGCGGTTTGCCCAGCGTGGTAGCGCGAAAAAAACTGCTGCGTGGCAGCGTGCTGCGGGTGGTCGATGACATCCTGCGGCGCGCCACTTTCCAACACCACACCGTCGCGCATGAAGCAAACCTGGTCAGCCACCTCGCGCGCAAACGACATCTCATGCGTGACCAAAATCATCGTCATGCCGTCAGCCGCCAGGTCACGGATGACCCCCAGCACCTCGCCCACCAGCTCGGGGTCCAGCGCCGAGGTGACCTCGTCAAACAGCATCACCTGCGGCTGCATGGCCAGCGCCCGGGCAATCGCCACGCGCTGCTTTTGGCCGCCCGAGAGCTGCGCCGGATGCTGATCGGCCTTGTCTTGCAGGCCGACTTTAGCCAGCAGGGTGTACGCCTGTTCGCGGGCGCTGGCCTTGGGCGTGCGCCGCACGGTGAGCGGGCCTTCCATGACGTTTTGCAGCACCGTCATGTGTGGAAACAGGTTGAAATGCTGAAACACCATGCCGGTATTGGCTCGAAAACGCGCCAGCGCGCGATCACCCGGCAGGCGCGTGGCATCGCCCGAATAGGTCATCTCGTGCGTGCCGACGCGGATGCTGCCCCGGTCAGGGATGGTCAGCAGGTTGACGCAGCGCAGCAGCGTGGACTTGCCCGAGCCTGATGGCCCCAGCAGCGCCACCACCGACCCTTTGTCGATGTGCATGTGGATGTCCTTCAGGACCACGTGGTCGCCAAAGCTTTTTTGCAGTCCGTGGATGTCGATCATGGCGTCGTCCGTGTTACTCGGCGCGTTTGGATTCAAGCCGACGCACCAGCTTGCTTGCAGGCAACAAAATGGCGATGTACATCAGCGCAATCAGCGTGTAGGCCTCCAGCGGACGATAGGTTTCATGCGCCACGGCCTGCCCCTGGTAGACCAGGTCAGGCAGCGCCAGCACCGACAGCAGTGAGGTGTTTTTGAGCTGCATGATCGACTGGTTCATCAGCGGCGGGGTCATGCGCCGCAGCGCTTGCGGCAGCACCACCCGGCGCATCACCTGAAAGCGTGTCATGCCCAGCGCCCGCGCGGCGTCGCTTTGGCCGGGGTCGATCGACACAATGCCACCGCGAATGATCTCGGCGTAAACCGCCCCGCCGTAAAGCGACAGCGCCAGCACCGCCGCGACCGACGCGGTCATGGCCACGCCAATGAGCACCGGCAGCGCGTAATAAAACCAGATGATCAGCACCAACACCGGCGTGGCCCGAAAAAGTTCCACGTACCATTTCAGCGGCAGGTGAATGAGCCGGGTTTTGGCCAGCCCGCCGATGCCCGCCACCAGCCCCACCGACAAACCAAACACAATGCACAGCAGGCTATAGCCCACTGTGACCATGAGCCCGCTGGCAAAGAGCTGGCGGTATTGCCACAGGTAGCCAAAGTTCCACTCGTACACGCCAGCTCCTTGTTTCAGTGCGGTTTCAATGCGGCATCAAGATGAAGCATCAAAAGCTCACGATGGCAGGAATTTCTTCGCGCTTGATGTTCATCAGCTTGTCCAGGTTGCTCAGCACAATCGTGTTGATGGTGTCGGTTTTGCGCAGGTCGGCAATCCAGCCGTCAACATAGTTTTTCCAACGCGGGTCAGCCTCCATGCGCAAACCGGCGTTGGTGGACGTGCCCTTGATCGGCTCGGGCACCACCACATGGCCAATGCCAGGGTTCTTTTTGACAATACCCGCAGAGAGCGTGACCACCTGTGGCTGAACATCTGCACGCCCTGTTTGCACCGCCAGCGTGGCATCGGCAGCCTTCTCGAAACGCAAAATCCTGGCTTTGGTGTACATCGCCGTCACCAGGTTGTCGTAAGACGAACCGACATCCACGGCAATGGTCACGTCCGGCGTGTCCATCTCTTCCCAGGTTTTTGGGCTGAAGCCTTTTTTGGCGATCAGGCTGTAGGCATTTTTGTACAGTGGCTCCGAGAAGCTGATGACTTTCATGCGTTGCGGTGTTGGGTTCAGACCAAAGAAGATGTCGATCTTGTTGGATTGCAAGTCCAGCACAGCGTTACCCCAGGTGGTCTCGGTAATGACCAGCTTGGCACCAAGCTTGGTGGCCAGGT
>Ga0100380_10008334_pt1 | contig 10222 bp, 6 predicted proteins | sample CryGeymeta201504_FD_80417 | JGI IMG/M metagenome (GOLD analysis project Ga0100380, IMG submission 80417) | Groundwater microbial communities from Crystal Geyser aquifers in Utah, USA - Crystal Geyser metaG 2015-04 | ecosystem: Environmental > Aquatic > Deep subsurface > Groundwater | place: USA... | reverse complement strand
TGGTGACTATGAAAGTATACTAAGAAAAAATCCTTTACTTGATGTAATTGCAAAGACTTTAAACAATTCTAATGCAGAATTAAAAGAAACCTATGAGAGTAGATCAAAAGAAACATCTCTTGAAGGAAAAATTTGTAATTTTAAAGTTATTAAGCCAAGTAAATTAGTCAAATTGCTTTTAAAAGAAAATATAGATACAAACCTAATACAAGATAACTTAGATTGTATCACTAAAAAGTTTATGGTTGTGAAATATATGGATACAAAAAGTAAAAAAGGTGAAAAGAGTGTTAAATTTAACGGCTATTGTTTCTGCCCAAAACATCTTATTTCAGACTTATTCCAAAAACAAATATTCGAATATTTAACTAACTGTAAGGATATGACTATAGAAATGTTAGTTTTATATCACGACCTACAACACCATATTGTATTTGTAACCAATAAATACAGTCTAACTCATCATAAATATGATAACTTAAGTACCTTAGAAGAAAATCAATACGATCATAGCAAACTATATAACGGATATGTCAACAAAATAATTGAAAATAAAGGATTAGTTGTTAAGTTCTTAAACTCTACTACAATCTTTTCAAAATTCAGTAAAAACTTTAATAACTACATTGAAGGACAAACAGTCGTAGGAAAATTTGAAGATAATCTAAAAGTCAAAGAAAACCAAGACAATAAATATAATTTCAACTTAAACGTATATAAGAACAATACCGAAGATTTTATTATTGATGAAGGAAACTACTATATGAAAATAGTATTAGATAATTTATGCCTATTAGTTAACAATTGTAAAGCATTTAAACATATGAAAGATAGTATCATTGTAGGCTCAAACTTGAATGGAAAAATTGGTTTAATTAAGGACTACGGTATTATGATTACTTTTTCAGAATTTTCAGAGTTTACAGGTTTCCTTAGAAAAGAACATATGCTACTTAATTTAGATACATATCAACTTGGACAAGTCAAAGCATTTAAAGTTGTTGATTTAGACTTCGAAAACGCAATTGTATACTTAACAGATAAAGATGCCTTAAGTTTAGTTAGTAAAGAACTAAATAATGAGAATATAAAGAACTATTATAAGACTAATGTAAACACATGTCAAGATTTTACCATAGAGGTAGTCCAAGACTATTATATTTCTGTTTGTTTAAAAGATAATACTTCAATAAAGGGAATTTTACCATGTAATTTATTAAGCTTTAATTTTGGAGCTTCAAACTTATCAAAAATCTTCAATATTGGAATGAATTTAAATGTTAAGATCGTAAGTTATAATGAAGACTTAGGAAAACTTGTACTTAATTATCCAAGTCAAATTGCCAAAAAACTTTCTTCACCAAAAGTAGCATCTGCTCCAACACAAAATATAATTTCCTTAGGATACAATGTTCATGGTATAATTACAGGAATTAAAGGATCATTTATATATGTTTTCATGAGCAAAACTGCAATTGGTAGAATTCATTTATCTAACTTTGATGGAAATTTAGAAGAGATTAAGAAAAAACTTAACGATAATAAAGCAAAACACGGTAAAGAAAATAAAGAAACTTTGCTAGACGAAGACTTAAAAATTGACTGTAAAATTATACATATAAATGAGATATTAAAGAAGAATATAAAAATATGTGATTTAACAAGCTATACTAAGAATAATACTGACTTAATTGCTTCAAATAATAAAATATCAACTGTATTAGACTTAAAAGGATTTAATCCAAATGTAGGAGTCTTATCTAAACTAGATTTACAAAGCAAAACTCCAATGACTATAGAATATGGAAACAACCACAAAATAAAAATTGACTACTATAGAATTCCTTGCGACCTATTAAAGAACAACTTTTCAGCAAGTCTTTACGAAATGTTTAAAGTAGGACAACTTATTAATTTCTATTCAAAAAGTACAAAAGATAAAGATATTATCCATTCCTTAAGTCCTATAACAGATAAGAAAGGAGTAACTAATGAATTACATCCTAATGCAGGTGATAAATTGATGGTAAGAATAATGAAGTCATTCCCAGGTAAAGGATACATTGCAGCTATTAATGACAAGTTATCAGGTTTTGTTGATATCTCAGAAATAAGCGATGAATTACTTGCAAATCCAACAAACCACTATAAGTTAAATACAGTTTGCATAGCAAGGATCTTACAATTTGACGAAACTATTCAGAAGTTTATTATTTCCTTAAGAAGTTCTCTTGTCTCTGATGAATATTACAAAATATTAACCGAAGGAAGCAACTTAGAATATAAAAAGAAGTTTAGCTCATTTGAACAAATTGCTGATTATAGAAATAAAATATTTAAATACGGTATCAAGAATGTCATTCAACAAAACTTAGTATGTATCGGATATGTTATCAGCTCTTCAGAAAAGGGAATTTTCATCAAAATTAATAAAGATAACACAGTAAGAATAGCACTAAGAGAAATAGCCGATGAAAACTCTTCAAAACCTTACTTATTATATAACGCTGGTCAACTTGTAATTTGCAGAATTACATCTATCACTATGAACGAAGATCAAATTGATAAAATAAACGGATCATTAAGAGAAAGCATTGTGAAATATAACATAACAATGAAATTAAAAGACTTAGTTGTAAATAACTTCTATCAGTGTATTATTACCTCAGGAGACAATAAAAAATACAATGTAATAATATTAGGCTCGACCTTTACTGGAATATTAAAAAAAGACCAATGTAACAAAAAAATGAAAATTGATATATCAGCTAAACCTACTATTCTTTTACAACTGATCGAACTAGACAAAAATGTTAAACCTTTTATCATGAACTTTTCTAATGCAACATTCGATGAAAATGAAATTGATGATGCTCTAATAATAAATAAAGTATCTGAGGATTACTTAGAAAAAAATAAGTTTAGCTCAGAACTATACGATAACGTAAAACAAATATGCTTAACTAACCAAGAAGAAGAAATCGACCATGAGTTAAAGGATATCATAAACGATGCAAATGATATTAACTATGAAGAATTACTAAATAACCAAGAAGCTAATGAAAACAATGAAGTTGAATCAGAAAATGAAGAGGTCATTTATGAATCAAATACTGGTAATACAGGAAAAGATATGGATATTGACGAAGAAGATTTAGTTGAAGATAATGATAATGGCTCAGAACTCAACGAAGAGAATGTTATTTCAGACTCTGAAGATGAAAACCTAGATAAAGAGAACGAAGATGATATTGATCAACCTCATCATCTAAACAGCAAAAAGAGACAAAAAAGTCAAATGAAAGAAGAATTAATCATAAGAGAAAAAGAAAAGGAAATTCCAGATTATTTAGAAAACCCAGTTTCAGTAGACGACTTTGAAAAGCTAATACTATCAGATACTAATAATTCAGTCAATTGGATTAAGTACGCTTCATATATTTTAGACAATATGAATTTAGCTAGTAGCAGAAAAATATTTGAACGAGCTATTAAATCTATTGATATTACCAACTTAAAGGAAAAATTAAATATATGGATTGCATACATAAATTTGGATTATACATACGCAGACAGTGAAACATATAAATCAACAGTAGAAAGAGCATTAGAAGTTAATGATAAAAAGGCAATATATAAGCATTTAATTACAATTTACAGTCAGTCTAAAAAGTTCGACTTAGCCCTAGAGATATATAAATTATGTCTTAAGTCTTACTTCGGAGATATTGAATTATGGAAGAAATTCTTAGAATTTTTATTTGAAGCCAGCAAACAAGGATTTCAAAATGAAGACTTTGCTACTCCTAAAGATGGATTAAATAAGGCTTTACAAATAATTCCTAAATCTAAGCATATTGATGTAAATTTAAATTTTTTATAATAAATATTAATATTTTAGGTGTTAATTAAATACGGTCAATTACAATATAAATACGGTTTCCAAGAAGAAGCTAGATGCACATTTGACTCTGTACTCAAAAATCATCCTAAAAGAAGTGATATATGGCTTGTTTATGCAGATAAGGAAATAAAACATGGAAATATTGATAAATTCAGACTTATATTTGAAAAAATCTTTACAATAGACTTCAAGATAAAAGTATTAAAAACTATAATAAGAAAATACCTTGAGACTGAAATGAAATTTGGAACTCCAAAAACAGTTGAAAATGCTAAACTTCTAACACAAAAAATAATAACTGATAAAATGAATGAAATAAACGAGGCCCAAGAGATTGATGAAAATAATGAGAATAATATGGAAATGGATTAAAATTAAGTTAAAGACATAGATTTAATATATAACTTAAAGATAGTTGAAACAATATAAACATTTATTATAAATTATATTTATTAATTAATTTTAATGTATTGTTATAATATAAATTTTTGTATTTTTATTTAAATTTTAATATATTTAAATATTTAACGGCCTAACTTATTTAAGCTATTATAGTTAATTTAATGGAATAAATAATACATAAATGGAATTAAATTACTTGGTATTTCCTTCCCCAAAAAGTAGTTATAATTGTGAAACATTCAAAGGAAAAATATTATGGATTCCAAAAAAACAAGATTATAATTATAAAGATAAGTCTAAATATACAAAAAAATCATCATTAACATTGATAAGATCTTGTAGATCAAGTACAACAATAACGACTATTCAGAAAATTCCAAGTATTGACTTTTCCTTTGATAATAAATTTCAAAACAACTACAAGCATAAATCATCTAAAACTTTAGAAACACATAAAGAACATATTCCATGTATTTACATCAAAGCTAATAATTCAAATATATTTGGACTATATTTTCATGCTAATTATGAAGACCTAGGAGGATCTTATGAAATGTATAATAGCATATCGAATAAGCTAAACGTAATATTACATAATTAACTATAATATAGATAAATATAATTGCAATTGAATACCCAAATTATGGTGTTTATAAAACAACAGAAGCTTGTACTTCAGACAAAATTTTAAATGACTCAGAGACAGTATATAAGTTTCTAAATGAGATTATGAACATACCTGAGAAAAATATAATTATTATTGGAAGATGTATTGGTTCAGGACCAGCAATTCATCTAGCAGCTTATAAGAATCCTGCAGGACTATTTCTTATATCTCCGTTACTTTCTATAAAAGCCGCAGTTGAAAGTATATTTAATAAAATAAAAATGGGATGGTTGTTTAAAGCGTTTATTTCAGAAAGGTTTGATAACTCCTTATTAATGGAGAAGGTAACATGTCCTACACTTTTTATACATGGTAAAGAGGATGATGTTATTCCTTGGAATCACTCAACTGAGTTGATAAAATTTTGTAAATGTAAAAGTAAATTGATTACCCCTCTTAAAATGAAACATAATGTAATACATATAGCAAAGGATATCGTTAAAAATATTTATGATTTTATTCTTTATACAATGGATGAAGAATTTCTTGAAGAGTTAGATAATGAAATTATAGACTTTTCACACTCAGAAATTTCTGATAGTGAATGTGAAGCGACCGATCATTTTCCTAGTTTTATGTTTGTAGAGCCGAATAAATAAAGACTTATTAAAAAAATAAGAAAGCTTAGTTATATTATATAAGTATAAGAAATTAAAGAATAATATATAAGGATAATATTTATTAATTAATTAAATTATTACTATTACTCGTATTAAATTAATATAATTAATGAATAAAACGAATTATTTAAACGAATATTAATTACACGTTTACTTCATTAATAATTAAATTAATATGTTTTTTATTATATTTTATGAGGACGATTTACTTTTTCATTATAGGACTATCTTACATTTTCCTTACTTCTTTAATAGATTCTAAAAATTTAAGTAAAACTGTAAACAAAAAATTAGAAGAGAAAAGAAGGAAAGATAAAGATAGTAAGAAAAAAAAAGAAGATAATGATGGAAAAAAGGATATAAAAAAGGATAAAAAAGATAAATTAAAAGATCTAGAAGACGCAGAACATCACGAAGAGCATATTGATCCAGATCACCCAGAACATCCAGATAATATAGATAATCAAGATCACCATGATGATCATCCAGATCATCTTGATGATCACCACGATGACCACAATTATCCAGAACATCCAGAGCATCCTGAGCATCCAGGGGATGAAGACCATCATGAAGAGCATCTTGATGATCATAAAGATAGTAAAAGTGATAAAGAAAACCCAGATCATCTTGAAATGAAAGAAAGTTTTCATCCAGACCATCCAGGTGATCCTTCAAATGAAGAAGGAATTCATGATAATCACGAAATTGAAGAAAAAAAATAAAAGAAAAAAGGTAAAAAGGGTAAGAAAAATAAAGAAAAATATATGCATGATGATTGGCTACTTGATGATAAACCAAAGAAAAAAGGTAAAAAGAATAAAGACCAAGACTACGATGATTTTGAAGAAGAATTTGATCAAAAAGGTAAAAAAAGAAGCAAAGACAAGGGTAAAAAAGGCAAAAAAGATAAAGACATTAAAAAATTAGAAGAAGAAAGAGACGAAAAGTATGATAAATTTGGAGAAAGTCTTAGAGAAATGGACAAAGAATATGAAAAGGAAAAAGCAAATTCTGGTAAAGATGTTGATTTTAACAAGCTTGAACATGAAGATGATATAAAAGATGATAAAGAGAAAACAAAGAAAAAACCTAGTAGTAAAAAAGGAGATAAAAAGACTAAAAAGGGTAAAAACGATAAGAAAGGAAAAAATAAAGATAAAAAAGACAAAGACAAAGATAAAGACATTGATGAATTTGAAAATGATGAATTTATGGATGACGAAGCTTATTATGCCAAAAAGGATAAAAAAGAAAAAAAATTAAAGAATAAAACTCAAAAAGGTAAAAAGAAGGATAAAAAACAAAAACCTAAAAGCTTTCCTAAAATAGCCTCATCAAAAATAATAGAAGTTGATAACAGAAACAAAAATATAACTACAACAAATACTAATGCTGTTTTCCTAATATTTTTATATGAAAAATTTTATGGTAAACATTTAGAGTTCAATAACATGCTTGAGGAGTTATCAAAAAACCAAGAACAACACGGTTTAAGCGATGTAACTTTTCTCAGAATTAACGCAAAGAAAAGAAGAAGAATTGCTGAAGATCTCGGATTCCATGAATACCCTACATTAATACTATTATCAAGAAAACTTGAAATTAATATAGAATATGAAGGAGAACCAAATATTGAGAATATTGTTCACTTCGTTCATAGAATTACTAAGAATAATTTAATTGAAGTTAGTAGTATTAAAGACTTTACAAGCCAGGCCCAAGTCGGAAGTAACTTAGTTTTAGTCGGAGATCCCTCAAATAAACAGAAGATATTTGAAAAAATAGCTAAATATTCAAAGAAGTATTTTAAAAACACATTTGTTACGAACAGTAGAGATTTTCACGATAAGTTTAAAATCCCTCCCAATGACATGGATGCAATAGCATTTTTCACTCTAAATAAAACATTAAATGAAGGAGAAAGAATGAGGTTCTCACAGAAAGATTTAACTAAAGAAGCAATATTTAAAAAGGGAGAGATATACTCCAGAAGCATATTTTCTGATATTAATCATCATAAATTAGACAATGCTATATATAATAAGAACAAAATAATTATTTATTTATATAATAATAGAACAGATCCTAAAGTAGCTGATACTGAATTTGCTCTAAAACAATTAGCTAATAAATACAGAGAAGAGTATTGGTTCATGAGAGGATCAATTGATAAACCACTTACTGAAGTATTAACAGAGATATTCCGTATTGATCCTTCTGAGCTTCCAAGACTTGTACTAGTTGATAATGTCAAATCTAATACTTATGAATTAGACCAATATATTATGGATAAAGGAACTGAATTAAATGAAGAAAATATTAATGAATTTATTAAACTTCATCAAAAAGGAAAATTAGAAAGAATGATCTTATCTGAGCCATTGTCGAACGTATTTCCAAAGATAAGCGAAGAGGAAAGAAATAAGAACTTAAAATTGATTGAAAATAGCCTAAATAAAAATAATACATCTGAAATGGATGATGTTCCAACATATGATCATGTTTTACTTGAACATGTTATTGGTCTTACATACACAAAAGAAATCTTAGAAAATCCAGGAAAAGACGTAGTATTCTTTATCTGTTCATCTATTAAATCATGTAAAAGACCAGAAAAAAGATATAGAAGAGTGATTAATAAATTAGGCCAAAACGATAAACTATACTTTACTATTACTGATATACTTTATAATGATTTACCTGGACTTAACATAACTTCTCTACCAACTTTATTAATGGTCCCTGACATAAATATAAATACAGAAAAGAAAATGGTATTTTATAACAAAAAAGAGTTTACTACAACTTCTATTATAGACTTTATTAAAGAAAATGCCAAAACGCCTATTAAGTCAATTCTACCATTAGAAAATGAAAAATCAGTATTAGCAGGGGAATCAAAAAGAAAAATTAAATATAAAACAAGACAGAAGCTTGAAGCAAAACAAGAAATGGATGGTGGTTCTTCTATTGGAGGTGGTTTTATTAGGAGCATAAATAGATTTATATTCCAATATCATGATTCAGATAGTACATACGATGAAAGTATAGATCATGATATAGATGATTATGACAAAGATTATGAACCTCGTTATAATAAGAAACATGATGATTTATAGAGTATAGAAAATAAATAATTAAATAATTAGTTATAATATTAATTTTGCTTTAATTAATTTGTAATTAAATATTTAATAAGTATTAATATGATTAAATTTATTATAAATGATTACAATTATTTCTATATCATTTATCAAATTTTTATTATTTATTTTTATAAAATAAATGAAAGTTTTAAAACAAAGTAAAAATATTATTGATTCCAAAAGTTTTAATGATTTAAGCGACTTTCTTATAGAAAAGAATATAAGAATTTATAATGATATAAATGAAAAGAGTGAACAGATTAACCTTAATCTTGACGAAGTTAAAAATCTAATAGAATCTAGTATTTTATCCTTATTTGGACTAATTGAGGCTAGAAAGATTACATATTTGATAAATAAAATTCAAAATAATTTATTTAGTATAAAATACAATCAAAAAAATGAAAAAGCATTACTAACATCAATATTGCTGATAAATAATTCTGAACATAATTTTAGGATAAAGATTTTGAACAACTAATAGCTAGATAGATAGAAATTATAATTATTATATGCAAATTATTAAAATTAATTCAAATATTATTGATTAAAATTTATAATGACTATGTGTGTTTAAACAATAAATATTAGATATTATATAATTAAATAAAAATGTTATATATTAACTAGTTTTTCATTGTTTTTTATTTAAATTAAGTAAATTTAGAAATAATATTTAAATAATAAGATTAATAAATTTCGTTCTAAAATAATTATTAAATTAATTATAAATGGATAAACAAAATCCTAACAAAGAATCAAAACAAAAAAACACGAAAAACACAAATAATTTCATATCTGATATAATCAAAGACAGTCTAAAAGATTGGCTAAAAGATTTAGATTTCTCAATGAGTGTTGTCAATAATCAACTCGAATTATATGTAAAAGAGGTTGAAGTACGTAATGATTTATTAAAGAAATTTGGAATTCCATTAGATTTAACTAAAGGAAAGGTCGATCAAATAAAAGTCACAGTAAATAAAACTAAAATAAACTTATTAACTAATATTAATGTTACTTATCTTATATAGATACAAAATATATTACAAAAACCAATTTTAATAGAAATTTCTGGAATAAATATTGACATAAGAACAATATATCTGTCTCGAGATTATAAAAAGGATTTCAAAACACATAGAGAAAAGTTCTTAGACGAATGGGAAAAAAGACATAAGAAGTTTATAGAACAAATAAAGAAGAAAGATGAAGCAATTGACATGATGCTTAATTTAGCAATCGATAAACTATTAGTAATCAAAGTAGAAATACGAGATATAAAGATAAATATTACAGATAATGTTACAACACCTACTCCAAGGGTTATATCCCTTCGGATTGAAAGAATTGTATCATTTGGATGTGATTCAAGCTGGCAAGAAGTACCACAAGTAGATAAAAATGAATTGGGAAAAGTGTTTAGAAATACAAAAATTATTAAATTGAATGTATTGATATTAAAGGAGAATGAAGAGTT
>Ga0100380_10008331_pt1 | contig 10225 bp, 16 predicted proteins | sample CryGeymeta201504_FD_80417 | JGI IMG/M metagenome (GOLD analysis project Ga0100380, IMG submission 80417) | Groundwater microbial communities from Crystal Geyser aquifers in Utah, USA - Crystal Geyser metaG 2015-04 | ecosystem: Environmental > Aquatic > Deep subsurface > Groundwater | place... | reverse complement strand
TATTAATAGTTATTATTTGAGTGAAATATAAAAAATGAAAATTGTAAATGAGTTATTTGTTTAAAATATTCTTACATTATTTTACAGGAAATATTAAGTCAAATTTTAAGTTAACATTCTTTTTCTTAAAACTAATTATAAAAAGAAAGAAATTGAAAAAGTAATAAAGAAAAAATATGTTTACATTCAACAAAAAATAAATTATTTAAAATTATTATCTTATTGTAACTAAACATTAAGCAAAATAATATAATATATAAAACTATTTGATTTCTTATTTTATTTATTTAAATTAACATTTAGAATACTTTTAAATTAAATAATTAAAATTAATTTTATAAAATTAATGGGAAGTTGTGTTACATGTATAAATACACCAGAATCATCAGAAATTCCACTCGACCCTAGAAGAATGAAGGATTTAAGTAATAACTAACTTCTTTAACATTAAGTTAATAAATTTAAAATGAGTCCAAAACTTATGCTATGTTTACTTAAAATACAAGCTAGATTCAGAGGATTATTAACTAGAAAAAGAGTTAAAAGTAGTTTTAATCATAAATTTATGTTACAAAATGATCCTTATGGCAATTATGTTGTTGTTCAAAGTTCAAAAATTGTATTTTAAAAATTAAATATTATATTAGACTGATGATGAAATAAAAGATTTATTAGGAAGATATCATTCTCTTAAAGATAACATACATGTTGTTTTAAGACAATCTGTAGAATATGAAAATAAAGCTGTATATTATGGGGAATGGTACACTAAAATAATTTATAATATAAGGAATACTGAATCAAATCAAAGACATGGTAGAGGAATTCAAACTTGGATTGATGGTTCAAGATATGAAGGTTATTGGAAAAATGATAAAGCAAATATTCGTGGAAAATTAATTCATGCTGATGGTGATATTTATGATGGTAAACTTTAATTTAATAACAAAACAATGCTAAAAATTAAAAAAATTTATTCACAATAATTCTAATATTATTATAGGAGAATGGCTTGACGACAAAGCACATGGTTATGGAACATATACCCATACTGACGGTGCTAAATATGAAGGATACTGGAAAGAAGATAAACAAGATGGATTAGGAAAAGAAACATGGCCAGATGGTGCATGTTACCAAGGAGATTATAAACAAGGAAGAAAGTCTGGTCATGGAAAATTTAAATGGGCAGATGGCTCAGAATACGAAGGGCAATTCTTAGAAAATAATATACATGGAAAAGGTATAAATAAATGTGATTATTTGAATTAAGGTATGTATACTTGGAATGATAAACGTCAATTTATTGGTGATTGGAAAAATAATAAAATGGACGGAGAAGGTACTTTCATATGGCCAGATGAAAGAAAGTACCAAGGACAATATAAAGATGATAAGAAAGAAGGATATGGTGTATTTGAATGGTAAATAATAATTTAATGAAAGGAATGATGGAAGAAAATATAAAGGACAATGGAAAAATGGTAAACAACATGGCAACGGAGAATTTTTTAATCCAAGAGAACAAATGTGGAAGAAAGGTGTATGGAGTGAAGGAAAAAGAGTTAGATGGGCTAACGAAAATCCAGGACTTAACTAACTTTAGTATTTAATTATTTTTTTATAAACTTTTAAATATTTAAACAATTAATAAGATATTTATTGTTTCATATTTAATATGTAAAAGTTGTACTTTATTTAATTATTTTAATTACTTATTTTATAATTAATGTATATTTATTAATGATACTAATATAATTTATAAATTAACAACCTAATGTCAAAAAACATAAATTCAGATAAATGCGAAGAACTATCTGAAAATTTATTTCGAGCAATTAACAATGATGATATTACTGCTGTTAAAATTATATTTTCTAATAAAGATACATCACCTTGGGAATACAAAAACCATGAAGGGTTAAATTCTCTACAAATGGCATGTTTTAATAATTATACCACAGTAGTTCTAATCATATTAGAACAAATGAGTTGCAGACTAAATACAAATAAAGAAGTAATAAAAACATTTGTCAATGAAAAAACTGATCAGGGCTTTACTCCTTTATTATATGCTTCATTTAGAGGAAATATTGATATTATAAAATGTTTAATAGACAACGGTGCAATTCTTACTGAAACAAATAATAAAGGGCTTGATATAATGCATATGGCTGCCCAGGGTGATCAAGCAAGCTCTTTAGTTTTCTTCAAAGAAAAATATAACTTTAAATATGATACACCAGATATAATAGGCTCAACTCCTTTACATTGGGCTTGTTATTCAGGAAATGTATTTGCTTTTTCATTTTTGATGTCTTTTGAAAATATAAATATTAACTGTAGAGATAATGAAGGATTAACTCCACTTCACTTGGCAATACTGTCTGATAAAACTAGAATTATAAAAAAATTGTTAAGAAAAGGAGCTAATAAAGAAATAAAAGATAATAAAGGAAAAACTCCATCTGATTTAGCGATAGAAAAACGAAAGAAACTAATAATTAATATGTTAAACGATGATGCAGACTATTGTAGTTTTTGGTATAAAAATCAGCCATTGAAGAAACTTGTTAGTAATAATTATTATGTCTATTTTTATTCGATATGCCACTTAGTTATCGGAACTTTCATTTTTGTGATGCTACTTCCAATAATCAATGATAAGAAAACAACATTTACTTTCATTATTTTATTAATAATTGTAATTATTCTCTATTGTGTTTTATTTATGTCAGATGCATCAATAAAGAAAAATACTGAGATAAACTTCTTTAGTGTACGACAATAAAATACTAATTTTTATTTAACTTAATATATTTATTTATTAGAATTTAGTAGAGAATAAAGGAAACATACATGAATATTGTGCTTTATGTGCTATAAAAAAATTAAAATACACAAAACATTGTTATATATGTAATAAATGCATAGATGTTTTTGATCATCATTGCTTTTGGATTAACAATTGTATTGGTAAGAAAAACTTTATTTCTTTTTTTCTTTTTGTGATGTTTACCTTGTTTGATTTACTTCTAAATATTTATATTGGAATCTATAGTAATTAAATTTAATTATTATTAGTACTTGCTTCAAAGATTGATGAAAATGACAAATTAAATTTAAAGACTTTTCCTCCAAAGATTAATATAAACGCTTTATATTCTAGGATAAACGTGAACATCGTTTGTATAATAATAATTACAATATGTACTGTATTTTTAATCCCTGTTGCGTAATGCTTTTATTTATTTTAGTATTCTGTTTTGTATTCATTTAAAAAATCTGTTTATGAATAGATCAGAAGGAGTAAGGAGAGATATACTTTTCACAACAAATTCTGAGACAAATGCATTAATTTCATAATATGTATAATTTTAAATAATATTAGGTTTCATTATGAATTAAAAAGGAATAATTTAAATTTCACTATTTAACAAGTTATTTTGTAATTTAATATAATATGAAATAGTAATAAAATAATTAGAATAAAACAAACATATAATATAATTTACTTTAATTTACATTTACTTAATTTATTATAAAATATTTATAATTAAATTAATATTAAATAAAAAAGTATATTTATTGGTTTATGAAACAACGACTGGTATTTCTTTGTCTGAATTTAGTCCACTATTGTTGTTAATTTGATTAAAAATAGAATCAGGCTTCATTTCCATAAATGGCTTTTTACTAACTTTAAAGAATCTCATTCTTCTAGTTGCATCACTTTCCATTATAATATTATCAACAATCCAAAACTTAAATTAATAGTTAAAAAATATTATGTTACTTGAATGCAGTTCATAAAAAATGGTACTACAACCATAACAATTATTAATTCTAATCTAGGATAAACTTCTACTCTTTTTAATAAAAGGCTTCCGATATTTTCTAAAGCATCTGGTATTTTAATCTGTATAGAAAATGATACTATTTTCATTAAAATTGCAATTGCACTCCAAATTCCAGCTTGGATAGCCCATATTAAATAATCAATATGAAAATCATCATATTCCACTGAGCTAGGGTTATAATAATTACCACTCATCAAAGTCTATTTTTTTATTATGAATATTACTTCTATATTATACTTCCTTGCAATATAATCAATTATTCGGATTATTATCCAGATAAAAAGTATTCCTACTGTTGTATCCAATAGTACATTTATTAAATACCATACACAGGCATTATCATCATTTTCTTTACTTAAATGTACAGCAATAAAAAGATTTACAAAGTGAATAAGACATGCAGAGATTCCTTGCTTTGATATATCCTATATTGAGTTATTAAATTATAATAATACTAAAACCCAAATTTTAAATGTTCTTCGATGTGCCTCACAATGTCTTTTTACTTTGTTTAAAATTTATTATATACAAACTAAAGAAAAAAATGAAAAAACTCCTAGTCCTAATTGAACTGTAAATCCAAACATTCCGAATAATTCACAATTATTTTCTGACATTATTTAAATTTAATAGTTAAATGATTATTAAATAAATAAATAAATTAATAAATAAATAAATAAATAAATAATGAAATAAATAAAGTAATATTAACACTTATAAATTAATTTGAGTAATAAATAATATTATTATAAAAACAATTATTTCAATGGCTTTTGACAGTTTAATATATAATTATAAAAATAACAAGAAATAAATAGACGATGCCTCATATTGTCTATATGGCTAATATAATCGTCCGTATTTTTTATTAAATTACATTAATCAATTTAAAATATAGCTAGTATTGCAGTTATAATTATAAAACTTATGCTAATTTAAGACTATATAACTTAAAATAATGTATAATATATAATATAACTTATAATTAATAACTCATTGGTTTGATGGTAGTTATCATAAAGATTTAATAATGTAGCTACATTTATCTTAAACTTAAAGAACTGTAAACTTCTTAAAAATTAATTATGCACATCTTTAAATTTAAATATCCAATAAGTTTTGTATAAATAATTCATTTATTATATATTAAAATATTTTTATGTATTGTAGTACTTTTAAAAAAATGACTGAAAAAAACAAAGATTTCGTAGATAACAAGAAAAGAACTTGCAATTCATCTGTAAATAGTCCAATTAACGAGAAGAGTCTTGATCTTATCCTCCCACACTTTTTAGTAAAAGATGTAGATGCATTTGATAAAGATTTCGATTTCTTGGATGAAGTTGCTGGTTCCCAATCTTTGGCTCAAACGACACTCCCATTAGATGAGGTAAATGAAATGGATTCTTTCACATACAATAATTCACCTAATGTATTTTCAATAAATTGGGACATTAAGAATAAAGATAAAGCTTTCCAAAATTACTCCCGTTCATATGGAACCTACCCATCTCCTCAAGAATCCAAAAAGATGAATTTTCAAATTGGAAACAAAAATATGAAAGATAATCACAACATCTGGGATAATAGTGGTATAATTTTCATTAAATTTTGTTATAGGTATCACACAAAGTAAAAACTTTTCTGAAAAAGAAAATATAAATAAGGTACCAAACTGTCAAAATGATCTTCAAAATAACAAAAAGTCTGATGAAGAATATGAAGAATTTGATAATAAAGGACGTTTTTTCAATGCTGATACTATTAAAAGCCAACAAACTAAAACAAAATCTAATTGTAAGAATAATTTAAGGAATTCAAATAATCAAGAGCTAAAATATAACAATAATAACTTAAATGGAAATAATAATATTCAAAATATTCAAAATATTCAGAATATTCAAAACATACATAATAATGGAAACAATGGTATGAATTCCTTTAAAGAGATGCAAAGTCAAAGTAATCCAAATTTCAAACAACAAGAGAATCCCAACCATACCGGATACCCTTTTTCATTCCATAACAACTATAACCACTACCAACAATTCTATTATCAAGTTAATAATCCTCAACAAATGTTCCAGAAGCCTCCTAAAAGCTTCCTTAGTCAAGAACTTGGAGGAACTAATTTCTTCAATAATCAAAACATGTTTCCAAATCAAATGCAAATGGATCAAAATTATAGAAACTCTACTAATGTAAAACCAATGCCTAATCAGATGTCCAATAGATATGACAGTCCAGAGATTAGAAGTCAACTACATCCTCAAGCTCCATTTTACCAAACTATTCAAGACTTTCAAAAGAGTCAAAGCGGAAGTCTCTTCCAATCTAAGAATAGCCATGAAAATTTGGCATATGGTCCTAATAGTTTCAATATGACTGAGCTGAGTAAAAATTTAGTTTATCCTCCAAAAAAACATTCTGAATCTTCAAATTATTCAACAAGCACTTCTATAAATGAACAGTCAAAGTTTAACTCAAGAACAATGTCAATAATTGAGAAGAAAAATATCGATGACACCAAAAATCTTATTGACTTCCTGAACAGTCTTGATGAAGATCTCATAGATTATGTAAGAACTCAAAAAGGTTCAAGGTAAAAATTATTTAATTAATTAATAATTATATTTTTTAGAAATCTTCAAAAGTACTTAAACAAGATTACAAACGAAAACCTTGATATTATTTTCGACAGGTTAGACAATCGTTTCTCTGACCTAATGGTAGATGTCTATGGCAACTACCTATCCCAAAAGCTAGTTATTTGCTGCTCACTTAACCAAAGGATTAGACTTCTAAAAGCTGTAAAAAATTAATTCTTATATATTAATTATTTAAACTTTATAGATTTCCAAAGAATTTTATTACATCGCCTGCCACTCTTCTGGAACCCACGCTTTGCAATCCCTTATTGACACAATAAGCACTACTCAGGAACTCGACATCATCAGAGATGCTATCAAAACACAGATCTTGCCTTTATGTTTTGTAATAAATTTTAATTAATTATTAATTATTTTAATTTTATTATAGGATAATAATGGTACTCACGTAATTCAAAAACTTATTACTTGCTTTGAGGAAGACAAAAGAAGTGGCCTATTCAATGATGTCTTAGTCAATAACTTATCTGAACTAATCAACGACACTAATGGAATCTCAGTTGTAAGCTTATTTTTTTAATTTAATAGGCTAAAAAATTCGTGAATATGAATAAGAACCTTGAAATCAGGAATCAAATCTTAAATACCATTATTAAGAATGGAGTTTCTATTATTACTAATTCTTTTGGAAATTATATGGTGCAACATATATTCACAGTATATAAATTTATTAAAATTTTAGTTATGGGGTCCTACAGTTTGCAAAGGAGTTATCAACATCATTAAAGAAAATGTTATGGCCCTGTCAATTCAAAAATTCTCTTCTAATGTTGTTGAGAAGTGTTTTGAATTAGCTGATTACGTATATATTTTTTAACCCTATTAGAATACCAAGAAAGAAATTGCTCTTGATATGTTTAATAATTCCAAAATTACTAACTTGTTCAAGAACAAGTATGGCAACTTCGTGTTGCATAAGGCTTTGCAATTACTTAAGCCTGAAGATAAGTCAGACCTTAAAGAAATAGTTTTAAAAAAACTAAACAATGGCTTTAACAAAGATAGGTCGAAGTATAACGACTTATTGGAATTATTCTGATTTCAAGAGTGAAGATTATTAGAATAATACATTAGGCTAATATTAATATATTTGACATTTAATAAAAATATTATATAATTATATTATACATATTACTTTATAATTGTCTAATAATTACTTTAAAGTTAGTATTTATTTAGTATTATATACATATTATTTATTTGTATTTATATAATTAATAAGCATTTGATCAATAGCTAATTTATGTCCCCAAGGAATTCCTTCTTTTAAATCTGTATTCCATGAATTAAGATTTTCATGATTTAATATAGTCTTTTCAAATTCTCCACTTCTTTCAACAAAAGCCTCAAATTCTCCTTCTCGTTTATTAAACAAGGAATTTAAATCTTCAAAATTCATCCAAGCATAAGCTCCTACCTCTTCCAATTGCATTTTAATTTTTATATTGTCTTTATGTTCATTTATTTTAACTAAGAAATATAAAAGAAAAATATGGGAATTTGGAACATCAACATCTAATGTTTCTGGATATATACTTTCATATGCTAATAATGGTTCAATTGATACATTTGACGTAGATTTCTTTTCTTCGAATTGTGAAAATAAGTTTTCATCGCTCTCTTTTATGGTAAACAAATCAAGATCGATTCCAACTTCTTCTTGAATTTCTCTTTTCAAACAGGTGAAGAAATTATCTCCCTTATCAAATCGTCCACCTGGAAATACCCTTAATAAATAAATTATTAATTATTTATTAATTATACCATGCTTTAGGAAAAGTTCTTAAATGATCAGCTCTTCTTGTTAATAATATATGTCCCTTTAATTATATTATTAATTATTATTTATTAAGAATTTTTAATTTTATTACTTTGGAATCCATTATTATTCCAACTGATGCAAGTCCAAATTCTTTTTCTTGATTAACTTTTGTTATTAAATGTTTATATGTTTCGTCTAAAAATAATAATTCAGCAGAGCAAGTGTGAAAATGCAATATTGGAAGTATGTATAATGAATTTTTATTTGGATCTTCTTTTTTGTATTTTCTTATTACAAATTTTTTCTCATTATCAATCGTTTCTTCTGATATTTCAATCTAACTTATTATTTTATTAATTACTATATCAGACGGAACAGCATTTAATTGAGACAAGACACAATTACTGAATTTGATTTTCTCAAATTTTTTATCTTCATAATACGTGTATAACATTTTTAATTTATTAATTATAAATTCTATTATATAGTTTACCGTATAATAATGAACTTATAATAATTAATTTATTTACGCATTTTAATACAATTCTTTTAAGAATATGATATTTATAATATATTGTTTCATATTTACAAATGAAAAGTTAATTTAATAATACTATTTTTTTTCTTCTACAACTATTTCTACTAACTTTACAACAGATGATTTTGTAGATTTTGATTGGTCTATGCTTTTGTCATCTGGGCTTTTTTGAAATTTAACATTATTAACAACTACATTTTTTTCAGGACTATTACTATTATTTTGTTTAGCATATTTATCTATATAATTGTTTTTATTGGATTGTATCTTTTGAAATATATTTCCTATTACTAGTTATTTATTAATGTTATAATAAAAAGTATTAATATTACCATTATCAGTATTATTATCGTCGTCTAGATATTGAATTTTATCGACATTATTATAATTAAGATTGACTGTATTGGGTTTCACATATGGATTACTACGATTACTTATAGACTAAATGGATAATTTTATTTAATATTACCTTAGTTGGCACATTTTTATTTGATAATGTAGCAATTGAATTTACACTTTTACTACTAGTTCTGAAGTGTTTATTTGCTTTGTTTAAAATAATAAATTATATATTATAAATTATTACCTCCTTTTAAGAATATGAAAAGAGGTATATCTGCTGGATCTGTCATAATTGTTAAATGTTCAAAAAATTGTGGTAAATTAAATAGAGTTTTCTCAGAAACTATCATAGGATTTTCTAATTCTTCCTTTAATCTTGGATCAAGTAAGTTCATATATTCACTTAATGTTCTTAGTTTCATATTATTTTTAACTAAGAAATAAGCAGTACTATATTGATTATTAATCACAGCAACATCTAAGCAGTTTTGATTATCAGCATTTTTATAATCTAAATTAACTCCTTTTTCAAATAAAAACTTAACAAATTCAACATGATTTTTTCTTGCTGCTATTATCATTGCAGTGTCACCATTTTTTATCGGAAGATTTATATCAGCTCCATACTGAAGTTAGTTGTTATGATTAATTAAATATTTATTTACATCAATTAATATTTTTGCCATTTTAGTATAGCCATATGATGCACTCATTGCCAAAGCATGGCAATCATTATTAACATTTGTATATGAATTGACTAAATGTGAGTATTTCTTGCTATAAATATAAAATATACTTTAAGGATAAAAATAAGTTTTTGTTCGTTGTTCTCCTTAACAAAATCTGTTAGTTTTAATTGGCTACTTTCAACTCCCATTGAATTTAATTATTTTTATTCATTATATATAAAGGTAATAAATTATTTATAGTTTTTATAGTCTTAAGTTAAAAATTATAATAATATATTAATAGGAATTAATTTATAATAAATTTAATATTTTAAATATTAATTGGGGATTGGGGATTGGGGATTGGGGATTGCAATCCCCAATCC
>Ga0100380_10008329_pt1 | contig 10229 bp, 6 predicted proteins | sample CryGeymeta201504_FD_80417 | JGI IMG/M metagenome (GOLD analysis project Ga0100380, IMG submission 80417) | Groundwater microbial communities from Crystal Geyser aquifers in Utah, USA - Crystal Geyser metaG 2015-04 | ecosystem: Environmental > Aquatic > Deep subsurface > Groundwater | place: USA... | reverse complement strand
TCCTGGCTGCTATTGCTGATTTGCTCTGTACTTGTACTTGGCACCAAAGAAGCATCTGGGAGAGCTTCTAGAGCCTTTTCAAGCAATGTCAACGAAGCTTCTTGCGTATTGGCTTCGCCTTCTTTAATAGGCATTTTCTTCAGAAAATCCAGAGCCGTTGCTGTCTCTGTGAGATGATACGACTGTACCAGAGCTTCCTTCTGTTGCGCCGTCAATGATTTGGGCGTAGCTCCATCTGATTCTATTTGTACAGGCGGCCATTCCAGGAATCGATCGTCCTCGCTGGGAACAAAACCAATCGCGCAAAGCAACTCACGTCCTCCCTTAAGTTTATCAACCTTTTGGAAGGAATCGTTGGATGTAAAGACTCTTCGAAATCGTGGTAGGTGAGGGTTTTTGGAAAGATTGCTCACATAAAGAAAGAGAACCTGTGCTCCTGCTTTCAATGCTACTGGGTCATTTGCATTCAATCGTACAAGGTCAATCACTGCTTTGCGTAAATCGCGAAGATGCCGAGCACTGTCATCGACTTCGTCGATGTTATCGACCACGTCGATGTTTGGTTTTTCATCTGATATTGGCAAGTCTTTGGACATAATGTCATCCTCTTCTTTAGTTTCTAAGGTGGCACCTGACGCAAAGACGTCGTTTTCTTTCTTTTTGAGTAAGCTTTCCTCTTCTTGCTCACCAGTTTTGGTCAAAGGAGGTACATCGTCAGCAACTGATATCAAATCAACTACTTCATCCATATTTTTCTTTTCGTTAACGGTTACGGCAGACGCTGGCATGTTCAGCAAATCCAAATCCTTCAAAACTGCCGCCAATCGTTCCAACGTCACTTCCAGCCGACGTTCCAATTCTGTTGATGATTCCGTCTTCCTGTTGGAGTCCGAGTAGGACTGTTTCAAGGACGCCAATTCGACTTGAACTTCCACCAACTTGTACCAAAGCATCATGCATGGAATGGAATGAACGGGTTCTTTATTGTTTGTAGTGCTCGATGCACCACTTTCTTGTTGTTGACGTAAAGCTAGCATGGACTGATCGGTAACACTTTGAGCAGTACTGCTACTAGTATTGGTCGAAAGCTTTTGCAGAATTCGTTGTTGCACTGAAACGTGCTGCTGCATCGTTTCGGACAACAAGGCCAGTTGCGCCATGGCTTGAACCAGTACATTGCTGTTAGAGGTGTCTTTGGATGGTGAAGTGGCAACGTTCGACGAAGCCACATATTGGGACGTAAATTCAGAATATTCGCCTCCAGTCATGTCATGTTCCTCCTCTTTGTCACCATCGTCTTCTTGTCCTTCCTCTTCGTTGTCATCCTCCGTGACCGTATCTTCGATTCCTACTGGACTGATGTTGTCTGGGTTGTTGGTGGGCGATTGCAATTGTAAGATCCGCCCCTTATTATGCTGCTGTTCTGTATTGACGGTAGCAGCACCACCAGCAGCACCACCAAAAGTACTACTACTGGGCGATGGAAAGAGAACAAAGTCTCCTCCATTCAACCATCGAACTGCTGCTGCCGCCCCTAATCCCAGCATACCTCCAATAGTCGCTACTAGTGCGACTTGTTGTACCCCCATACCCAAGAGCTGGTCTTCTTCCTCGTCATTGTAGAAATAAGGTTGTTCTTGTTGCTGTTGCTGCTGCTGCTGTTGTGCTGATGGTGATGGTGGCGGCGGCGGTGTTTGCTGTGACGACATGATAGGATCTCTTATGTTTGTTGTGACGGGAGTGTGCATGAATGGATGTCGTCGCTGTGATTTATTCGGCATTGACATGTCATGTGAAGGGTACGAAGAGGAGTTATGATAGCCTGTTGGTTGCTGTTGCTGTTGATGTTGCTGCTGTTCATGCGAGTAAGAAGGCGACACTCCTCGATTATCAAACACGGTATCCATATTTTGGCGGTACTTTGTTGCATTCCTCATCTGGTCATCGTCATTGCCACTACTGTTATTCGTAGAAGTCAATAAGATTTTATCCCACGCTTGATAGAGTTGCTGCTTGGTGATGCCTTGTCGTGTTCGTAAATAGTCTTCCTTTTCAGCTGGTGATACATGCTCCAAGGACGGATGATTCCAAAAGCGCACAATTTGTTCTGTACTGACGTCTTGCTGCTGCTGCTGCCGATGATGATGATTTTTTTGCTCTAATGCTGATGAGTTTGTTGTAGTTGTAGTTATTGTTGTTGGTGCTTCTGCTGATGGATCCTTCGCCAAAGGATCTGGAATGGGCTGAACAAGATCAAGTTTTTTCAATTCCTTGGCAACCGATGAACGTTGTAGCTCTGCTGCTCTAGTAATGGAAGTTGTACGGTCACCGTTGGGGATTGTGTTGGTGTGGTCAGTAATATCCATTGCAACTACAAATTGAATGTGCTAATAATGAGCCCACTAGTACATTAATAATTATTAATACTCGTAATATCCTTCAAAGAAAGCAGTCGAATTATTTTTCGCTGTTTGTTGCTTTGCAAAGATCGAGCTTGGATGGGTCGAGGTCGTCTGGTCGTCTACCGCCGAGGCAATCAAGAAGTAAGTCAACTCTACAAAAAGTCTACCTACTAGACTACTAGTAGTCCAAGTAGTCTAGTACTAGTAGTAGTAGAGTGCTGAGTAGTACGGAGTAGTATCTAGCTACAGTAGTAGTAGTAGTAGTTGTAGAAAACCAACAAGACAGGTCCACCTCACATTATGAGTGCCCAGATGTGTGTTGGCCGATGTCAAAAGATACAAGAAGAACAACACAATTCATTCGATCTGCCTCTAGTTTAATAAAAGTTTCTAGTTTCCACTGGAGCATTAGTAATTCCTCCATAGCAACTCAATTGAAGAAGGACAGCAGCTCCTCATCAACCATCTATATAATCCACAAGAAACGAATTCGTCGAGCCAGTACCAGTACATCCAAGTGCTAAAAGCATCATAAACCGTAATAGACCCACAGTTGTTTCTTCTTTTTGCAGTATTTGAAATGGGATCGGAACAGTCATCTACAAACAACAATAGTAGAAATCAGCCACAACCGCCACAACCTCCATCTTTTGCCAATCTTCATCCACCAACTTCTTCTGCCAATAACAATCATAATAATAATATCCCAAAGAAACAAGAAGGATTGGGCATTGGCCGAGAGTCCAAATCGAGTGTATTGACCTTGGAAGACGCGTCGGACAAGCGGGGTAAATCGAAATTCTTTACGGATTGTAAGAAAGAATATTTGGCTTCAATTAATTGTCGACTGGAACATTTCGATCACAAGGAATCGGGAGCGTGTCAACCATTGTTTGATCATTACAAGGAGTGTCGCAAGGAAGAAAATCGCTTGAGGTTGGAAGAAAATGCGGCCGGTGGTGGTGGGTTCTTTTAAGGAAGAAAAGGAATCTTCGCTTGAAATAATATTCAAAATGACGCAGCTGGTACTGTTCATACTATTTTTTGTGGTCTATGCCTCTCAGGTTGATGACTTTGTGACTAGGGTTGCTCCCCGAATTGAATTCTCTGGGACCCCCCAGACTACGATGAAATTGAGTAAGACCTACAATCGGGAGACCGATCATCCATTGTCTCTTTTGATTACCTTTGACTTGGATGATACACTGTTTCCTATTCAACAAGTTGTAGAGGCTGCCAATGACGCTCAAATCGCTGCGATGCACAGTCTGGGATACAAGGACACGAGCATGGAAACATGCATGGTCCAAACCCGTGCTATTCGCCAGTCTTTGAAGTCTCCCATTACGTACACGGAACTGCGTCAAAAAGCCATTCGTGCCGAGTTGGAACGCCTCGTCGATGACAACCAGAAGCCTGCCATGTCTCTCGAAGAACAAGTCGAGCATTGCTTTGATGCCTGGTTACAGGCAAGACACAATGCTGCGGAAGAACATTTGTTTGAGGAAGTCATTCCTGCATTGGAAGATATTTCGTCTCATTTTTCATCCTCTGCAGGTTATTGCACCACCATTGGAGCCATTACAAACGGAAGAGGGAATCCTCTTTGCATGACCAATACGTTGGCACCGTATTTTGCCTTTTGTGTGTGTGGCGAAGACGATGGTGTCTTTCCTCATCGAAAACCTCATCCGAATATTTACCAAGTCGCATTGAAACGCTGGTGCTCTCTTTGCCAGCTGAATAACGACAGAGAAAGAGACGATGTCACTTTGCCAGACGTTTGGGTACATGTAGGAGATTGTCTGGCCAACGACGTTGGGGCAAGCCACGATGCCGGTGCTCGAGCCATCTGGGTCGCTCAACCGGAAGATGAAGATAGAAAGCAACCAAACTGGTCAACCGCAACCGAGGAGGATCGCGAGAAGCGCGCACTTTTGATGGAAGCTGCTCGTTCAAAAATGAGTGGGGAAGTCAAGGACTTGTCGGAATTGAAACGAATGATTGAGACGATTTTGGAGAGATCCCTTGCTATGTCGTAGCGGCGCAAAAGATGCTAGCTCGCTTCTCGCACTACTGGAATGAATAATAACGTGTATATTCACAACATATATATAATGCTAATAGCGAAATAAAAAGGAACGAAGGCCCCGTCTCCTTCTTGAAGGCTGGGCAGGGTGATTCACGCACACTGGCGTCTTCATTATTGGTCGATGCGACACTACAACTCTAACACTAATGGAGAGAACACACTGCGGAGCATGCGGTAGAAGCTTCCCCACAGGAGGTGCACTGAAAGCTAGGTTTTGTAGTCCACTCAGTTGGTTTTCCTGACGCTCTACAAATAACACAGTCGCTCCTCAATCACACTTTGTTCATACCACGTGCCTCCATCCAAAGCTTGTTCCCCCGTCTTATTTTTCATTCCAAAACCTGCAACAGTACCACAGGGAGCGAAAAAGCAAAAAGCAAAAATATAAAACAGCAAAGAATTATAGCATGAATCCACTTATCCTCGTGGCATTGCCAAACTGCTCGCGAGAAGAATCTACTAGATGGGAAGAGTTCTTAGGTCGCCATTCTATTCCCTTTGAGCGGCGGGAATCTATGAACGAAGCAGCAGCAGCTGATAATCAATTCGTCAACCTGACCAGCAGCATAAGTGACGATTTTTCTGAATCCACAGGTACGTCTCTGTTTCTTAACTTGATTTGATCTATTTGGTTGAATAGTCTCAACTTTCAACTCTATCTAATGGTGATTTCACGTCATTCCTTCACTCCAATTCCAGACCCGGCAGGAGTTTTTGTTCTGGCCGACCAAGAAGTGATCACTTCCTTATCCACTGTCTTAAGCCGCTGGAACCAGATGAAACCCATATCATTCCGTACCGATACCTCCAACACGACTGGCAAGCTACCTCCTTCCAGCAGTCCTGCCACTGTCTCGGTTGATGAAGATGTCACGTCTGTGACATCGTCGTGTTTTTCGGCATTCATGGCGGATAACTCGGGAGGATCTTGTGGAATTGCTCGGCGGGAATCACGAGTCTCGTCCACGTCCGCAAGTGCTAACGGCTCGACGACAGGTCTTCCCTTTTTGGAAGAAGGCGAGGACGAATCTGCTACGAGCAGTGGTTGTGACGGAGATAACAGTGGCATCATTCCTACTATGCTGCAGGAAGACATGTCCCCAGATAAGGTCTTGATCGAAACCCAAGGAATGAGTCCCCACAGTCGTTCGGTACGGTCCACCGCCTTGTCCTTCTTTTCGTCTGCGTCTAGCAACAGTGCTAGTGGTGACCCTCCTACTAGTAAGGAAACCCGAAGCAATGACGATGTTAGTTTCGATAGCTTCGATAGTCTCAGCGAAGAACGTAATCCGTTTTTAGGCAACGAAAGCGATACAGATGCAGACGAAGCCGGCTTTGACTCTGAATTGTCCTTTCTGGCCGATCACCCTCCCTTAGACCAACATAAGGAACCCGTCGCTCTCAAGAAAGACCATCCTCAACTCAACCCAACCAAGCATTCTGACACAATCACTACCAACGAAACCGAACTAGATAACGAAGAACTCAAAGAAATACTATTTTCCGAAGACTCGGGACGATGGAGCGATGAAGGAGATTCATCTCCACCTAGTAAGCCTCTACCAATGCCTGCATTGGTCCCCATGGATCGTTCCAACACTCCCACCAATAACTATGCATCGCGTCGCTATAGTGGTCTATTGGATGATGTTGGTAGCCTCCATTCAGCCGCTTCGGGCGGATCCCTAAGCAATGAGGACCTCTTCTCTAACACGAGTAGTATCAGTAGTGCGAGTCCTGGATCCTCTGGCGGCGGCATTGGGAGACGTCTGCGTGATACCAAAACAAGCCAACTGCCAAGCGACAGTTGCAGTACGTGGAGTACGCGGTCCTCTCCCGTTTCAGATCTTTCGGACATTGATTGTGCGCTCGATATTTCTCCCGGCAAAAACAGCAAGCGTCAGGGGATGCAGCACCACATGCAGGGTAGCAGTCAGAGTCTTTTATACCCATTACCCAAGAATCTAACAGGACCCGATGATGCTGATGACGGCATGTCGTCCAAACTACAGCCCAAGGATTCCAAAAAGAAACGTCCGAAGCGGCTGGAACGTATGCAAGGACGCTACAGTCCGCATGGGCTAGCCAAAACAGCAATAGTGTTGCCGTCTGATGCTACCAAGAAAGATTTCCTTCCGTCGGCACCTCGTCGACAGCATTCAGTTCATTCGCAAAAGGACGTGTCTTTTTATAACGATGATGATCTGAATCTAGATAGTGATGGTGACCGCGACTTTGCTCTCAACAAAATCAATGCTGCTACGGACGTGTCACCTAGCACATGGCAATCCAGCGTCTCTCGTCGTCTCAGTACGACCACGTTGATCCAGCATCAACAATTGAATGCGAGTGTCACAAGCTTGAATACTACCGCAAGTAATGCTATCGGTTTACCAGCTACCTACGACCAGCCACCGAGTGTTCCCAAAAGAAATATCAGTGGGGACAGCAAACCGAAAGAAATGGACGAAATTGAAGCCGATATCACCCCGATGCTTGACAACTCCGCCAAGTCTGATATCGTCCCAACACTGCCTGTTCGTAACACTAGCAGCCATAGCGAAACAGAAAAGAAGATTGCTTGTCTAGTAGTGGAAGACCGAGCTACTGGCAAATCCTGCGGTGTCGCCAACAGCGTTGCTGCTATTTTTCACCCACAACACACGAACTTGGAGACGATTGATTCCACACCGGTCGTGCCATTGCGCATTTCTAGTGATCACGAGTTGGTATACGTCTCGGAAGATTCTAAGTCCAGCAAGTTGGAGCCTCGTCTTGGCAACGTAATATCTGCTACCTTTATGTCGAAACAAACGGAAACACGATCGGTCAGCGATAAGGCTTCTGCAGAGTCCTCCGAAAAATCTTTTGAAGAAATTGTAGAGGTTTCCACAAGACGTACTCTACAAAGCGCGCATACTCAGATCCATGCTGTATCCTCCATTTCTATGACAGAATCAGAGGATTCTTCAGCCACAGATTCCTCGAAGAAATCTGCCTTGGTAGACAGAAAAGAAGTTGCCGTCCCTAATATGTCACCCCGGATAGCAGCACAGCCCACGATTTTGCCCAGATTGGTTTCATTTACTACCTTGGAGAAGACATCGTCGGAATCAACAAATTCGTCCTCCACGAATACTCGTTTTTCACCACGTGATAGCAAGCGCGATGCCGTGTCTAGCAAGGTGGAAGGGAGTGGAATTAGAGAGCCAGAATTGTCCTCATCTGGTTGGGAAAAGTCGAGTTTTAAAGACAGCAAGCATGCTGCTTTGTCTTGTCAAGAAGAAAGTCGTAGCCGCAGAGACGCAGACACAATTAACAACCAATTAGACGAGGCCACCTTTCGCCAGATCCAACTAAAAGCTCCTCAACCGCCGCCAACGGACGATAGCGTTTACAGCAGTAAAGCTGCAAAGGTGGCAAAGTGCACAGCAATATCCGTCCCAACAGACAAGAAAGGAAAATCGAAGGATGTAGCTCCTCCAACCACGAAGACAGGAAGATCCAATGGAATTTCTCCTCCCGCCATCAAGAAAAAAACCAAAGAGCAACCCTCCCATATTTGGAAACCAATCGGCAGTACCCATGTGGTGAGGAAGACGGAGGCAGAAGCAGAACCATTGGAAGAGCCCAGCGATCCGACTAAAAACGTTGGCCCAAGGGCAGCAAAGAAAACAGCTCTTAGGAGCTTGAAACCGGTTTCTGAAGACCGTCGTGAGCCAACTCTGAAACTTGCCTCACAACTGGAGAGAAGTGACGAAAGTCGTAGTCCAGTAACGGCCCCCTCGCGCCGATTTCTGGTGTCTGATCCATTCCCCAGAAACCGATGCAATTCGAAGCCGCTGAGTACAACTAAAGCTGGCCATGGATCTACTGGAAACGCTGCGGGTCCCTCCGTTGACAAGGGCAGTGGGGGTTCACCGCTTGCCCCGAAAACGAAGACTCCAGTTATCAGTCGACCAACGTTTTTCAAGCGGCTATCATGGACGCCGACGACTTCCCGGCGCCAAAGCTATGCCAGAACGTTGTCTTGCAAGTTTGCCTCATGGCGGTCGAGCAAGAAGGTGCCTCCTCGTGCAGCCAACAAAGATGTCCCAAGATCTCTGATTACAGCGAAAGTACAACCCCAGGTGACCATGATTTTGGAGCAAGATTTGTCGAATGCTAGTGAATGTACCGTCAAGACGAATCACGTATCTATCACGAGAAAGTTCGAGGACTATATACCCAATCTTCCTCAGACCGGCATGAAATTGGCTGTAGCCACTGCGAAACAATCTCATATTTTGAATACATCTCATCAATGGAACCAGTCTAGTTCATCCAAAACTGCCATGTTCCTTGTACAAGACCTGTCTCGTCAGATGGATTCTCTCTTTTATATCAGCAGTGCACCCGATATTCGCGCCTTCGAGCATGCAGTGTGTGAATTGCAGGTAACAAAGCTTCCTGAAGACTTCCCGGATGACAGCTCTAGGCTCAGCTTTTTGCTTAATCTTTTCAACTTGATGGTGCGACACGCCGTCTTGCTTAGTTTCGGCAGACGCATACCAACATGGCCAAAAACGTTTTCTGAACTGGAACGGTTTTTGTCAAAGTCAGTAGCCTACAATATCGGTGACGAGGTTGTCTACGCCTTCGACGTGCATCGAGCTCTCTTTCAAAAGTCCACAATAGTTCCTGGTTCTTGTAACTCTACCAATGAGCAGCAACTTTCATGGTGGACACGCCACCGTAAAAGCAAATCCACGATGTCAGGACATGATCACACATACCGTCCGGATCCACGCATGATTTTTGCCATTACATATGGCACTCTCGGTTCTAATCGTGTCTGTACGGCCGATTCCGACGGGGGAAACTTTGAGTCGCATCTCAAAGGTGCAACAGACACGTTTTTTAGCGAGAAAATTTCCGTGAAGAGTAAACTCTACGGTCACATCATCGAGCTACCTGAAATTTTCAAGTGGCATCGCACCACACTGGGAGGAGGCAAAGCCACAAAAGACTTCTTGAAAACAATTATTCGATTCTACCCCCCGGAAAGATCCGATATCATTACAAAAAGTAAAACAACCCGTACATTAATCATTCGATACAAAAGACACGATTGGAAACTGCAGAGCCCTGAGCAGTTCCCAAGAATCTGCCAGGTTGTGGCAGAACCAAGTCTTCGCCAACATGCGAGCCTTTCTGTGATTGACGAAATGAATATCACTCCCCATACGCACCGCGAGATCTTGATCCGTCGTAATCAGCCACAGAGTACACGAAGCTGTGTGACAGAAGTTTCAGGTCTCACAGTAGACGGCGATTTTCGCGTCAAACAAGCTCAATCCTCGTTTTCATTACAGGAGGCGCGTGTCATTAAAAAATAACAACTCGCCCATGAAGACAAGGAAATACTCGTAGAAGATATAATGTATAAAGATTAAGGGAAAATTTGATGCATTAGACACCAACAGGACCAAACTTTCCCGGTGCAGTCCTGTCAACGAAATTTTGATATTGTTCTTCGCTCATGAGCTCTGCCAGTTGCTCCTGCAGAGATTCATAAGGAGCTAGTATTCTCGCAAGTACCGTGTCCTCGTCCATTTCTTCCTTGTCAGGCGGGGTGGTGTAAACATCCTGGATAGTCCCCGAAACAGGACTTTTGATATGAGTGGTTTCTGAGATACTCTCCCACACTGTATGGTAAAGTTCGTCTGCTGATGATATAGAGTGGCATTCCCATT
>Ga0100380_10008323_pt1 | contig 10235 bp, 12 predicted proteins | sample CryGeymeta201504_FD_80417 | JGI IMG/M metagenome (GOLD analysis project Ga0100380, IMG submission 80417) | Groundwater microbial communities from Crystal Geyser aquifers in Utah, USA - Crystal Geyser metaG 2015-04 | ecosystem: Environmental > Aquatic > Deep subsurface > Groundwater | place... | reverse complement strand
TCGGTTTGGCTCGAATTTATTTAGATCTGAATCATAAATGATGGTACTTCATTTGTTAGCTTTATTCACGTTTGCGCTCTAGATCCTTCTTTTTCTTCTGGGCACATTCTTCAGCCCTTCTCCAGATGGTATTACTCATAGTCTGACTGGGTCCCTTCTTGGCACTAGATATCTTGTTGAGGGCTGTTTCTAGTTTCATCGTTAGTTACTGATAGCCTTTACCTTCACCTTCTTATTCGTCTGAGTGTGTATGTTGTTATTCAACTTTTTTGTGTTTTTTTGGCTCAGGGCTGTAGGTATTGTAATTTAGCTAGTTTCTTTAAGGTGAGTGTTGTTCAGACCGACATGCCTCGATTTGCTTGTTGAGTTTGTTATTATTCTTATCGTCAAGCGGTTCTTTGTTTTAGTCTAATTCACCCTCTTTTTTTGATGGATGGTTGTCAACATCGTGGTTGGCCTCGTGTAGTTTTTATGGATTGTAATGGATATTTTAAGAGAAAGTGAGTTTGTCGGACTGTTCTTTGGCTGCTTCCATTTATGACTATTGAAGATGCTAGAGGGCTTAAGGTGACTGCATGGTTTCAATAAAAATAAATATCGAACATCAACATATATCATAGCACTAATGTCATTAATTTAAAACTATTGTGTGATAACTCCTCAAAATGGCAAGTTGGCATAATCCTAAATATGTTCTATCCCTTATCACTCTAATTTGTATTCACTGTACTCATTAGCAAAGCATACACAAACTGCCAAACAATATCAATATATTTTAGCACAACTTATGCTAAATTTCACTTGCATTAAGGGAATATTGAGATCTAAGCATGATTAAGATAGTATTAGGATTTGCTACCCGATAGTGACAGTATTAACCATATGGAATGTAGGTCTATATTCTCATTTATTATAGCAATGAATCAAGATGAGTTTTTGAACTGTCCTTCCAAAAAAAACATCAACTAACATTTCAGAGATCAACTGATACAACTATAAATCTCACCCATGAGTGCAGATGACTAAGCTGAACTCATGGCCATCCTCAATACCTATCTCAGCTATCCCGATGACCACCTTGCCAACCAGCACAGATTAGCGAACAAACTCGGCCTCCTAGATGTATAGGCCACCACTAGAAATGAGATCCTTCAAAGCGAAGACTTGGATGTTGAGATGGGTAACCGCCTCAAAGAGACCAAAGTATTCAAACTAAACAATAATGTAAAAAGTGTATGATGTAGAGTTGTCAATGTTGCGGGTTTTATGTACAACCTAACGATATTGGAGTCTGCAGTGCTGGTCCAGAAAATATCAAGAATTTGGGGATCGCTAATCGAGTATTTTTCTAGACCTTCAAATACCTAGCTATACTATTGGGAGTTATGGTGGTTGTCTACTCCGCCTTCGCATTTGGCACCAATGTTGCAGTCGCCAGAAATACTAACTACAACTCAGGTAGTCTAGATTATTTGGCGATTTCGCTTGGGTCCAAGAGTCGATATGCTGCTGGTACTATAAATGGTGACGGTTAGAACTTTTTCAAAATATCCTCATGGCTAGGTTTCGTGATGTTGCTTCTATGGGCCTTCATATTAGGATTTATCAAGAAAGAAATAGCGATGATCGAGTATAAGGCTTTTAGGAAGTTGGGAATTTCTGATTTTAGTGTGGTCATATAAAACATGCCTACTGACTTCAGTAAAGAAGAAATCCAACAGCAATTCAATGAATTTCTAAAAACTAAAAAATAATAAGATTTCGATAATGAAATCAAAATCAAAGAACTCAAGGTCGTCTCTTACAATTAAGGAAAACCTTTCTATCTGGATTAGCGTTAATTTACTGATGAGTAATTATCACGATTGCTTAAAGATTATGATAGATATAAGGAGCAAATTGCTGATTATGTGGTCGAGTACAAGAAATATGGCTCATTTAAGACTCCCAAATCTGAGAGGACTTATACCTATGCCAAATATCAATAAGTTCAGAAGTAGAAAAGAGATAAGTACAGTTAAATTGTGGGCAAGATGAGGAAAAAATTAAAATAAAAAATGTAAGCTACTAGGACAGTCTGCTTTGTCACTTTCCTCACCCACGAGCAACGCAACTTCGTCATTGATAACAACAAAAATACTATTTTCTACAAAATCAAAAGAGCTTTAGCTTTTTGGAAAGACTCAGATTACTTCAAAATCAAAAGAGGAGATACTGTATACAAAGATGTAACAATTGAACTACCTCCCTAACCTGAAGATATCAACTGGGGTAACTTAGGGTTGACCGATTGCCAAAAATTTGCGAGATTATGTTTCACCATATTTGTTAGTTTGATCATGGTAGGCATTTCTTTGGTCATAGTCTATGCCTTGTCTAATGTACAGAGGACCAACCAGAATCAAAGATTTATATCGATTCTTATCTCCCTCGCCATCTCCATCAGCAATTTGCTAATCATCAGTAATTATCAAGATATTCAGAGGTGATCCAATTCATGACGTTACTTGAACGTGGTTACTCGATGAACAATTATCAGATTAGTATAGCCATCAAATCCGTTCTTGTGCAGTTGATCAACTCCATCGTTGTACCAATCGCTGTCAACTACTACCTGAAAGATACTAACTTATTCAGACCCAGCGGTCTATGTTAAGACATCTTTATCTTGGCTTTAGCTACATGTTTCGTGGCACCTGTCATCAAATTGATTGATCCTTACAACATCCTACTCATTCTTAGATTCAAATACTACAGCGATTAAGGTAGCTCATTCTATATTCAGAAAGAAGATTGTATCTCGATCAGACAGATTTGAATCAGATTAGTGAAAAAATGGAATTTTAAATAGGGTTGGAATATATATATGTCATCCATACTTTTATCTTTACCTGCTTCTTTGTCTCGCTTCAACCGATTATTCCGCTTTTTGCTATTTTAGGGTATCTGCTTATGTACTGGATCTAAAAGTATTCGATCTATAGCCGATGTCAAAGACCTGTACCTGGACCTGACAACATAACATCTAAGTTATATCAGCTTATCTTCTTTGGAACTGTTGCCTTTGCGCTGGGTAATCTCACCTGGTCTTGGTTCCTGCCTGATCAAAGCTTTAGAAGTGGACTGCTTCCTAACCTTTTTAGTTTTGGCCTATCACTGATCATCTTCATTTTTCCTTATGAGAAGATTATGGCAAAAGATGTCATCAGAGAAGATAGAAATTACTACGAAAAAAGAGTATATTTTACTTCGTAATACGACAGACTCAATCCTGTCACATCCAGACAAGGAGTAGAGGAGTATCGTGCCTTTTTGTAGAAAAAGAGGAGTGAAATAGAAGGTGGCAATCTTTAGCTTGAAAATGAGATCGCAAAAGGTTTTGACAATCTGACTCATAACAACATGTACAAAAAACACTATATGAACCGGCTCAGTCACAATAGTGAAGATTTGGTCATTCAGCAACTTTTCTATAATTAGAGGGGTGTCATTGACCCTCAATAATTGTATAGCATGATACTTCCTAAGAAAAATGTTAGTTTCAAAAACATGATGTCCTAAAGAATCATCAAACCACCTCATGATAATCACTCTCCCAACGCCCTTAAGTACACAGATTCCAATACTCAACTAGATCGCTATCCTGAGATGTCTAACAAAAATCCATACTCCAACGTCAACAATAACCGCATCGATGAAGATTTAAAGAACCTCTATCGAAGCAACATCAAATTAAATGGTACGAACTTCGTCGAAAGCAAGCTGTTCCCTGATAATGACAAGAAAAAACCATCACAATGATTCAATATCCTTTGTAAATTTTATGTTTGTGGTTTTATAATGTGATTAGATAATGTGGATCATATCTTGAAGCTGAAGCCAGGTTTTTCGCAAATTCCGCAAGTGTTACCTGATTTTAATCTGATGTAGCCGTATTCTCCCCATCTGAGTCCCCAACTGTTCTTTATTCTCCAGTATCCCTGGTTTGCTCCAATGAGGTAGGTGTCGTGGTTGACCTCAGTGCTGGTGCAGCCATCAAAAATGCCAGATTTGTACTGTCTCCAGTCCTTAGCATTGACAGCGACAGTCATGGGAGCCTTGTACAATCCGTTCATGATATCGGTGCAACCATTGTATTCGATATGAGTATAGACAGGTTTGTACTATCCGTTTTCTTTCTGACAGTTTCCTTTCACACCTTTATATGAGTATTGAGCTCCAGTGGTGAGTCCTTTTTCTCTGATATAGATCAAAGTGCCATTTCTGCTACCACCCTGACATCCAAAGGTGGTGTAATCTGCCGAACAATCAATAATTTGCTGTTCACTAAGAGTGACGTTTTGATTGTTGAGGAGATAGTAACTTTCCATCAAACTAGAAGAGCAAAAAGCATAACCAGCATCACATACTCCCTGATCTTTGACAGCACTGACTTTTCCAAGAGATTGCCAATCAATTTCTTCCAAGGGTTGAACCTCAGATAGATCCAGATCAACCGGTCTTTCGTAGTTTTCTTGTTTGTAATAACTATAGCTCATGTACCTCGGTGCGAATTCCTAATCAGAAAGATGAGAAAACTGATTAATACCTAGTTTGTAACTCTTGGAGGGATCAGCATTATGTCTTTGGACTGCTCTCTGACTCTCAAAGAATAAAATTTGTCTGAATCCTTCATGCTCAGGTGCAAATTTAACTCCATATTCTTGTTTCCACAGCTAGTATTCACTTTTGGGAGCAGTAGGATACTCCATGAGTGCTACAGCTGTCAATGAAACAATAGCGATGGCGGCTACTTGCCAGTTTTTCATAATAGATTAATGATAATGTCATGGTTAATATATCTTCCTATATATTCAATCATTTCAACATAGATAATGAAAAGGTAGGAAGGTAGGGATCAATTAGCCGGAGGATTCATAGTGACCTATTCTTCTTCTTTTTTGGGCTGTTCGTTGTCTTTTAGATATTTTTGGTAATTTTCATTATCGGTGAAGGGACGATCGCCGAGGATTTATTTGAGAGTGTTATGGGTTAGAGTTTATTTCTGCAGGATAATTTCCTTTAGCTTTTCAATTTGTTCAGCTTTCTATAAAACTGTTTTTTGAGCTTGCTATTGACATTCTTTGAAGAGTCGACTAACCTCCTTGTCTATCTTGGTCTCCGTCGCCTAGGAATAAGGTTTTCTTGTGTATTCGATGTCAGGAAAACCGATACGTCCAATTTCAGGAGACATTCCAAACTTGATCACCATGAAGGAAATAATTCTCTTTGCCTTTTTCATATCAGCATCCCCATTACTTGTTATGTACCCTTTGAAATGTTTTTCAGCAGTTCTACCAGCCAAATAACACATAGCCTTATTCCATAATTAATTTTGGGTTCTCAATGGCATCTCATCTTTGATTTAATGAGAGTAACCCTTGCTTTGTTTGGAGTAGGGAGTTATTGATATTTTGACGATTGGATCAGCTCCTTAAGTGAACCATGAAACTACAGCTTTGCCGCATTCGTAATATGCCAGACATTATTTTTATTAGTCGGAGAAGAGATTGCGCTTTTATAGACCGGCCATCACGCGTTCTGTTGCTTTTTAGAATTATGGTAAATCGATGGATTATTTGTTTGATCTGGCGGCTAAGATAGCAGCCTAATTGCATATGTTGGCTAGTTAAGCGCCACTGAAACCAGGAGTGAGGACACTAATTTTCTTGGCCAACTCTTAGATGGCAAATGTAGAATTGAATTTCACCTTGGTGAGGTGGACTTTCAAAATCTAGGCTCTTTCTTAAAAGTTTGGCAAGTTGATTTCGATTGCTCTGTCAAATCTGCCAGGTCGAAGCAAAGCTGGGTCAAGTGAATCTTTTAAGTTAGTAGCTGCCATCACGATGATTTTGTTTTTAGAGTCAAAGCCATCCATGTTGACAAGCAACTGGTTGAGAGTGTTTTACTTCTCTTCGTTGGAAAAAGGTCCAGAATTTCTTTTTTTACCGATCGCATCAATCTCGTCAATGAAGATAATGCTAGGGGCAGCTTTGGCAGCCTCAACGAACAAACTACGAACTCTGTTGGCTCCCAACCCCACATATTTTTCAACAAATTCAGAGCCAGACACATAGAAGAAAGGCACACCAGCCTATCCTGCACAAGCACGAGCTAGCAAGGTTTTTCCTGTTCCTGGTGGACCAGTCAATAAAGCTCCTTTCGGCACCTTAGCACCCATTTGAATGTATTTGTCTGGATTTTTGAGGAAATCAACAAATTAGGTGATTTAAGTCTTTGCTTAGTGCATTCCAGCAACATCACTGAAGATGGTTTTGATATTTTCAGGTTCAATAGGTTTATATTTATGCATTTTGAACATCTATCCGATTCCTCCTTAGCCCATACCTCCACTTTTGAAACTGCCTCTGATCTTCCACGCAATAAAGCCAATAAAGCCAAACATCAGTAACTGCACAATGTTGATCTCAAACAACGGTTTTGAAGGGTCTTCCACAGTGTAGTGAAAATTGACCTTGTAAGGATGATCAATCATCTCTAACCTCTGCAAAAAGTTGGACAAATTCATAACAATGCAAGTTACCGGTGCTTTAGCTTTGTTGTTTTATTTAGCAAGGCAAATTGTTTGATATATTTTACGGTTGTGGTCGCTATGGACGGCTTAGCGAATGATGATCAGTTAAGGATTGTAGTTGCCTACTTTTGAGAGCAAATTCAGCATTTATTGCTATGTGACAATCCTTTTGTAACCTTAGCGAGATATATGCTGTTTTTCACTGTTTTTGTCAACTGACTGGAAATAAGAAAGAGCAATGAGGAGCGCTATAGGAAAGAAGAAGTTTAGCATTCTTTTGGTGGTGCTGCTACTCTAAGCATCTATCTTGTTGGTGTCAAATTCAGGTTCTTATTTATTTTGTTATGATTGATATTGTGATTTTTGCTGTTTGACATTTTTTGCTTTTTTCAAATAATATCTAATTCGATGTTCAACTGTCCTTCCTTTCTATGTTGTTGTATATGTACCTTTAAATTGATGCTATTCAGCTCTATGATGTGATCCAGCATCAATTTTTCAAGCTCATTCGGTGAGACAAAAGTGCGAGGTTTGGGTATGCTCGGCAAAGGCGATGGTGGTTCCGAACAAAAGTAATAAGTATATCTCGATGTCAGATTTCTGAATGGCAGATTGGTGGCTATCCTCCTTAGCATGCTTTTACAGCTAAATTAAAAATAAATCAAAACGATCGATCAGAAAGAATACTATAGAACAAAGGTAAAGTAGATTGGATCATTTGGGGAGTTTGGAGGATAATTTTTGGATGAAAAACTTTTGTATTTTGATGGCTTCAGTTTAGGAAAGTTGTTTGTAGTGTTTGTCCTCAGCTTGGATTATGGGCATCGGGGATGTTGGAAGGATCGACTGATAATTTATTCCCATATCTTCCAGCATCGCATATAACTTCACGTAGGTCTAAGATTCTCTCTCCTTCCTTTCTTGCTATTTTTTGTCAATATATACCACCCTCTACTCTTCATTATTGTCACTATATTCCTGCTCTATTTGAGTGGATTTATCTTATCTTATTTTGGAGGTTTGGCTATCGAGAATCTATGTTGTATTTATGCCTGTTTCAGCAGTGTTGGCTTTGTAGCCTTAGCATAATTTGCGGTAGTAGTCATTATTTTTCTTGAGAATTTTCATTCGCTCGCCTATCTTTAATTTTTACTCTTTGATCATATTTAGCACCTCATTCAGCTCCTCACTAAATCGACAACTATTTTTACTTTATGTTGTTGGCGTTGTAGCGGGTTCGAAGTTAGGATATTTTATTCAAACTGAGTGAAAAATACTAATCTTCACCTAGTTTTAGATTGCGAGGGGTCAGACTTCTCTCCTCTGCATTGTCGACCTCCGATCCACAAATCTAAATCATTTCAACTGTCCAGTTTCTTATTACTTTTCTACTTTTCGCCCTTGGTTCGTATAAGTTTTTAGCCGGTTTTTGCTGTTTTGCTGAAAAGGTAACCCCCATCAGGGGCAATTGTTTTGGCGGTGTTTTCGTGAATACATTTTTAGGGGGTGTCTTCTTGAAACTATTGAAAGGCGATTTGCTTTTATTGGCAGTGTCAAGGTATATTTTCTTCTGGCTTTTGGGCAATACTTGTTTTTTCATGTTCTTAAATATATTTAGTATGAGGAAGATCATATCATTTCCTAATGTTGAAAATATTGGAGATTTGGTTCAGGATATGATATGAACTTGAGTTGTATTTTGATTTCGATTGAGTTAATTTTGAATTATAAAAAATATATCGATGGAAGCGGACCCTACAGACGATATTCTAGGCCCGAAAAGAAGAAATTACGAATTTCTTCAACTAGTTAGAGACAAGAACTATCCAGACGCACTTCTGTTAGGAAAACTAAGTACTTTTCTTCTAAATTCAGTCCTCAAAGATCAACCGAACAACCCTTCAGTCCAGAAATTTGTCGAATTCATTGAAAAAAATGCCAAAAAGTGTACCTTAATTCCTATCCAGTGGACGATATGGTCAAATAAGAAGAAGAGTACGAGTCTGTTCACTCTGATGACAGCTCAGATTAGGAGTCGGTAGAAGGAGAAGTCGAGCAGAACGCCGAAGAGAAGTCTTCTTCTGAAAGTTCAGACAAATAATAAGAGGAATAGGAGTAAGAGGAGTAGGAAAAACCTGAGAAAAAGGTGGAGCTGACCACTTGCACTTTAAACCAAATTCCTCATGTTTGCCCTCGTCACCATAAATTGATCATCGAAGCAACATCCAATGGCAAAATATGATAAGTCCCATCTTGCAATGTTCAGTCTTTTCCAATATTTAATTTTACAAAATCAAATTCAAAGATAAATGTCAACCCTCAAGCCTTCTTCATGCTACTAACACTGCAACGAAAGATACTCAGCCATGCAACCTTAACGCCTCTTCTGCAAGAAAGGTTGTGACTTTGAGGATGATCTGTATGCATATTGATATTGTAGGCAGACATGTCGAACCGAGAATTGTAACAAACTGTGCATCAAGGAATAGCAAGGCGATCAGAAGTTGTGGTTCAGTAAAATGGAGAATATTTAGAATTTTTGTACAGAGCTGCTGGTAATCCTGCACCATGCCTTGAGTCATGCATTTACGGATGCCACGGTCGTTAGAATTAAGAATGAAGTGGTCCTTGATTTTGACTAAATGAAGCACAGCAAAAAATATCAATAGACATCAGAAGGGAGATCAGTTTCCCAGGGCTAAAAAATGAAGCTGTTGCTCCGATCAAAACATTAAGTCTTGTGCCTTAAATAATCGTCATTTTTAGCAATCGGTTAGGCCTTTCTAGCAATTCTGGCCTTTTTGTACTCGCGGATGCCTTTCTAAAAATTACATATTTGTGTTTTATTTAGTTTAGAGGTTTTTGTCTTTCGGTTCTCGAATTAACCAAAGATGTAGCTTTTTGTTATCAGCAACTGGTTATACTATCGGATTTTGTTATCGACAAGACCTTTTTCAGGTTTGTTTTAGCTGTAGAATCGATTAGAGACTGAACCTTTGATTGATAGATGACGACGATGATTGCTGGGATTTTTTCTATGGTTGAAGCAAGTTATTTTCAAAGGGTTCATCTCAGAAAGAGGGGCTTTAGAAGGAGTGCTGGATATCTAGAAACCTGCAGGCACAGTAAGACTCCTTGCTCTAATTCTGTTTTATTGTTTAGATTTAGACCCAGATTGAGTGATGCTCTTCCTCGGTATATTCTTCTTAAAGGCTACCCTTTCCAACAGTTGTTTGAACACGTTCTTCACCTTTTCTTCCTTATTTGTTGACCCTCTTAGCACTTCCATATTATTTATATTTATCATCAGATCACAATATCATCATCCGGAGCAGACGAACTTGCCAGTGCTGGCTACACACTTGCCTGCCACCAAATTGAAGCCCTTCTTGCACACAAGACAACTGTCTTACTGCCAATCAAAGCAGTTCTTGAATTGACAAGTTCCGTCAACAAGCTCGTAGTCTTCTTTGCAGGAGGCACACATATGGTTTTTGTGTTCCAGGCAGCCGTCGATCATACAGACGCCACCTCTTAATTTGAAATGAGGCATGCATTCTGTACAAATTCCTCTGTTATATTTGGAACAACCATCTTCGTATTTTTTACAAGAATGGGTCTGAGTGATGTAGTACCCGCATTCACAAGAATAGCAACCGTA
>Ga0100380_10008321_pt1 | contig 10237 bp, 6 predicted proteins | sample CryGeymeta201504_FD_80417 | JGI IMG/M metagenome (GOLD analysis project Ga0100380, IMG submission 80417) | Groundwater microbial communities from Crystal Geyser aquifers in Utah, USA - Crystal Geyser metaG 2015-04 | ecosystem: Environmental > Aquatic > Deep subsurface > Groundwater | place: USA... | reverse complement strand
GCGCGCGCTCCATGCGGAACACATTCAGCACCGCCATCGCGTGCACCGGCGGATTGACATCGCCGAACGCCCATTCGTAGGCGGGAATCTGCCCGCCCGGATGCAGCATGTCCTCGCGCAACAGCAACTCCAGTTGGCGCTTGGCAAAATCGATATCGAGCAGCGCCAGCGGCAAGGCGTGAAAGGCCAGATCCCACGCGGCGAACCACGGGAACTCCCAGCTGTCCGGAACCGACATCACATCCGCCGCGCGGAAGTGCCGCCAGCGCTGGTTGCGCCCGTGCTGGTGCGCGGCGGGCGGGCGCTGAAAATCGCCGTCCAGCCAGCGCGCAACTCTGTAGTGATAGAACTGCTGGTTCCAGATCATGCCGGCCAATGCCTGGCGCAGGATGGCGCGATCGGTATCGCTGTCCGGCAATAATGCACGATAGTAATCGTCGGCTTCCCGTTCGCGTTGCGCGAACACGGTATCCGTATCGATGAAGGGCGCACCGAGCGGGGTATCCGACAATACCAGCGTCAGTTCGGCGCGTGCGCTCGCCGCCACGGTCAGCGTGTGCCATGCGGCGAATTTGGTGCCGTGCTGCGCCGGATTGATCGCGCCCGCTTCACCTTCGATCACGCGCCGGTGAAATGCGTCTTTCACATAGGGCGTACGGTTCGGCATGCCCCACAGGCGTTCGCTGTTGCTGTCGTTTTCGGTGAACAACCCTTGCGCGGTCTGCTGTCCGTACAAGTGGTAATGCCCCAGCCCTGCCACGTGCGCCCCCACCGTCCACGCCGCGCCGGGCGGCGGCGCGACCATGTTGAGTTGCGGCTTGTCGCCTTCGTCATCGCCCCACGCCCAGGTGTTGCGGCACCACAGAGTGGGCAGCAGATGCAGCGTCGCCGCCTCCGGCCCGCGATTGTCGGCGCGGATGCAAATGTGGATCTGGCCGCTGGCCGCTTTGGCGTAGCGCACTTCGACATCCCAGTAGCGATCCTCGGCAAAGGCGCCACTGTCGATCAGACTGAACGGCGAATCACTGCGCGTACGGCGCGCGTTCTCCGCCACCAATTGCGCGTAGGGAAACGCACGTTGCGGATATCTGTAGCGGTAACGCAAAAAGCTGTGGCTGGGCGTGGCATCCACGTAAAAATAGCATTCCTTCACGTCTTCGCCGTGGTTGCCCTGATGTCCCGTCAAACCGAAAGCGCGTTCTTTCAGGATCGGATCGGCGCCGTTCCACAGCGCCAGCGCGAAACACAAACGCTGTTGTTCGTCACACAGGCCGCCCATGCCGTCCTCGCTCCAGCGGTACGCGCGCGACCGCGCCTGGTCGTGATCGAAATGTTCCCACGCCGCGCCGTCGGCGCTGTAGTCCTCGCGCACCGTTCCCCAAGCCCGTTCGGACAGATACGGCCCCCACAAGCGCCAGTTGTCGCTGCCATCACGCTGCGCCCGCATGCGCGACTGCTCGGCCTGCACGGTTTGTTTATGTTGCGTCATGCTTTCTCCTGTTCGATTTGCGCGTGGCGCAATTTCCAGTACGCCTCCAGCAGGCACGCCACCGACCACGCTTGGCTCGGTGCGCTGCGCGGGGTGTGCGGCGCATCGCCGCCGAATAGTTCGGTAGGTGTCAAGGAAGAAGTCGCGTTAGTCATGTGAATTCGTTTGAGTTCGCGCGCCCCCAATGGCTGGTGTTCCAGGATTGAGCGATACCGCTCCGATCGGTTCCCAGTTCCGTATGGGGCCGGACCAGCGGATAGGATTCTGATCCCTTGCGGCTTCATAGACCCCGACGCGCGCGCGCAGCAATGCCCCATCCTCGCCCCGATGGCGCTGGCCTGGGGTGACGAACTGGATGGCGCTATGCCGGTGCTCCTCGTTGTACCAAGGCACGAAGCGGGCGACCCAAGCCCGGGCGGTGTAGATGCTGGCGAAGGGGCCGTCGGGGTAGGCCGGGGTGTACTCGAGGGTACGGAACATGGCCTCCGAATAAGGGTTGTCGTTGCTGACCGAAGGACGACTGAAGGAGGGAACCACCCCCAGGCGTTGCAAGGTGGCCAGCATGGTAGCCCCCTTCATCGGCGCGCCGTTGTCCGAATGCAGTGCCAGCGAGGCCCCGTCCACGCGCTCGCGCAGGTAGGCCTGGCGAAACAAGTTGGCGGCTTGGGCGGCCGACTCCTGCTCATGGACCTCCCAGCCGACGATCTTGCGACTGTACAGGTCGAGGGTCAGGTAGAGGTAGAAGAAGCGCCCGAGCAGCGTGGTGGCCAGATAGGTGATGTCCCAGGTCCAGACCTGGTTGGCACCCGTGGCCACCAGAGCCTCGGGGCGCTGTCGGGTGGCCGGTTTGGCCTTGCCACGATGGGCGAGCTGCTGCTCATCGCGCAGGAGGCGGTAGAGGGTGGACTCCGAGGCAAGGTACTCGCCCTGATCGGCCAGGCGCGGCACGATCTGTTTGGGCGACAGGTCGGCGAACTCGGGACGGTTGACGCGGGCAAGGAGTCGCGCCCGTTCGTCTGGCGAAAGGGCGTTGGCTGGTGGGGTGCGGCGTCGGGCCGCCGCCTCGGCCAGGGCCTTTTCCTTGCGTTGCAACGCGGCGCGCAGTTGGCGAATCTCGCGCGCCTGCTCCCGTGCCTGCTCTTGCTCAGCGCGCGAGGGGGCGGTCGCGTTGGCGCAGCTACAACGCTCCCGCCAGGCGTGCGCCTGCTGGGTGAAAAGGCCATGGGTGCGGCAATACTCGCCCAGTTCGTGTGCATTCAGATGGGTGGTTTCGACCACGACGGCGAACTTGTCTTCGCTGCTCAGGGGCGCGTGCGCCGGCCCGCTCACCGGGTTGACCTTGACCCGCCCGAGGGCGGCCATCCGCCAACCGTAGAGGGTGTCCTTGGGGATCTGCGTCTCGCCCGCCAGCGCTGTTACCGATTCGTTTTGTGGCGCCAGCATGCGGGCCGTGAGGCGGTCTTTCAGTTCTTGAGGATCGTGTTTCATCTCTAAAGCTATCGGGTCGCGGGCCGTTAAACGGCTCGTGATGAAGACCGGAACCGCAGATTCACCGGCATCGCGCGCGCTGCGGAGAATCGCGACGGGCCTGGCGTGCCTCGCGCTGATTTCGTGGCCCGCCGTCGCGCCGGCGTCGCCCGAGCGCAGCTTTGGCGTGGTGACCCAACGCTCGGCGGTCCTCACCGCCCGTTACTGGAATCCCATCCTCGCCTGGGTCTCCGCGAGGAGCGGGGTCGAGCTGCGCCTCAGGCTGCCGCGGAGCGGCGCGGAGGCCTCGGAAATGGTCGGGCGCGGGGAGTTCGATTTCGTCTACACCAATCACAATTTCCTGCCGAAGAACGAGCCGGCGGGCTACCGCGTGATCGTGCGCCCGCGCGGGAACGGCATCCGCGGCGAGGTCGTGGTGCTCGACGATGCGCCGGTGAAGAGCCTCGGCGAGCTGGCCGGGCGCGAAGTCGCTTTCCCCTCCCGCGCCGCCTTCGTCGGTTATGCCGTGACCATGCACGGGCTGGAAGAGGCCGGGGTGCGCGTGGAGCCGGTGTTCGCGGGCAACCAGGAAGGCGCGATGGCACAGATGAAGCTGCGGCGGGTGGCGGCGGCATCGGTGAACTCGCAGGTGATGCGCGAGTATGCCGCGCGCGAGGGGGTGGGTTACCGCGTGCTCTGGCGAAGCGGGGAGTTCCCCGACATCCCGGTCAGCGCGCATCCGCGCGTGAGCGCGAGCGAGGTCGAGACGGTGCGCGCGGCGCTCGCCGCGATGGCGGACGACGCGGAAGGCGCACGCATCCTGGCCGCCTCCGCAGCGCTCGTGAAGGAGCGTCCCCCCTACGGCTTCGAGGCCTCCTCCGAAGACGAATACGCCGGCGTGCGCGCCCTCTACCGGGGCGCGGCGAAGTGAGCGCGCCGTTTCCGCCCAGCCGCTGTTGCACCCTCTCGGTCCCGGCGCGGCTCACGATCGTCTCTGCGCTGGTCGCGCTCGGGTTGGCCGCCCTGGTGGTTCCGGCCTTCGTGCTGCAGGAAGCCGGCAGGCTGCGGGCCGATCTCGCCGATCGCGTCGAACGCCACCTCCAGTTCATCGTCGCGCCGCTCGCTGAGCACATCGTGCTGGGCGACTACGAAGTCGTCGAGAAGATGCTGGCCGAGGCCGCGCGGCGCGCCGATGTGGCCGAGCTTCGCTGGACGGACGCGGACGGACGAACGATGCTCGCGCGCGGTGAAGCGCTCGCCGTGCGCGCACCCGACTGGTACGTGCGCTGGACCGGCATCGTTGGCGTCGAACGGGAGCGCGCGGTCGATGTCGGTGGCAGGCTCTATGGCAGGCTGCGGCTCACCGGTTCGCCCGCCCCGGCCCTGAACGATCTGTGGGAGAAGTTCCTGGAAATGGTGGAGGCGCTGGTCGCCGGCCTTGGCATCCTGCTCGGCATGCTGCTCTGGGTCGCGCAGCGCGCGCTGCGCCCGCTCGCCGGACTCGCCGCGGCGGCGCGCGCGCTGGGTGGCGGAGATCGCGGCGTGCGTGTGCCGGAGCCCGATGCGCCCGAGCTCGCCGCGCTCGCGGGCGCATTCAACAAGATGGCTGCGGACCTGGATGCCACCATCGTCTCCCTGAAACAGGCCAACGCGCGCAACCGCATGTTCGCCACCGTGGTGGAGCAGTCGCACGCCGCCATCCTCACCAAGGACCTGGACGGGCGCATCACTTCCTGGAACGCGGCCGCGCAGCGGATCTTCGGCTACAGCGCCGAGGAGGTGATCGGCCAGCCGATCTCGATCCTGTTTCCAACCGGCAATGCGGAGGAGTTCCAGGCGTTGCTGAAACACGTGCGAAGCGCCCGGACGGGTAGCAGAGAGGCCGAGCGCAGGGCGAAGGACGGCTCGATTGTGCTCATCGCTGCGGAACGCTCCCCCTACTACGACGAGGACGGCCGCCATGTCGGCGAGATCAGCGTCGTCCACGACATCACCGAGAAGCGGCGCGCCGAGCGCGCGCTGTTCGAAGCGCAGGAGCGTGCCCGGGTCGCGCTGGACTCGATCACGGACGGCGTGATGCGGCTGGACCTCTCGGGGCACGTCGAATACCTCAACGGCGCAGCGAGCCGCATCACCGGCTGGGGCGCGGAAGATGCGCTCGGGCGCCCGGTGGCGGAGGTGTTCCCGGTGGCGGGCGGGCGGGTGCAGGCGGCGGACGCCGCATCGGGCGAGGCGCTGCCGTGCGAGGCCACGCTCATCGACCGCGAGGGAAGAGCGCACGCCATCGAGCAGAGCTGGGCACCGCTGCGCGAGGCCGGCGGAATGGTTTCCGGGCAGGTGGTCGTGTTCCGCGACGTCGGCAAGCTGCGCAGGCTCACGCGCCAGCTCTCGTGGCACGCGAGCCACGACGCGCTGACCGGGCTGCCCAACCGGCGCGTCTTCGAGGAACGGTTGCGCGAGCTGGTCGAGGACGCGGAGCACGGAGGTGCCGTGCATTCGCTCTGCTACCTGGATCTCGACCAGTTCAAGGTCGTCAACGACACCTGCGGTCATGTCGCGGGCGACGAGATGCTGCGGCAGATCGCCGGCATCCTCCAGCCCTGCCTGCGCTCCGCCGACATGCTGGCGCGTCTGGGAGGAGACGAGTTTGGCATGCTGCTGGAGCACTGCCCGCTAAATCGCGCCGAGCATGTCGCGCAGAAGGTGCTCGATGCGCTCGCGCGGTTCCGCTTCGCCTGGGACGGAAAGACCTTTGGCGCCCAGGCGAGCATCGGCATCGCCGCGATCGAGGCCGGCGCGCAGGGTGCGACGGCGATCCTGGGCGCGGCCGATGCGGCCTGCTTCAGCGCCAAGGAGCACGGGCGCAACCGGGTGCGGATCCATCGCGCGGACGACGAGGAGCTCGCCCGCCGTCGCAGCGAGATGGACTGGGTGTCGCAGGTGAGCGAGGCGATCTCCGGGCAGCGCATCGAGCTGTGGTGCCAGCCGATCGTGCCGGTGATCGCCTCCGGGGAGGCGCTTTCGCACTACGAGATCCTCGTGCGCATGCGCTCCGCCGACGGGCAGGTCATCCCGCCGATGGCCTTCATCCCGGCCGCCGAGCGCTACGGGCTGATGGCGGCGCTCGACCGCCGCATCGTGGCGATGGCCTTCGAGGCCTTCGCCGGGAGGATCGCCTCGGATGCGCGAAGCGCGCCCCCGCAGATCGCGATCAACCTCTCCGGGCTCACCATCGCCGATCCCGGCTTCCTCGGCTTCGTGCGCGAACAGTTCCGCAGCCACGCGATCGAACCGGGCCGGATCTGCTTCGAGATCACCGAGACCGCCGCCGTCGGCAACCTCTCGGCGGCCAACCGCATGATCGCCGAACTCAAGGAAATGGGCTGCAAGTTCTCGCTCGACGACTTCGGCAGCGGGTTCTCCTCGTTCGCCTACCTCAAGAGCCTGCCGGTGGATTACCTCAAGATCGACGGCTCGTTCGTCAAGGACATCGAGAGCGACCGCATCGACCGCGCGATGGTGGAGGCGGTGAACGCCATCGGCCATGCGATGGGGATCCGCACCATCGCCGAGTTCGTCGAGAACGACGGCATTCGCAGGATGCTGGCGACGATGGGCGTCGATTACGCGCAGGGCTACGGCATCGGGCGGCCGCAACCGGTGGCGGAGGCCTGGGCACCGCGCGGCACGGCGGTGGCGCGGGTTCCGCTGCAGCTCGTCGCAGCCGGCTAGTCCAGCATCTGCACTGACACGGTCTCGCCGGCGCGCACCGCGCCGCGCTCGTGCTCGAGCACGATGAAGCAGTTCGCGCAAGCCATCGAACGCAGGACGCCCGAGCCCTGCGCGCCCGCGAGCCGCACCTCCCGGTGCCCGCCCTCCTCGGACAGGATGCCGCGCTGGTACTCGGTGCGCCCCGGCGCCTTCCTGAGCGCATCGGTGCAGACCGCCGGGATCAGCGGCGCGCGGGGCAGGGGATCGATCCCCATCATCGCAGCCAGCGCTTCGCGCACGAACTGGTGGAAGGTCACCATGACCGCGACCGGGTTGCCCGGCAGACCGAACAGGAACGCGTCGCCGATCCGCCCGAAGGCGAGCGGACGGCCCGGCTTCATCGCGATCTTCCAGAACAGCACCTCGCCCAGGCGCGCGAGCAGCGGACGAATGAAGTCCGCCTCGCCCACCGACACGCCGCCGCTGGTGATGATGGCATCGGCATTTTCCGCCGCTTCGCGCAGCGCCGCCTCGAGCGCCTCGGGGCGGTCGCGCACCACGCCCAGGTCGATGACCTCGCAGCCCAGCCGCGAAGCCATGCCGAAGAGCGTGTAACGATTGCTGTCGAAGATCTGGCCGCGCGCCGGCTGCGTGCCGATGGAGCACAGCTCATCGCCGGTCGAAAAGATCGCCACCCGCAGCCGCCGCCGCACCGTCACCTCGGCGATGCCGAGCGAGGCGGCCAGCCCGAGTTGCGCCGGCCCGAGGATCATGCCCGTTGCGAGCGCCGTCTGCCCCGCCGCCAGGTCCTCGCCCGCGCGCCGCCAGTTGCGCCCCGGCTTCTCGCCGGCTGGGATGATGACGGCATCGCCCGCGCTGCGCACCGCCTCCTGCATGACCACGCTGTCGCATTCCGGCGGCATGACAGCGCCGGTCATGATGCGCACGCACTCGCCCTCGCCTACGCGTCCCTCGAACGGCCGGCCGGCGAGCGCGGTGCCCGCGATCCGCAGGCGCGTCTCGCCGTGCGCCGAGAGCGAGCATCCGCGCAGCGCATAGCCGTCCATCGCCGCGTTGTCGTGGCCCGGCACGTCGATCGGCGAGACGACCTCGCAGGCGAGCACGCGCCCGAGCGCCTCGCGGATGAACAGCCGCTGCGTGCCCCGGATCGGCCGCACGAGGCCGCGGATGACCTCGCGGGCCCGGTCGACATGCAGCGCATCCGGGTCGTAGCCATCCATGCAGCTCACCGCGTCCTGTAGGGAACTCATATGCTCGGCTCCTTTGATAGATAAATGGGGTCAGACACGATATTCTTGCGATATTTTCATCGCACAGTTAGTTACGGATAAAAATATCGTGTCTGACCCCATTTATCCTCATTGATCGGCCGCGCGCAGTTCGTCGCGGGTGTTGATGTTGGCGAAGGCATCGGCCTCGTCGTCGAAGGCGACTTCCGCCACCGGGAGCGCCGCGTACCAGGCGTCGATCTTCCTGCCGCCGGCTCCGAGATACTGCGCGAGCGAGTCGAGCACCCGCCTGCGGGCCAGCGCGAACACCGGGTGGGTGCGGCCGCCGGTCTTCGCCACCGCGAGTTCCGCACCGGAGGCCGTCGCCGCCGCGCCCAGACGTTCGACCAGATCCATCGGCAGGAAAGGCGAATCGCAGGGGCTGGTGACCAGCCAGGGGGTCGCGCAGCGCCGCAGCCCGGCGTGCAGTCCCGCGAGCGGGCCGCAGTAGCCGCCGATCTCGTCCGCGACCACCGGCAGGCCGAAGCTCCGGTAGGTTTCGAGATTCTGGTTGGCGTTGATCAGCAGCGTGCCGACCTGGAGCCGCAGGCGGTCGATCACCCATTCGATCATCGCCCGGCCGCGAAGCACCTGCAGCCCCTTGTCCGCGCCGCCCATGCGCCTGCCGAGCCCGCCTGCGAGGATGAGGCCGGTGATCTCGTCCCGGTTCATGGCGGTTCGAGGCGCTCGCCGCCCGTGTAGACCAGATAGTGGCTGCCCTGGGCGCGGCCGATCAGGGTCATGCCGACGCGGCGCGCGATGTCGTATCCCATCCGGGTCAGCCCGGAGCGCGAGACGAGCAGCGGGATGCCCATCTGGGCGGCCTTGATGACCATCTCCGAGGTCAGCCGCCCGGTGGTGTAGAAGATCTTGTCCGCGCCCTCGACGCCGTCCAGCCACATCAGGCCGGCGATCGCATCCACCGCGTTGTGGCGGCCGATGTCCTCGACGAAGTACAGGACCTCGGTGCCCTGCGCCAGCGCGCAGCCGTGCACGGCGCCGGCCTGCTTGTAGATCGACTCGCGGCGGCGCACGGCATCCAACAGCCCGTAGAGCGCCTCGCGGGTGAGCGCTCCGCCGGGGGGCAGGCGCAGGGAGTCGATCTCCTCCATCAGGTCGCCGAACATCGTGCCCTGTCCGCAGCCGGTGGTCACGGTGCGCCGTCCGGTGCGCGCATCGAGGTCGGGGATGCCCCCGCGCGTGGTGACCGCCGCGGCTTCGGTCTCCCAATCGACCTGGACCGCGGCGATCTCCTCGATCGAGTGCAGTAGGCGCTGGTTGCGCAGGTAGCCGATCACCAGGGCTTCGGGCGCGCAGCCCAGCGTCATGAGCGTGACCAGCTCGCGCTTGTCGATGTAGAGGGTGAGCGGGTGCTCCCCCGCGATGGCGGTGGGCACGTGCTCGCCGCGTTCGTTGACCGCATCGATCTCGACGGTCGCCGGGCGGGCGGAACGGCTGAGGAGGAGTCCAGGCAAGGGCTCAGCCGCCGATGTAGGACATCTCGACACGCCCGCCGGTGCCGGCCTGCGCGCTGCGGGTCTCCGAATAGTGGTCGCCGCGGCTGCGCCAGATCCCGGCGATCTCCGCGCAAAGCGTCGCGTCGGATGCGCCCCCGCGGATCAGCGCGCGCAGGTCGTGGCCTTCGGAGGCGAACAGGCAGGTGTAGAGCTTCCCGTCGGTCGACAGGCGCGCCCGGGTGCAGGTCGCACAGAACGCGCGCGTGACCGAAGACACCACGCCCAGCTCGCCGCCGCCGTCGCGATAGCGCCAGCGCTGCGCGACCTCGCCGGGGTAGTCGGACCCGACCGGCTCGATCGGCAGCTCGGCATCGATCAGGGCCAGCACCTCGGCGGACGGGACGACCTCGTCCATGCGCCAGCCGTTGGTCGAGCCGACGTCCATGTATTCGATGAAGCGCGGGATCGCGCCGGTCCCGCGAAAGTGCCGCGCGATCGGCACGATGGCGTCGCGGTTGATGCTGCGCTTGATCACCGCATTGACCTTGACCGGAACGAGCCCGGCCGCCTGCGCCGCCTCGATGCCCTCGATCACGTGCGCGACCGGGTAGTCGGCGTCGTTCATGGCGCGGAACACGTCGTCGTCGAGCGAGTCCAGGCTCACCGTGATCCGGTCGAGGCCGGCATCGCGAAGCGCGCGCGCCTTCTTCGCGAGCAGCGAGCCGTTGGTGGTGAGCGCGAGCTCGACCCCGCCGATGCCCGCGAGCATGGAGATCAGCCGCTCGATGTCGCGCCTGAGCAGGGGCTCGCCGCCGGTCAGCCGG
>Ga0100380_10008320_pt1 | contig 10239 bp, 16 predicted proteins | sample CryGeymeta201504_FD_80417 | JGI IMG/M metagenome (GOLD analysis project Ga0100380, IMG submission 80417) | Groundwater microbial communities from Crystal Geyser aquifers in Utah, USA - Crystal Geyser metaG 2015-04 | ecosystem: Environmental > Aquatic > Deep subsurface > Groundwater | place... | reverse complement strand
TATTTATGTAAGTAAAATACATCAGAAGTAACACAAATATTAGAAAGAGGTCAGTATAAGTAGATATGTATAGGTTGGTATAATAAGGAATAGTATTAATGTACTTAATATTTATTTTTATTGTTGTTATATAGTTTACATTTAATAGTTAGAATAATAAGCAATAAATAGTTATAAAATTTTAATAAGAATTTATGAATTAATAATTTAGAATAATAACTATAATAACTAATAAATTGAAAATAATTTAATTAATAATAAAAAACGTATGGCAGAAAATAGTAATCATGAAAATCCAGAAAGCAAGATGATTAATGATGATAATTTTAGTTTTAATGTTACTTATGAAGATGACACATGTATATATTTCTACACAATAAATTATTAATAATATAATATCATTTCAGTCTCAACATCACGAAGGCAACTAGACCTATTAGCTAATCCAATCACAGCTCAAACTAATATAAATAATATTAACACTACTTTAAATAATACTAATGAGATAAGAAATGTTCCGATGGTTTCCAACAATTACGGAATACCAAATGAAATATCAATGAACTCTCATTTTAATCGTAAGTAACAATTAGTAATTAATACGTAAATAGAGGAAAATGAGGATGAAGACATGCAGTCACAGTCAGATTCAGAGTATAACAATAATAGAAATTTTGATTCGCAACTAGATGAAATATTTGATAATATAAGTTACTTAATATCTTCTGAGAAGTATATAATATTATAAGTAATTATAGGCAGAACTTAAAGAATGAAAAAACATTGTTTATAAAGGAAAAACAAAAATTCCGTGAATTGAAAACACAAGAGATAAAAAATTTAGAAAAAGAAAAAGAGAAGTTTAAAGATAATTTAAGTATATTAGAGGGGATGAAATATAAAGATAATGATATTCTCGATTTAGATATAGGTGGTACTCATAAAATCACAACCACAAGAGCTACTTTAACAAAAGTAAGTTAATCCTCAATTTAATGAAAATTATAAATTAGTATCCAAATACAGCATTAGCAGTTTTATTTTCTGGCAGACATGAAATACCAAAACATAATGACAGATATTTTATTGACAGAGACGGATACGCCTTTGCACTTATGTTAACTTATTTGAGTAAATAAAACAAATTATTATAACTAATTTATTTTTATTTAATAGGAACTGGTAAATTTCCTACATTTCGAAGTAAAAATGAGGAAGTTAGTTTCCTCGAAGAATTAGAATATTGGCAAGTTCCCAATATTAATCTAGCAAATGATACATTGAAGAATAATCAGCATTTTGACCCTGAGTGGTGTGCAAATACTTTATCTTTAGAGTATGATAATACAATGATTAAGAAAAATAGTAACTTTAATAACTAAAGTCATTTAGATGTTTTACATGGAATAGTTTTTTGTAAATACCCATTAGATGCAAATAATACTTCAGTAGAATTAAAAGTAATTTTTAATAAAATAACATAAATTCAATCTAAAGATCACAATGAATATACCATCTAGAAGTAAAAGTCATATTTTTATTGGCCTTGTCGATAAAACTAAGTATCGTTACGAACATTTAAGTAATTATAACTTACAATTAATAAACAAAATTATACATATCTATATATAACAATTCATATAATTAACATACAAAAGTGTCTACTTTTTGGAAAGACTCTCCAAGTTCATATTATTGGGATGTCTGGAATACAAAACTAATAAAAACAGATGAAAACGGAGTGCAAGCCGGCAGTGTAAGCGGCTACGGGTGTCAATGTGAAGAATTCGAAACAAATATTATAATTTACTATGATAACAAAACAAAGAATGTTAGTTTTTATAAAAATGGAATTAATCAAGGAGTAGCTTTTAAAAACGTGCCTTCTGGAATGACAGCCTCTGTTGATGTTTGGTTTGAATCAGGTTCAATAGAAATAATAAAGAATAATTCTATTAAGGAGACTAAATTTTTGTAGAAATAATAGAAAGTACTAAGAAATACTAGGAAATACTAGAAAATACTAGAAAAAAATTGAAAATAAATAATATAAAACTAAAAATATAGTGTAAATATAATTATCAAAAATAATAAGATAATATAGATAAATTAAATAATGTTAAATAATGTAGAATAAATTTGGTTATATTATTTATATTACTTATATGGTTATATTGTTAATTATTAATTAATTTGCTAATTATTTATATTGTAATTAGTTTATTTGTCAATTATCATTGTTTCTCCTGTTATTGCATTGAATTTGTATTATACATCGGATGATTTATTGGATTAACATTAACATTAACTAAATAATATTAAAGGATATTAATGATAATAAAATTTATTATATAATATTTTATACCATTTTGGTTTATATTATTAAAATTATTTTTAATTTCATTCTCTCCAATATTATCAAATTCTTTTATTTGCTTTAAATAGAAAAAGTTATCCTCTTGATGATTAATTATTGATTTCACATGTGAAAATTTACAATTCGGTCCTTCAGGACAAAATCCAATTGCGTAGTTAATACATAATTCTCGTAAGAAATGAACCTTTTTGCAATTAATTCCTATAAAATATATTAAATTAATATATGTTTATAAGTTTTATTACCATCTTTACAATAACCTTTCATATAAAATGGACACTCTTTTTTAATTCTTTGAGTATGTTTAAAAGGACACTCACTTCCTTTATTACAAACACCTATAGAAAGTTATTAATGATTTTTTAATAAGTTATTTAGTCTTATTACCATCTTTTTCATAGTTTGGACATTCCGGGAATTTATTTTTATCATTTTCATGTAAAAAGTCACATGCTTCTCCTTTTTTACAACCGTTAAGTATCCAAAATTTACAAACTGTCCGTTCGCTTGGACGAATTTTAAATTTTTTATCGTCGGAGTAATTTCCTCGATAATTTTTACTTTCTAATGCTAACATAGAATCGGTAAATCGATTATTGTTATTGTTGTTGTTCATTATTAATTAGTATAATTTAGTAAATTAAATAGTATTAGAATAATAATATAAAAATAATTAATTAAATAATTAATTAATATATAAAATATTATATAAAATAAACAAAATTCTTACAATAAAATTTTATTTATGTATAATAATCTAGTATTAAAAATATGTTATAAATCCTATAAGAATTCCTATTAGAGTTCAAGACGTTAAGCAAAGAAGTAGATGATTTTCTGTAAATTCTGTTGGAATTCCGATTCAAAAAGAGTTACATTTTATTAGTTTTACGTTTTCAACTAACTGTTCATAAATAAACATTTGAAATGTTCGAAATTTTCATCTAAACCCTTTAGGTTTTTATAATGGAACTTTAACATGCTACGACAATTATTTATTAGTTCGATTAATTGTTCAATTTCGCCTATATCTATCTTACTCAGCTAAAAATTTATATTATTATAAGTAATAACTATTTATTAAATTACCTTTTCTAAGAAGAAGTTCCTGCTTTCGTCTCCGTTTGAATTGATTATATTTACAATCACAATTATTGAGATTTCAACAATATTTACTATTATCTTAACTAATACATCTTTATTTTTAAACTTTTTTGTTGCTTCAAGATATTCTATAATATCTTTTTTTGTTCCGCTAATATAATCTCCGTTTGATATAAATATAAGATAGTCTAAAATATCATCTACAAAACAAGTTTGATAAAGTAGAATTTTAGAACAGTATGCATTGTTAGAGATTTCATAGCCTATTTTCAATGTTTTTTCATGAATTTCTATTTCCGATTTTTTCTTAATTCTCAAATTCTCATAATTTGATACAAATCCATGATCAATCGTATAATAATTTCCAAAATCATTCGCTATTGTAATCGCAAGATCATAATCTTTTTCTTTTGAATTCATTATTATTTTTGAAAAGTAATAAATTTGATTAAGATAAACATAATTCAGAGTATTAGATATTCCCTTCCATATATTTCTATACAAATTAAAGCAATTTTTTAATTTTTCGAGGTTTATAGTTTTTGAAGCAACATTCTATTAATAAGTTATATTAAGTTTATATTAAGTAATATATAGCTTACAACTAATTCTACTTTGGTTCCGTAAGTCAACATATTGAATATATTTATAATATTTAAAAATAACTCTGGATACTGATAGTATTTTAACAAGACCATATTGATGAAATGAAGGAATACACCGTTGTCTTCTTGGATTATGAGTTTCTATAAGGAATATTTAGTTAAGTAATTTAGTAATGTTTGTTATGTTTAGTTACTTTAAATCCTTGAACAAATTCTTTAGAGCTCATTTTATAGTTACATAGAACTTTTATTGCTTTTCTAAATAATTTTACAATTAAATTTGGAATTTGTGAATCTTTTTTGAACATAAATAGGTCTATTATCTTTAGAAAAGTAAGCCGGAATTGCATAATTGAAAAACTAATTTCGTGAATTAACTAAAATTATTTTAAGATTAAAGTATGTACTGAGTTTTCTTTTTTGACAATTTCTAGTAATTCTTTTTCTGATAGATTTTTATTATCTATAGCAGAAAATGAAATAAGTTCTGTAAGTAAGTTTAGACATCGGATGACTGAACTCTCTTTTATGTTTATCACACTTTTATCTCGTTCTTCTGATAATTTCTCAAACGATGATATTTCATTTATGTTTTTTAAGCATTTTAGACAAACATCACATAGCTTTTTTAGTTCTAAATGAATTGGTTCTTCTGATGTATTGTAATTATTCTATTGGTTAAATTAGTAAGATTAGTCAGTTATTATACAATATAATATAAAGTAATATTTACCTTCTTATTTCTAATATAAATGTAATAATCGTGAAAGAAATAAAAGTAGTATTTAACAATATATGGATTGTACTCAAATGTGATTGGAATATCGTAAAATTCGATTATTTCTTTATTGTTGAGTAGCTTTAGGAAACTCTACAATTATTAAAATATAATTAATCTAATTTATTTCACTTACACTTATAACACTAAAATCATAAGCAGATAAATTTAACAACTTCAACAAAAATTCATAAATAGCCAACGAATTCTTCTTTTCCATTATATCCAAAAAGGTCTTCTGAAAAACCTGACTTGGAGATGATACATCCATGAAGGTTATTTCATTTGCAGTTTCATACATTTCTAATTGTGTTAAAATTATATAAAAGATACATATAAAAGATACATATAAAAATTAGTATAAAATTATCATATATAAAATTATTATTTCACTTACTTTCTAACTTATTACTTCCTTTAAATAAAAAAAATCTTTCAACCAAACTTTTCTTAATTTTAGTATAACTATAATAAAAGTATGACCATTCATTATCAAGTTCATTCTCTTCTATGTTATTTTTATATTGATTATTCTTAAAAGAAAACTCATCAAAGTTAGGTGTTATGTATTTAACATTTATATTCAGATAGCCTATATTTTCCTTTTCTTTTAGTTTTAGTCTTATCTTTCCTGTAAAACAATTATCTTTAGTGTCCTTGTTCTCAAGTAAAATATTAATAGGCATTGTTATTTTTCCTATTACAATTGGCTCTGTTACTTCATTGTTGTGTATGATTGGTTCGTTTTTTACATAGAGATTGATTTCTTCGTACATTTTGCTTTTGCTGAGTTTTACTAGGTTTTCCTAAAGGGAAGTAAGGGTAAAGAAAGATATTGTAAGTTATGATGAAATTGTTAAGTATATATGTTAAACTATCAGGTGTATATTGGGAATAGAGTAATATTACTTATATTTAACATATTTATATTAATTACTGATTTAAAATGGAATTGTCTTATGTGATTTGAGCCAGCTTCATCAATGTCATCATAAACTGAATAGTTAATAGAATTATTTTGAGAGGATTGTAATAATTCAAACGACACATTATTTGAATTTCCTAGCTTTCCTTTTTTATTTGAATTTGAGAAACTCTGAAAAGAATCATTCAATATTATTTTCTCATTTGACTTATCTCCACTCTGGGGAATTTTTATAATATTCTTATTATCAATATGAAATTCTATAAAAGGATTAAGTTTTATTCCAAAATTATCAGCGTAATCATATGTTATAACAATACTATCAAATAAAAATAATAGAACAAAATCACTAGGAACACTTTCTAATTTCTTTGCTTTAATTTTTTCATTTTCTAAGCTCGATTTTCTTGGAATTTTTACTGGTTCTGGTATTGGTGTTAATTGTTCTTTATAATTATTATTTACTGCGGCTACTTTCTTTTGTTCAGGTGAATCAACTGGTCTTGGTCTTGATTTTATTTTTGTCCCTAGTTTATCCATATTTTTTGGACTTCCTTGCTTATCTTGTTGCGGTTTTGGGTTTGTTATATCTTGTCTTTCTATAGGTTTAATTTCTTTAACTGTATTCACTGTATTAACTATAGCAATTGGTTCAATTGGTTCAGTTAGCTCAATTTGTTTAATGTTTTTTACTTCATTTTCCTTTAAAGGAGCTGAAGTTACATTTTCATTTGCTTTAATGTCTGCAACAACTGATGTGTTATTTTCTTCTATTTCTGGTGTTGGTTTTAATATTCTTGTACGCTTGTAAGTTTTTTTTGGTGTTGTGTTTTTTTCTTCTAATATTGGATATAGTGTAGTTGGGTTATTAGTTATAGTATTCTCATTATTATAAATATGATCTACATTTGTGTTTTCTGCATTAAGTTGTATTTTCTCTGAGTTCTTTATTTTACTTGAAGTCTCTGATACTTTCGAACTTTCTATATGAGTTGTTGCACCTTCGTTAAGATTTTCAAACTCATCAAATTCTTTTTCATCATCTTCAATTTTCATATGACTTACAGGGTAAACTTCATATTCTCCTCTTTTCGGAGTAGGAGGAGTTCTAGCTACAGATCTCATTTCTTTACTATCTGGGAGTTCATAACATTTCAGTAATCCACATCCCATGTTATTAATTTAATAATAATTTTTAATATTAAGCTTTATATGATAAATTATTTAATTACTAAACGAACTTAAATAAATATTTCAGAATTTTATATTATATATATAAATACATCCATTTATAAACATACATAAATACATAAACATATAAATACTTATTTAATATATATTTATTTTAATGAAATATATAATAATTCTTAATGGGTGTTGGAAGCCTATGTAAAAAACTATGCCCTACTTTGATTAGTAGTCTTACTTCTGTTGATTCAAAATCTTCTGAATGTGACTGTAATTGTGAATGTTTAATTGATAATGTTAACAGAAGTATCAGTCAAAGTAGTGGTATTACACAAATAACAGATAATCATCCTTCAGCTAAAATTAATTTTAATGAGTTTGAACCATTAGCGTTACTTGGTAGAGGAACTTTTGGTAAAGTTATTTTAGTAAGGAGAAAAAAAGATAATAAATTATATGCTATTAAAGTATTAAAGAAAAGTAAAATTAAATATCAAAATCAAATTGATCATACTAAAACAGAACGAAAAATATTAGAGAGAATAAATCATCCATTTATTGCCCATTTAAGTTTTGCTTTTCAAGACCCTAAAAAATTATATTTTGTTACAGAATATATGGCTGGCGGTGAGCTATTCTACCATCTACGAAAGAGTAGAATATTTGATGAAAACAGAGCCAAATTTTATATTTGCGAATTAATACTAGCTATTGAAGGATTACATAAAATGAATTGTATTTATAGAGATTTAAAACCAGAAAATATATTGTTAGATAAAGAAGGCCATGTAAAATTAACTGACTTTGGTCTTTCGAAAATAATTAAAGCTAAAGATTTTGGTGAGAATAATATAGCATTTACAATATGCGGGACTCCAGATTATTTAGCACCAGAAATTTTAGAAGGGAGAGGCTATAATAAAGATGTGGATTGGTGGTCGTTAGGGGCTCTATATTATGAAATGATAGCTGGTGATGCCCCATTTAGAACTGAAAAAGGTGAAAATAAATTAAGTTTAGATAAATTCAAAAAGCCTATCATATTCAAAACTAATTTATTTTCTCCTGAACTTAAAGATTTAATTTCAAGATTGCTCAGTATTAATGTAGAAAATCGAATAGGTTATAAAAAAGGAGCAGAAGAAATAAAGAATCATCCTGTATTTAAAGGAGTAAATTGGGAAGACTATTTTAATAAGAAAATTAAACCACCGTTTGTACCAAATATTGCGAGTGAAGTTGATTTAGGTAATTTTGATAAGGTTTTTACTGAAGAAAATCCAATGAGGACAACACCACCTGATAGAAAAATGTTACAATTAGAACGTCAGCTTCAGTATAAATATGAAGATTTTACTTATGACAATGATAATATATTAAAAAAGAACTTTAGTGGAAAGATTGAGAAATACTAATAAATAAGAAATATTGTGTTTAGTATATCTATTTAATATGAAAATATATAAGAGTATGAAAATTTAATATAAATTATTACTACTAATTTTATTAATAAACATACATATTTATATAAGTTTAATACATAATGAATATGAGTAATAATTTTTATGGTAATAGTATAATTTCATTATATACATATATTAAAAAATAATACAATGACAACTATTGTCTTTTGAACTAGGCAATCCTTGTTTTTTATATGATATTAAAGATTGCATTTGTATCATATTTAATGCTCCTTTTCTTTTTGTTCTAATTAACTCTCCTGCTGAATTAGCAGACATACCTATTTCCATTAATGCTATTGCTACTAAAACAGGAGCTCTTTTAATTTTATTACTCATTTATTTAATTAATATTCTTACCTTCCAAGCCCAGCAATACAATGAACTGCAATACATGGTGTTTCATTTTTTTTCTCTTCTTCTTTATCTACTTCAATAAAAACTTTATTAACAATTGACAAAAAAGCTTTAATAATTTCTCTGCTTGGGAATTTCCCGTCGCTAAATTTTAAGTCCTAGATAAGAAAGATTATAACTGATTATTAACATATATTATAGCATGATAGTTGTATAGTTTAATAGAGTATTATATTATAATAGTATGCTATACTTACATGCATTCGTATTCCATTTTTCATAAATAATTCTTCTGTATATGTTTTTTCACATGTTCTAACTATATCTGTTACATGGTGCTGTTTAAATTGCTATAATTATAATATGAATTTGATATTTGTAATTTACTTCTAGCCAATATTCGCATGAGTTATCATCTGGTGCACTAAAAATCATAAAGTTAAAATTGTTGTAATCAATTAATGAAGGTTTATTTAACATTTACAATTCTTTCTATCCAATTATTTCATTAAATAATAATTTAATTAAATAATTGTTCTCAGTTTTATTATTACGATGTAATTTTGATAATCAAAATCATTTAATTGAAAAAATAATATGAAATTAATATGATATTAATATGAAATTACTTGTTATTAAATTCATTGTTGCTAAATTAATTTAAATTTATCAATTATAATGGATAATAAAGAAAATAATAATTCAAAAAATATTAAATCAGATCCAGGAACAACTTATTTTGATAATAATGTAAGTACTATTGAAATACAAGACACAAACTCAACAAATAATACTAACTCAATAGAATCTAATAATGATACAGGAATAATTAAAGAAGTTTCTTTTAATATAACAGAATGTAATAAACATGGATTTGCTTATGATAAAATAGGAAACTATCGAGTATTTTATTATAATAAAGGAAAACCAATATTCATGATTGGACCTGACTGTATTAATAATAAATATAAATAAATTTGAAATATTTTAATATATGATAAAAACAGTTAACAATAATTAACATAATAGGGCCATTTTTTGCCGGCACATTTGTAGGAAGTATATCAATGGCATTTATACTACTATTCTTACTATGGAATCATTTAGGAAGGATATTTTATTGGTTATGTTTTATTTACCCGGTTTATGTTTGTATGTATATACTAGCAGCAACTTCTAATCCTGGAATACCTAACTACACAAATAAAGAATTAAATGAAGAAATAGATAAAGGAAATAAAATATTATATTGCAAAACTTGTAATTTGTATAGTATTGAAGTAAAGAATTCGCGAAGTAAGTTAGCTCATTGTGATATATGTAAAATTTGTATAAAAGGTAAGAAATAGTATAGTTCTTGTTTATTCATAAATTCATAAATTAATAATAATTATATAATAATAGGTTTTGATAATCATTGTACGTTTACTTCGAAATGTATT
>Ga0100380_10008307_pt1 | contig 10251 bp, 8 predicted proteins | sample CryGeymeta201504_FD_80417 | JGI IMG/M metagenome (GOLD analysis project Ga0100380, IMG submission 80417) | Groundwater microbial communities from Crystal Geyser aquifers in Utah, USA - Crystal Geyser metaG 2015-04 | ecosystem: Environmental > Aquatic > Deep subsurface > Groundwater | place: USA... | reverse complement strand
TTCAGAATGTTATGCCGTCCTGGTACCCTCAGTAAAAAACTACCCAGCGATTGTCCCTTTTCCCTGACAACGAATTCGTATCCTTTGTCGCTTACATGAATATCCTCCGCCTGGTAGTCACAATGGCCCGAAAGGCCATACGTAACGACCCGGCGTCGAATATCCGGAATAATGGACTTGATCCGGCTATCCTCCAGGCAAACGATAGCGGCACCGAAAAAGGGTACCTTGTTGGCAAATTCGGTAAAACTTCCCTTCAGGTTGTCCATGGTTCCATAGTAGTTCATGTGGTCTTCATCAATATTGGTAATGATGGCATAAATTGGGCTCAGTCTCAGGAAGGACCCATCAGATTCATCAGCTTCCGCTACAAGATACTTGGAGCCTCCCAGCCGCGTGTTGGAACCATACGCAGAAAAAATGCCCCCGATAATCACGGTGGGGTCCAGGCCTCCCTGGGACAATACTGAAGCCGCAATTGAAGTTGTCGTCGTCTTACCGTGCGTACCGGAAATAGCAATTCCCGCTTTCATGCGCATCAGCTCTGCAAGCATTTCTCCCCGGGGAATCACTGGAATATTGCGCCTCCCGGCTTCCTGCCATTCCGGGTTATCTTTATGAATGGCCGTAGACACCACCACGGCATCGGCGTCCGCTACGTTTGCGGCATCGTGACCGTATGACACCTGTATTCCAAGAAATTCCAGCCGTTTTGTATAGTCGCTGTGGCTCAAGTCAGAACCGGTCACGTGAAAGCTGAGGTTGCTCAGTACTTCGGCGATTCCACTCATTCCCGTACCGCCAATGCCAACAAAATGAATTGTCTTATACCGTCCAAACACCTGAGTCATCCTCCCAGCTCTGTCCGGTGGGCAGAGTCCCGCAAGTGAAAGTGCAAATGTGAGTGAGCCCTGACCCTAGCCAATTGCTTTTCTACACTCAAACTAAGACTTAAGCTCAAACTTCTCATCTCTATTCCTCTCCCTTCAGCTTCACAGTCATGGCCAGACCCACCAGGATCATATGAGAAACCATTGAGGATCCCCCATAACTGACAAACGGCAACCCAAAACCTTTTGCAGGTAGCATATCCACATTTACCATCATATGCAATACCGCCTGGCTGATGGTTAAAAAGACCATGCCAATGAGAAAGAAATGCTCAAACCTTCCCTGAGCTGTAAATGCCATTCTCAAACCGAACACCATGAACAGGGTGAAAAGGAAAACAACAATGATAAAACCTGCAAGTCCAAGTTCCTCTATAATCAGAGAAAAAACAAAATCGTTATGGGCCTCAGTGAGGGAACTGAACTTCGTTTCACTGTTCCCCAGTCCCTTCCCTTTTAGGCCTGCAGAGCTGACGGCCAGCAAGGCCGCACCAACCTGATCATCCGGTATCTTATCAAATGAGAGTGCGTTCTCCCCTGTTTTCCTGTCCCAGAACTGGATCGCCCGGGTACGCCGGTGCTGCGCTGTCATCACAGCCACAGCGAACAGCATTAACCCGAGAACCATCAATGTCACAACCACAAGCCGGTTTGTACGTGTAACAAAGAGCATAACCAGCACGGTCACAGCAATCACCAATGGTAGTCCAAGATCCCGTTCCATGAAAATAAACAATACAATCAGCCCTGTTACTGCGCCGATGGGCAGCAATTCATCCATTGTTGGCCTGGGATGACGCATCGTGGAAAAAACGTACGCAAGAAAGGTAACAACCACTATTTTGGCCAGTTCAGCTGGCTGAAGACTGAAAACACCAAATGAAATCCAACGATAAGCTCCATTAATCCGTATATTCAGCAGTATTGGTAATAAGAGCAGCACCATCATGCCACCGACAGCCGGATATATGAACCCCTGCTTCTTCCACCGCTCTATCGGTGCCTTCCAAATGATCAAAGCCATTGATATGATGGAAATCAACACATTTGCAAGAATTTTCGTGGTAATATCCACGCCATTGTGAATCTTTACTGAAATAGACGCAGACATGGTAATAACAATACCAAAAACCACAAGCATCACGACTGTAATCATGAAGCCTTTCTTTTCAGCTGCGATTCCCTTCATTCCTGACCTCATTTACAATCTCCCGAAAGCGGTCCCCACGAACCTCATAGTTTTTGAACTGGTCATAGCTCGAACATCCTGGTGCCAGCAGAATCACGTCTCCGGGCTTTGCTTTCATCCGAGCATCTACAACTGCCTGCTCCAGTGTTCCAGAAATCCGGCAACCAAAGCGGTCGGCCAGATTTTCCCGGAACAGTGATGCACTTTCTCCAATGAAATATGCGGCTTTTACGCGCCCTTTCCCGGCTGCTGCCAGCTCTTCAAAATCGCCTCCTTTGAATCGTCCCCCCGCTATCCAGTGAATCGAAGAGAAACTGGATAACGCCTTTACCACTGAATCAAAATTGGTTGCCTTTGAGTCATTGTAGAATTGAACCCCATTCCTCTCTCCAACCAGTTCCAGCCGATGGGGAATAGGGTGAAAGGACATAATGCCGGCACGAACCCGCTCTGACGATACACCTGCAAGGAGACACATCCCCGCGCCGAATGCCGCATTGTACAAGTTATGTAGTCCCCGAAGTCGTGTTTCTTCCAGAGAAATCAGCTTCTCTCCCTGATATTCCAGCGCATCCGGCAAAACCTGCACAAGCGAATCTGATTTTCTTCCAATCCATTGCACATTTGGGGGATAAAATTGACTGTATGAAGTACTCACAGTGTCGTCCCCGTTTAAAAGCGCGGGAGTTTCTTCGTCCATGTTCCGGAACATGGCCATCTTTGCACGATAGTATTCATCCACTTTCGGGTAGCGATCCAGATGATCCGGTGTCAGGTTCAAGAGTGCGCCGAAATCCGGACGAAAGTTCTGCACATGCTCCAGTTGGAACGACGAAAGTTCCACAACAAAGTTTCCTATGCCTCCGCCTTCAAACACGGCCTGTGAAAGTGCTGTTCCATAATTCCCACAGGGGACCGCAGTCAGGCCGGCTGATTTAAGGATATGCGCAGTCAGCCCTGTAACCGTGGTTTTCCCATTTGATCCTGTAACAGCGAACACTCTACCTTTGCAATATGTTGCAGCATATTCGATTTCAGAAATCACCCGACAGTCCGTTCCCTCAGCAGACCTCCGTACCGGATGAGAAGGCGGGAAGCCGGGGCTAATTATCACCTCTTTCACTCTGTTCAAGAGAGGTGCGTCCACGTGCTGAACAATTCTCACTTTACTATTACTCGCAAGATCTTCCGGCAAGGCACTCGATTCAGTCAGATCTCTGTCATCAAAGAGGAGGCAGGAATCCCCATTTTTCAACGCGAGACGTGCGGCCCATTCCCCACTTTTCCCCACTCCTGCCACTAAAATTTCGCTCATTCTATTCAAATTTCTCCCTCAGTTTCTCAATCACTTTCTCTCCATGCATGCCCCTTGAGGCCTTCACCAGTACGGTATCCCCAGCCGCTGCAATTTCAGCCACATGATCCGCAGCTAAGGTTGTGCTTTCAAACCAGCTGCATTTTGTTGCGCAATTTTTAAAGGCGGATTTCATTTCACTGCCATAAAATACCGCCTCATCAAATTCCAGGCCGGTGACAAAGACTCCGATCTCCTGGTGCAAGGCAGCTGAAACCTTGCCCAATTCAAGCATATCTCCCAGAACGACAATTTTTCTACCCTGAAGATCGACTTCATGGAACATGGACAACACATATTTCACAGCTTCCGGATTGGCATTGTAACAATCATCATAGATACTCACCGATCCTGCCTGAATCAATCGACCCCGATGCTGGACCGGTCGGAAATCAAGCAAGGCCCGTTGGATCTCTTCAATTTTCACTCCGGCCGCCAGGGCCGTCATTACAGCTGCCGCAACGTTGTAGCTGTGGTGAAGCCCAGCCAGGGGATGATGCAGCCGATAAATCCGACCTTCATATTCCACGTCAAGCAGAGACGACTCGAGATTCATCATTTTTGATGACACAATCCTCAAATCGGCCCCCAAGGTGGCTCCAAAGCTGTATTTCATTCCAGCCTCTGATTCAACCCGGGACTTTACAAGGAGATCATCACGATTGTAAATCAGAATGTCGTCGGCCTCTCTCCCTATCAGGATTTCTGCCTTCGCTTCCCGCAATTCTTCAATCCCCTTGAAATTTCCGATATGAGCCGTCAACACGTTCAACCAGACACGCATATTGGGTCGGACAATTTGAACAAGTCGTTGAATTTCTCCCGGATAACTCATCCCCATTTCAATCACAAAGAACGCAACCGGATGATCCAGTTGCTCCAGAACTGTTATCGGAAGCCCTATTGTATTGTTATAGTTCCCTTTGCTGGCCAGAGTCTCACCAGAAAGGCCCAGCAACAGTGCAATAAGTTCTTTCGTAGTTGTCTTACCGGCACTTCCAGTAACACCCACCCGTGTCTCCACCCTTTCCTCCAGCAACACTCTTGCAGTTTCACCAAGAAAACGAGCCGGATCCTTTACCAGAAACAGGTTTGGATATTCCGCAGTATTTCCGCCAGGACAGGAAGAAGCGATAAATGCTGAGGCTCCCTTTCCCCTCGCTGCCGGTAAATAGTCATTGCCGTCTGCCTGACCGGTTTGGATTGCAACAAAAGCCTCACCTTTTTTCAAAATTCTACTGTCGTTACAGAAGCCTTCTATTTCGCAATCATAAAAATTATCAGGCACTTTCCCGGCATATTTTGCCAGTTCACTCACTCGCACGGCCCATCTCCCTTAATGCCCGGAGGATTTCCGCCGCGTCGCTGAATGGAATTTTTTCCGTTCCGATGATCTGATAGGTCTCATGACCTTTTCCCGCAATAATGACCACATCTCCTGCCTTCGCCCTGGCCACTGCGGCGCGAATTGCCTCTCGTCTGTCATTAATGTATGAAACCGGCAGGTCACCGGTTTCTCCTTTTGCCATGTCGTTAAAAATCTGTTTCTGGGCTTCAGTTCGAGGATTGTCCGACGTTGCAATCACAACATCCGCGTTTTCACAAACCGCCCGCATCATCAGGTGACGTTTTCCCCTGTCCCTGTCTCCGCCACACCCGAAAACACAGAATACGCGACCGGTTTCGTGGATGTCAGGGGAGCTCAGCACTTTCTTCAACCCATCAGGGGTGTGGGCAAAATCCACAAGGTAGAGCACACTGTCGCTGGAAGGAATAGCTTCCATGCGACCGGGGATCGGAGGCATGGAAGCCAGTAAAGAAAGCGAACTGAATGGGTCCATTCGCAAGGCCATTAGAACACCGACACAGGAGGCCAGATTTGCGGCGTTGTGCAGGCCCGGAAGTGGGAGAACCACTTCCTTTTCTTTTCCTTCCGCGCTGAGGAGGACAATGACTCCGGCATCACCGGACCGGGTACCCATTACCCGAACGTCCGCATTTCTGCCGGCGGGGCTGACTGAAACTGACCGGCATTGGATTTGCTCCAATAACCGTGCTCCGGCCGGATCATCGACGTTTATCACAGCGCAGGAATCCGGCCCCATGTCTTCAAAGAACTTTTTCTTTGCCTGGAAATATGTCTCCATATCCCCATAGAAGTCAAGATGGTCCTGGGACAAGTTGGTGAATACACCAACCTTGAAGTCCAATCCGAATACTCGTTTCAAGGTAACGGAATGAGCAGAGACTTCCATTACACATCGGGCGCATCCATTGTTCTGCATTCTAGAGAGATTGTCACAAATGTCATGGGCTTCAGGCGTGGTCAATACTGCCGGGGTTCGATTTTTCCCCTCGAAATTTTCCACCGTGGACAGGAGCCCGCAACAATCTGCCGAATTGAGGACATGTTGAATGAACCATGCTGTTGTTGTCTTTCCATTGGTTCCGGTTACACCAATCAAGTCCAGCGTCCGATCCGGATGGTTGAAAAAATTCAAGGCACAATGGGCAAGTGCTTCCCGTACGTCATCCACAACGGTTGTGGGGGTGCCGGGAAAATCTCTCTCTGCCACGACCGCCGCACAACCGGCCTTGATTGCATCCGCAACAAACTCTTCACCGTTCACTTTATACCCTTTACGTGCGAAAAAGAGGTCCCCTTTACCGCATTTTCTGGAATCAATGGACAGGCCGGAGATCTCAATATCCCTATCAATGTTTGAAGATCGGAATGGAAGACCGGATAAAACCGCACCGGCCTTCATCTGAAATTCCCGGCCAGACGAATCTCTGTTCCATTCGGGCTGACAAGCCCCGCCGGAAGAGATTGAGACGTTACAAAACCATGACCCTTGCACCGAACACGATATCCGGCCTGGTGAGCCAAGATCAACGCATCCCGAAATGCAAGTCCCCGGAGGTCCGGAACCCTTCCCTTCCTTACCGGCCTGGACGGCGTCATCTGCGCTGGTGAATTTGTTGCGAGGCGCATATCCATGTCCACCCCCCTTATCTCATCAATTAAGAGAGGGAGAACCTTCTGGGCAATATTGTGAAACAACGGGGCCGAAGCCGTGCCACCAAAATGAACTGTTTTTGGTTCGTCAATGACAATAAAGACCGAGACCTCTGGGTGGGAAACCGGGAAAAATCCATAAAAAGATGCTACGTAACTCCTTGTGTATACACCATTTATCACCTTACGGACGGTACCGGTTTTACCTCCAACATCAATGCCTTTAACAGCGGCTTCCTTCCCTGTTCCAAACAGCACAACGCCCCTGAGAATATCACGCATCTTTGCAGATGTTAATTCACTGATCACCTGTCTGGGAGACTGCTTACGGTCCAGGCTCACAGTTTTCCCATCTGGATCATTCACCTGTTTTACTATACGGGGAGGCTCCCATCTTCCACCATTCACAACCGTATTGAGTGCGGCAGTCAGCTGTACCAGGTTCACCGACAACCCGTATCCAAAAGACATGGATGTTTTTGTACCTTCTCCCCAATTTTGAGGATCTGGAAAATAGCCAGCTGTTTCGCCCGGCAGCTTTATACCGGTTTTGTTGCCCAGGCCAAAGGCCTGGAGCGCATCATGAAAGTCCTGGTCCGAAAGTAAACGTCCCAACTTCACAGCCCCGATATTGCTTGAGTACCATATAATTTCTGGCAAGGAAAGGTCTCCGTACCGGGCATGATCCAAAATTGTTCGTTTCCCTAATTTAAAGAAACCATTCTCACAGGAGGTATGAAATCGTGTGGACACTGTGCCGCAATCAAGAAGAGCAGATGCCAGCAATGGCTTAATCGTGGAACCCGGTTCAAATCTTGCGGCCACATTCAAAACATTCTGTCCGATTTTTCCAGGATAGTAGCCCGCGAAGGAGAGGATCTCTCCGCTATCCGGCCGGGTCACCAGCACATACCCGCCTTTGGCACGGGTCTTTCTCACCTGTTTTTTCAATTCCGTTTCCACGATAAACTGAACAGCCGAATCAATCGTCAGCACAACATCATCTCCATCCACTGCGCTTTGCTCCGTAAAAGAAGGGACAATCCTGCTGTGCGCATACTCCCTCTTTCCCGGTTCACCACTGAGAAATTCGTTCATAGAGCTTTCAATCCCGCAAGTTTTTCCCCGATTTGGAGACGCGTAACTTAAAAAAGAAGAATAGAATCGCTTCTTCGGATAGTAGCGCCGGTTTCTCGGGTAAAATACCAATAGTGAAGACATCTTCAACTTCCGCAATTCCCGGCTGATATGCCGGTAATTGAAGTCCTGGTAAGGATAGGTTTTGAGTTGAACCTGCTTTCTTTCATTCTTCAGCAATTTTTGATATGCGTCCTTCGAGTTATCAATTTCAAGTAGATTCGCCACATCCCTGTACTTCTCGTATCCCATCTTCTCCAGGGCCACTCTGGAAGCTCCCACCTGCATTTCAAAATAATTTCCGCCGATAAGTTCTCCGTCACGGTCATAGATGCAGCCCCAGATCCGGGAAAGATTTTCCGTCCGGTTGCCATAAACCGTACCGACACCCGCGTATGCATGGTGAAAACTCTGTAGTTTTAAAATACTGAAGCATACCAGTACCATCAACACGAAAAATAGCAATGCCACCATTATCACATCCAAACGATCCGCGTGGAGAAACATGGAAGGCCGACTTCGTCTCATTTTGACTGCTCCCGAACCACCACAATCGGGTTCTGGTTCTCATAGATGAAGGCCAGCCCATAACGTGTTCTTGCCAGACGTTCAATCTGCCCATAATTAATCTTTCCCGACAACTCTTGCTCCATATTGTTAATATCTTTCTTCAATATCAGAATATTGCCTTCCAAATTCTTCACCTTCCGAGCCTGCTCCATTGTTGTATTTTTCATCTGAATGTAAGCTGCAATGGGTACAACCAGAAGAAGAAACAGAAAGAAAAAACGGGCAAAGAATACCGCATACTTCATGACGGTATCTCCAGTTTTTCTGCAGCTCTTAATCTGGAACTTCTAGACGCCGGGTTCCGGTCCAGTTCCCACTGGGAAGGCCGCACCACTTTCCTCGTCAACACACGAACCTGTGCATTGTCTCCGCCACAGGTACATCTGGCCTGGGACGGGGGACAGATACAATTTCTGGACTTGTTCCTGAAGAAGTTTTTGACTATGCGATCCTCAAGGGAATGGAAAGAAATTACTACCAGTCGTCCATTTACGGCAAGGACTTCCAGTGCGCAATCCAGAAACCGGGAAAGCACTTCGAGCTCTTCATTCACAGCAATTCGCAGTGCTTGGAAACAAAGGGTAGCCGGGTGAATCCGGCCCCTGCGGCCGCCGTAAATGTCTTCTATCAGACGGGCGAACGCCAGTGTATTTCTGTATGGATTTCTTTTTCTCCGTGCCACCACTTCCCTGGCAATTCTTCTGGCATGACGCTCTTCCCCATAGTCACGAAAAATTCGGATGAGTTCCTCTTCCGGGTATGTATTGAGAACATCAGCAGCTGTCAGATCGGTGGATGTATCCATACGCATATCAAGGGGACCGTCAGTGGAAAAACTGAACCCTCGTTCGGGATTTTTCAACTGAAACATGGACGTGCCAAGGTCGGCCAGAATGCCATTCACTTTGCCGAACACACCTTCCTCATTCGCCACATCCTTCACTTCGGTAAAATTGCGGTGCAGCACTTTCAGGTTGGGATGTTCCTTCTTCAGTTCAAGACCGCGGCTCACAGCCTCAACATCCCGGTCCAGCGCGATCAGACAGCCCCGATTATCCATTTTCCCTAATATTTCTTTTGCATGGCCACCGCCACCGAATGTGCAATCCATCAGAACCCCTCCATGGGCAACATTCAGGAACGATACAGACTCTTCAAGCAATACTGGTACATGCATATCATTTATAGTTCAAAACAGCCGCAATCTTTTCGTCGTCCAGCGCGGTCTCATCCACTGTTTTGTCGCAAAGCGCCAGCTGCCACACTTCTATCCGATTACCCGATCCAACAAGTGCAGCCTCGCTGCCGGCGGCCAACCCCGCTTTTTCAGTGAATCGCTTCGGCAGCATAATACGCCCCTGTTTATCCATGGACGCTATCTCGGACCACCGATTCAACCGGCGTCGCATCGCCTCCACGTCCAGAGCAGTCAGGTCCGGAACCTCCGAAACATGCTCCAGTATTCGCTTCCACACACCACGGGGATATAACATCATGAATCCCTGCCCGTTCAGTTCACGATAGGCCACAACGACATCGGACCCGAAACCATTGATCTCAAACTCCCGCCGAAAAGCGGAAGGAAGTTTGACCCGGCCGGCACCATCCACCGTGATTTCCCTGGTTCCATAAAACTCAACGGACATCCGTCACCATCCTTTCCCCGGTACTCTTGATGAGCAATCTATGCCATTCATTATAGTCCAATTTAATCCATATGCAAGCATTTTTCAGTATTTTTTTCCTATTTAGTATAATACTGTGTATCATAAATTATTTTTTATCCTTTAGTTTCTATCTCTTATAGTTTTGGACTAAAATGGACCAATTTTCTATTTTTCCTCCCAATAACCCCTTTTGCCGCCCTCGCTCAGAGACTTATCGGTCAAGCTACTGTTAACGTGTGTCCCGAGCCAAAAGGGAAATATTTTGATCCAATAGCCCTGTCAAGCCATTTAACTTTCTTACCGAAGTGGTCCTTGTAGGGTCATCCGGCAGCTTACCCTGAGTGTGCTTCATGCGGTGCCTCCAATGTGCCATTCACAGCGCCCCGCGGGGCGCTATGAATGGAAGCGGGTTCTGATTCGGAAAC
>Ga0100380_10008306_pt1 | contig 10252 bp, 8 predicted proteins | sample CryGeymeta201504_FD_80417 | JGI IMG/M metagenome (GOLD analysis project Ga0100380, IMG submission 80417) | Groundwater microbial communities from Crystal Geyser aquifers in Utah, USA - Crystal Geyser metaG 2015-04 | ecosystem: Environmental > Aquatic > Deep subsurface > Groundwater | place: USA... | reverse complement strand
TTTTAGGTTCAATTGTCCGATAACGAGTAACGAGGATAAAAAATGATGAACGGTTCCATCGGGGAAAGAGACGCACCTGACCATGGACAACTGCGCGGCGTAGTCTCCCTGTGCGTGCTGGCGGGTGTTCTGGCAGTGACCGGTTGCTCACTGGCCCCCCGTCATGAAACCCCGCCGCTGCCGGTCGCCTCGACGTATCCCGCCGATACAGGGAGTCAGCCCGGTGCAACGTCCGATGGCCCCATCGCCCCCGAAATCGCCTGGCGCGACTATTTCGCCGATCCGCATCTGCAGGCGCTGATTGCACAGGCGCTGGAGAACAGCCGCGATCTGCGCAGCGCGGTGCTGCGCGTCGAGGAAGTACGGGCCGCTTACGGTATCCAGCGCGCCGAGCAGTTTCCGACCATCGCCGTCGGCATTGATGGCAGCCGCGTGCGCACCCCGGCGGATCTCAGTCCAACAGGACGGGCGCAAATCAGCAATCAGTATCAGGTGGGCGCGGGGCTGGCCGCCTGGGAGCTCGATTTCTGGGGCCGGGTGCGCAACCTCAAGGATGCAGCGCTGGAAACCTATCTCGCTACGGATGAGGCGCGCCGCGCCATCATCGTCAGTCTGGTTGCCCAGGTTGCGGACGGCTATCTTGTGCTGCGGGAACTGGACGAACGCATCGCGCTGGCCCATCAGACCATCGTCAGCCGTGAGGAATCGTTCCGTATCTTTAACCGGCGCTTTGAGGTCGGTGCTATTGCGCGCATGGACCTGGTGCAGGTAGAAACCCTGCTGCACCAAGCGCAAACTCTTGCGGCGCAACTCGAACAAGCGCGTGCGGCCCAGGCGCATGCGCTGACTTTGCTGATAGGGGCGTCGTTGCCACCCCTGCCGGAGAATGCGGGCTTCGACGATGGGGCGGTAGCGCATGATCTACGCGTCGGCCTGCCTTCGCATCTGCTGCTACAGCGCCCCGACATTGTTGCCGCCGAGCATCAGCTGCGCGCGGCCCATGCCAATATCGGCGCGGCGCGCGCCGCTTTTTTCCCACGTATCACGCTGACTGGCTCCTTCGGCACGGCCAGCGCAGCGCTTGGCGGTCTTTTCGACTCGGGCAGTCGAGCCTGGCGTTTTCTGCCCAGCCTGTCCCTGCCGATTTTCGATGGTGGGCGCAATCGCGCTGCTCTCGACCTCGCCGAGGTGCGGCGTGACCTCGCCGTAGTGACTTACGAGAAGACCGTGCAGACGGCCTTCCGCGAGGTGGCTGACGCATTGTCGGCACGCCACTGGCTCGCCAAGCAGGTGCGACTTTCGCAGGCTACGCTCGCGGCTCAGGCCGAACGTGCGCGTTTGGCCAGATTGCGTTACGACAATGGCAGCGCGCCTTATTTTGAAGTGCTGGATGCACAGCGTGACCTGCTCGCCGCCGAGCAACAACTGGTGCAGACGCGCCGTGCGCTGCTGTCGAGCCATGTGAGCCTGTACGCCGCCCTCGGGGGTGGCAGCCAGGAATTCGTCGAGTCGCCGGATATGGCAACACGCCCCGTCAATTGAAAACGCGAGGAATCCCTATGAATACTTCCATCAAGAAAAACCTGCTTCTGGCCGCTGTGGCGGTCGCTATCGCACTCGCGGCCTGGGCTGTGTGGATCAAGGTGCGGCCCACGGGTCTGGGCGAGGGCTTTGTGAGCGGCAATGGCCGTATCGAGGCCACCGAAATCGACATTGCCACCAAGTACGCTGGCCGCGTGGTCGATATCTTCGCGCGCGAAGGTGACTTCGTGAAAGCGGGTCAGGTATTGGCACAGATGCAGATCGATGTGCTCAACGCCCAGCGCGATGAGGCGCGCGCCCAGCAGCAGCAGGCGATCAATGCCGTGGCCAGCGCGGAGGCCATGGTCAAGGTGCGCGAGAGCGATATGGCCGCGGCGCAGGCCGTGGTGGTGCAGCGCGAGAGCGAACTGGATAACGCCAAACGACGCCTGGCGCGTTCGCAAACCCTGTCGCGCGAAGGCGCGGCGTCCATCCAGCAACTCGACGACGATCAGGCGGCCGTGCGTAATGTCGAAGCCGCTTTGGCGGCGGGAAAAGCCCAGGTGGCGGCGGCCCAGTCTGCGATTGCCGCGGCCAAGGCCCAAGTCACCGGGGTGCGTTCGACCGTGGTGGCGCTGGCCGCCACCATCGCGCGCATCGAGGCCGACATCGCCGACAGCCAGCTCAAGGCACCGCTCGACGGTCGTGTGCAGTACCGCATCGCCCAGCCCGGCGAAGTGCTGGGCGGGGGCGGCAAGGTGCTCAACATGGTGGACTTGAGCGATGTCTACATGACCTTCTTCCTGCCGGAAACAGTGGCCGGCAAGGTGGCACTGGACAGCGAAGTGCACATCGTGCTGGATGCCGCACCCGCTTACGTCATTCCCGCCAAAGTGTCTTTCGTCGCCAGTGTTGCGCAATTCACGCCCAAGACGGTGGAGACCGCCAGCGAGCGACAGAAGCTCATGTTCCGGGTGAAAGCCCGTATAACACCGGAGTTGCTCAAGCAGCACGTCAAGCAGATTAAAACCGGCTTGCCCGGTGTGGCCTGGCTCAAGCTCGACCCGCAGGCCGAATGGCCGCAATCACTCACGGTGAAGGTGCCTGAATGACACGGGCAAACCAGGGCGATGCGCCAGTCGCCCGCCTTGCCGGCGTCAGCCTGCGCTACGGCAAGACGCTGGCGCTGGATGCCGTCAATCTGGAGGTTCCTGCCGGCTGTATGGTGGGGCTGATCGGCCCGGACGGTGTCGGCAAATCCAGCTTGCTGGCGCTGATTTCCGGGGCGCGTGCGGTGCAACAGGGCGAGGTCGAGGTGCTGGGAGGCGACATGCGCGTGGCGCGCCACCGCAACCGGGTTTGCCCCGCCATTGCCTACATGCCGCAGGGCCTGGGCAAGAATCTTTACCCGGCCTTGTCGATCGAGGACAACCTGCAATTTTTTGGCCGCCTGTTCGGCCACGATACGGGTGAACGCCGTCGACGCATCGACGAGCTGACGAAAGCGACGGGCCTCCATGCTTTCCTCGATCGTCCGGTAGGTAAACTGTCGGGCGGCATGAAGCAAAAACTGGGGCTGTGCTGCGCGCTGATCCACGACCCGGATCTGCTGATCCTCGATGAGCCAACCACCGGCGTCGATCCGCTGGCGCGCACTCAATTCTGGTCGCTGATTGCCCGTATCCGTGGGGCGCGCCCCGGCATGAGCGTGATGGTGGCCACCGCCTATATGGAGGAAGCCGAACGCTTCGACTGGCTGGTGGCGATGGACGCGGGCCGGATTCTCGCCACCGGGTCACCCAAGGAACTGCATGAACGTACCGGGACCGCAACGCTGGAGGCGGCCTTCATCGCCTTGCTGCCAAAAGAGAAGACACGTGGGCACACCGCCATCGTGGTGCCGCCGTTTGTTGATGGCGAAGATATCGCTATCGAAGCCCACGACCTGACCATGCGCTTCGGCGATTTCACGGCGGTCGATCACGTCAACTTCCGCATCCGCCGCGGCGAGATATTCGGTTTCCTCGGTTCCAACGGCAGCGGCAAGACCACCACCATGAAAATGCTCACCGGCCTCTTGCCGCCGAGCGACGGCGAAGCCTGGCTGTTCGGGCAGAAAGTGGACGCCCGCGACATCGCCACGCGGCGGCGCGTGGGTTACATGTCGCAGGCGTTTTCGCTGTATTCCGAACTCAGCGTCGAGCAAAACCTGGTGCTGCATGCGCGCCTGTTCAGCGTGCCGGAGTCGATGATCCCGACGCGGGTGAGCGAACTGATGGCCCGTTTTGGGCTGGACGGCGTGCCCGACGCCCTGCCCGACAAACTGCCGCTCGGCATGCGCCAGCGCCTGTCGCTGGCAGTGGCGATGGTACATCAGCCGGAACTGCTGATCCTCGACGAGCCGACCTCGGGCGTTGACCCGGTGGCACGCGATGCCTTCTGGCAATTCCTTGTCGATTTGTCGCGCACCGACAAGGTGACGATCTTCATTTCGACCCATTTCATGAATGAAGCCGAGCGCTGCGACCGCATTTCGCTGATGAATGACGCGCGGGTGCTGGCCAGCGATGCACCGGCCGAGTTGGTCAGAGAGCGTGGCGTGAAGACGCTGGAAGAAGCCTTCATCAGCTACCTGGAAGACGCCGGCGCGCAAGACGAAGAGGCGCTGCCCACAGCCGTGGCGGGTACCGTTCCTGCTGACGCCCCTTTGGTCTCGGAGCGTCCGCATGCGCCGCGCCGCCGCTTCAGTCAGGCGCGCGCCTTCAGCTACGCCCTGCGCGAAGCGCTGGAACTGCGGCGTGACCCGGTGCGCATGGTGTTGGCGCTGTTAGGCAGCCTGCTGCTGATGCTTATCATGGGCTACGGCATCACCTTGGATGTAAATGATCTCAGCTATGCCGTGCTTGACCGCGACCAGACCACGCTCAGCCGGAACTACGCCTTGAACCTCTCCGGTTCGCGCTATTTCGTCGAGCGACCACCGATCGCCGACTATGCCGACCTTGATCGGCGCATGCGCAACGGCGAACTGTCGTTGGCCATCGAGATTCCGTCCGGTTTCGCACGTGATGTGCAGCGCGGCACTCCCGTGCAGATCGGTGCATGGATTGATGGCGCGATGCCGCAGCGGGCCGAAACGGTGCAGGGTTATGTGCGGGGCATGCACCAGAGCTGGCTGGTCGAGACCGCGAAAACACGTTTCGGCGTTGACCTGGGCACCGGCGCTGCCAGCGTCGAGACGCGATTCCGCTACAACCCGGACGTAAAGAGCCTGCCGTCCATGGTGCCGGCAGTGATTCCCATGCTGCTGATGATGATTCCGGCTATTCTGACCGCGCTGTCGGTGGTGCGCGAAAAGGAGCTGGGTTCGATCATCAACCTCTACGTTACCCCGGTCACTCGCGCCGAATTCATGATCGGCAAGCAACTGCCCTACATCGTGCTGGCCATGCTGAATTTCCTGTTGATGAGTCTGCTTGCGGTGACCCTGTTCGGGGTCCCGGTCAAAGGCAGTTTTCTAGCCCTGACGCTGGCAACCTTGTTCTACGTCACTTACTCCACCGGGTTCGGCCTGTTCGCCTCCATCTTTACCCGCAGCCAGGTTGCAGCGCTGTTCTTCGCTGCAATGGGCTCGATGCTGCCGACCATCCAGTTCGCGGGCATGATCAACCCCGTATCGTCGCTCGAAGGCGTCGGCAGGGTGATTGGGGACATCAATCCCACCACCTACTACATCACCATCAGTCGCGGCGTGTTCAACAAAGCGCTGGGCTTTGCCGACCTGTATGGCTATTTCGTGCCGATCATTCTGGGTGCACTGGCGGTACTGGGGCTGTCGATCGCCCTGTTGAAGAAGCAGGAGAAGTGAGCATGAGTCGGGCTTCCAATATCTACCGTCTGGGCGTCAAGGAGCTGTGGAGCTTGCGGCGCGACCCGATCATGCTGGTGCTGATCGTCTACGGTTTCACGTTCATGATCTACGTCGCTGCGACCGTCATGCCGGAGTCGCTCAACAAAGTGCCGATTTCGATCGTGGATGAGGATGGCTCACCCTTGTCGACACGTGTTATCTCGGCCTTTCAGCCACCGCAATTCATGCCGCCGGTACGGGTATCGCTGGCCGAGGTCGATAGTGGCCTGGATGCGGGGCTCTATACCTTCTCGCTCAATATTCCGCCGAATTTCCAGCGCGACGTCCTGGCGGGGCGCTCGCCGGCCATCCAGCTCAACGTGGATGCCACGCGCATGAGCCAGGCTTTCACCGGCATCGGCTACATCCAGCAGATCGTGATGGGCGAAGTCAACGAATTCGTTCAGCGTTATCGCGGCAACGCCACGCCGCCGGTTGACCTGGCCTTGCGGGTGAGGTTCAACCCTAACCTGACCCAGGCCTGGTTCGGCTCGATCATGGAGATCATGAACATGGTCACCATGCTATCCATCGTGCTGGCCGGTGCTGCGCTGATCCGCGAGCGCGAGCACGGCACCATCGAACACCTGCTGGTGATGCCCGTCACCCCGGCTGAGATCATGCTGGGCAAGATCTGGTCCATGGGGCTGGTGGTCTTATTGGCATCGGCGTTTTCGTTGAACTTCGTCGTGCAGGGAGTGCTCAAGGTGCCGATCGAGGGCTCGGTGGCAATGTTCATCGCCCTGACGGGGCTATATCTGTTTTCTACCACCTCGATAGGCATTTTCATGGCGACCCTCGCTCGCAGCATGCCCCAGTTCGGCCTGTTGATGATGCTGACACTGTTGCCGATGCTGATGCTGTCAGGCGGTGTAACGCCACGCGAAAGCATGCCCGTATTGGCACGAAACATCATGGAGATCGTACCGTCCACGCATTTCGTCGCCGCCGCCCAGGGCATCCTCTACCGGGGCGCCGGTTTCGATGTGGTCTGGCCGCACTTTCTCGCGCTCACCGTCATCGGTCTGGTGTTTTTCGTCGCCACCCTGATCCATTTCCGCAAAAGCATCAGCCAGATGGCGTGAAGATGCTGTTGAATTGATTGCCATGACGAAGAGATCAGGAAGAAGGAGAGGTTAGCGTATGAAACTACCCAAGGGCGTTGTCGCACTCGGTCTGGTGAGCCTCACCATGGACCTCTCCTCGGAGATGATCCACAGCCTGTTGCCGGTGTTTTTGGTGACGGTGCTGGGCGCTTCCGCAATGTTGGTGGGCGTGATCGAGGGCATTGCCGAGGCCACCGCCGCCATCGCCAAGGTGTTTTCCGGCGTGCTTTCCGACTGGTTCGGACGCAGGAAGTCGCTGGTGCTGCTGGGCTATGGCCTGTCGGCGCTGACCAAACCGCTGTTTCCGCTGGCCACCGGGATCGGCGCGGTGCTTACGGCCACGCCGCCGATGAGCACATAGGCCAGTGGTCCCCAGAAGCTGTCGAAGGTCAGCGGCACGAAGGCGAACACCGCGGCGAGCGCCGTCAGCACCACCGGGCGGGCGCGGCGGACAGCGGCCTCGACCACGGCTTCCAGCGCGGGCATGCCTTCCTCGAAGTTGTCGGACACCTGTTGTGTGAGGATCAGCGTGTTGCGCATCAGGATGCCGGCCAGGCCCGTCAGTCCGAGCAACGCGACAAAGCCGAACGGCTGGTTGAACATCAGGAGGGCGATGACTGCGGCTTTAGCGCAATCCGCATCGGAGCACGCGTGCTGCGCACCGAAACCGCCGCCGTAGCAGGCTTGGCCGCATTGCAGACCCTGTGGGGCGATTTCTAAAACCAAGGAATAGGCATATCGTGAACGGTCGCCCGCCCGATGCGCTACGGCAACCCGGCATAATGGCTGTCTGGGTAACCTGAAAATGATTACTTGAAATAGGCCTTGGTGATGTACTGGGACAGCATCCGCTCGGTGTTGAAGAACGATGCGTTGAGCGCGATCGAATGGCGCATCACCTCGGCATAACGATCCGGCTCGTTGCAGTACATCGGCAGGATGATCATCTCCAGCTTGTTATATAGCGCGTGAGCGTCTTCGGCACGGTTGTCGTGGCTTGCCATGCTGGCATCCTTGTCTCCGCCTATCGCCCAGCCGGTTATGCCTTCGATGCATCCCTCACCCCACCAGCCGTCCAGGATGCTGAACGAAGGGATGCCGTTGACGGCGGCCTTCATGCCGCTGGTGCCCGAGGCCTCGAGCGGGGGCTGCGGCGTGTTGAGCCAGAGGTCCACGCCGGAGGTGATCAGTTTCGCCAGGTCGATGCCGTAGTCTTCCAGGTAGACCAGTTTGATTTTTCCCCTGAGCGTCTCCCTGATTTCGTGGATGCGGCGTATGACCTCTTTTCCCGGCGTATCCTGCGGGTGCGCCTTGCCCGCATAGACAAGCTGGAACGGGCCGACAGTCCTGGCTATTTCGCTGAGCCGCGCGCTATCCCAGAACAGCAGGTCGGCACGCTTGTAGACCGCCGCGCGTCTCGCGAAACCGATGGTGAAGACCTCGGGTTCGAGGCCAATGCCGGTGAGCCTGTTCACCTGACCGATGAGGGCTTCTTTCGCCTGGCGGTGTGCCGCCCAGATATGCCGTTTGGAGATGTTGAGCGCATAACGCAGGCTGGAGTTGTCCTCGCGCCAGCCCGGAATATGTTCATCGAGCAGCAGGGCAATGGAAGGAGCGGCCCAGGTGGCCACATGCACTCCGTTGGTGATGGAATGGATGTCGTACTTGGAGAACATCTGTTGCGCCACATGCCCATGACTTTTCGCCACGCCGTTGATGTAGTGGCTGTTATCGAGCGCGAGGTGAGTCATGTTCAGCACGGAGCCGGGCCAGAATTCCTGTTCACGTTCCGCAAATGCCCCCTGATAACCAGTTATCACCTGATGCACCAGATCCAGCGGAAACTTGTCCTGCCCGGCAGGCACCGGCGTGTGGGTCGTGAAAATGCACCTGGGTTTGACCAGATGCACCATCTCTGGTGTGATGGTGTGCTCGGTCTGCTCGTAGGCCATATCCCAAGCCTGCCTGGAAAGCTGATATGCAAGCTCCAGGGTCAACAGCGCGGCATGTCCTTCGTTCATGTGGAAGCGCCTGATTTCGTTGTAGCCCCCATTCCTGCCATAACCTAGGGCACGCAGCATCCGGATGCCGCCTATGCCCAGCACTGACTCCTGGCAAAGCCGGTAACGCAAATCGCCGCCGTAGAGACGGTCGGTGAAGGTGCGATCCGGCGCGGCATTCTGCTCGAGGTCGGTGTCGAGGAAATAAACCGGCACGATGGAGCCGCCCACGCCTTTGACTTCATGCTTCCATGCCCGCAGCAGAACCTGCCGCCCTTCGATCTCGATCGAGCAGCGCGGCTCCATTTCCTGCAGCAATTCAGCCACCGGCCAGGCGGCGTCCTCTTCGCTTTGCCAGCCCGAAGCATCGAGCCGCTGGCGGAAATACCCCTTGCGGTGGAGCAGGGTCACGGCAACCATCGGGATACTCAGGTCCGCGGCGGAGCGCACGGTGTCCCCGGCCAGGATGCCCAGGCCGCCCGCATAGGTCGGCATGGCCTCAGTCAGACCAATCTCCATCGTGAAGTAAGCGATGTAGTCCTTGCCGTCCATATCGGCCAGCTGCTTCCGGAAAATCCGGCTAGTTTGCCGTCAGGCGTTTGGCGAGCCGGGCGACATGGCTGCCCTGGAAGCGCGCGATCTCCAGCTCGTTCTCGCTCGGCGTGCGCTTGCCATCGTTACCGGCCAGGGTTGAAGAGCCGTAAGGCGAGCCGCCGGTGATCTCTGTCATGACCGTGAGCCCTTTGCAGGAATACGGCACGCCGACAATCACCATCCCGTGATGCAGCAGCGTCGAATGGAAGGAGGTGATCGTCGTTTCCTGTCCGCCGTGCTGCGTGCCGGTGCTGGTGAATACGCTGCCAACCTTGCCGATCAATGCGCCGTTCATCCACAACTTGCCGGTCTGATCCAGAAAATTGCGCATTTGGGCGGCCATGTTGCCGAAGCGGGTCGGCGTGCCGAAGATGATCGCATCGTAGTTGGCCAGATCTTCGACGGTTGCGATGGGTGCCTTCTGGTCCAGCTTCACACCCATCGCGCGGGCACGATCCTCGGGAATAATTTCCGGCACGCGTTTGATCGTAGCCTCCACGCCGTCCACCGCACACACTCCTTCGGCGATAGCCTCGGCCATTTTTTCGATATGTCCATACATGCTGTAATACAAAATGAGTACTTTTGCCATTGTTAAGCTCTCCGGTAATTTAAGAAAGGGTATGTGAAAAGATCGCTGCGGTCGTGCTCAGCCGAAGCGAAAAGCGCTTTCGACCGCGCCCATGACGCGATCCTCGAAGCACTTCACCCCGCTGTCGGTGCCCGCAGCACCGGCGGCGACAAAGAGCGGGATCAGGTGCTCTTCGCGCGGGGCCGCATCCCGTGCACCGGGTGCGCGGAACCAGTTCGACAATCGCCGCGCGCGCTCGGCGGCATCGGGATGGGCGACCGTCTCGGCAAGCCAGGCGTCGAAATCGAGTCCATGAATGCCTGCCACGTCACCCCGAAGCGCGTGCATCATCACGCCCATGTTGTGGTAGGTGTTGCCGGAGCCGATGATCAGCACGCCTTCGTCGCGCAACGGCGCCAGCGCCCGCCCGGCCGCAAGATGCGCCGTCGGGTCGAGATCGGCGCGCAGCGACAGTTGCACGCAGGGGATGTCTGCTTCGGAGAATGCCACTTTCAGCGGCACGAACACTCCGTGGTCGAAACCGCGGAGG
>Ga0100380_10008301_pt1 | contig 10254 bp, 9 predicted proteins | sample CryGeymeta201504_FD_80417 | JGI IMG/M metagenome (GOLD analysis project Ga0100380, IMG submission 80417) | Groundwater microbial communities from Crystal Geyser aquifers in Utah, USA - Crystal Geyser metaG 2015-04 | ecosystem: Environmental > Aquatic > Deep subsurface > Groundwater | place: USA... | reverse complement strand
TTGAATTTTGATATTTTGTTGTTTTATCCTTTAAAAATCCTAATTTTTCTATGTTTTTAGAAAAGTCTCCTACTTGAGAGCTTAAATTTTTTATTTCTTTATGTTTATTAGTTAAGTTCAGGTATTGCTGATACATTTTTGAATCTTTATCATCTATTTTGGACTTTCCAGTAAAGTCTAATTCTCCAAGATTGTTATTTATTTTATATTTAAGTAAGATTTTTGATAGTATGTTATCGTAGTTGTTAAGTAAGTAGAAGTTGATAGTTACAAACCACATTATGGAAACTACTAATCCTAAAAAGCATCCATTAAATATCTAATTATAATTACAATTAAACTTCAATAATTTTACCTGTTCAAAATTATGATATTTCAAATAAATTCTGGCTTGCAATATAAATGGAGTACATATAAACACAATCATTTTAAAAAACACATTATCATATCTATATTTCGAATTTAGAAAAAGTATTTCAAATAATAACCATGTTGATAACGAAGTATAAAATGTTGCATGATTAGACGGATTTCCAAATTGATTATTACATTTATAATTTGGTCTTGGATCTCTTAACGAATTTTTAATCGTTTCTCCTAAGAAATTTTGAATAAAAATCATAAGCATTATAACAATTGATCTTGATGTTCTGTATATAATTGTATTAATTAAAATGATAAAGCTAAGTATATAGGGGGATATCGAAAATAATACAGCACAAATTTCATAAAGAACAGGTTTAGGTGTAAGCATTAAATTTTCTATTGATATTATATCCTTTAACGTGCATGAATTAAGCATTTTAAAAAATGTAGGGCAATATATCGAGCAATTGATTTGTTCTTCCATTATTTTATATTTATATATAATTTGTTTTAAAATAAATTGTGTATTAATAAGTTAATTAATAAATTAAGTATAATTTGTATTTAGTAAAGTATATATAAATTAAAGAATAAGAGAAATTTAATTAAGGATTTATTTAATTATTATATTCAATAAATATTCAATAAATACTTAAGTAATATAGTATAATAATCTGCTTCATATATAATATTATAAAATATAATAAGAAAATGAAAGCAAAAGATAGTAGCAACTCGATGTTCTCAACTTCTGAAAGTCTTCCCAGGGTATATATTAAAGAAGACAAATCAAAATCAGAAGAAATTGATTTAAGTGACGCAATTGGGAATTATCTGCATGAGATAATCTATGAGAACACCCCTTCCCTATTCTCGAGGCTACAAATCGAAGACAGAGAAGACGAAAAGCAAGAGGAGAAAGAAGCAGACGTCTTCAGAGTATCTTATACACCTCCAATATCATTATCAAACTACATTAAGAGGATTATAAAGTACACTTACTTAGACGATTCTAGTCTGATTTTAAGCCTTATCTACTTAAACAGGTATCTCGACACACAAAAAATTAACCTTAGTTTCCAAAATGCTCATAGACTTATACTTGCTAGCATTTTGGTCTCGATTAAGTATAATGAGGATAACTTCTGTGGAAATTCATACTATGCAAAGGTTGGAGGAGTTACTCTTCAAGAACTTAATTTTTTCGAAGTTAATTTTTTATTAGGAGTTGAGTTTTCCTTGTTTACAAATAGTGATTTATTCAGCCATTACAACTCCTTTTTTCCAACAAAACCCAATAAATGAGTAGAATAGATAGTAGATTAAGGATATTAAGAAATACTATGAGTATTTAATGAAATTTATTTATTTTATGGGGCATTTTAATAATATTTTTTAGCATTTTATATAACTAAACATTTCTTTTATATCATATTGTAATTATTTAGAAGTAATTGTATATTTAGTAGTAAGTAATTTATAATATTATAATTTTTATCATAAGTAGTAATTAATAATTGTAAAAATAAATAAGACTTTATGAGGTATAAAAAATAACTAGTATTTAAATTTAAATAAAAAACATTAAAATTACATTATTTATAGATACTTCATTTTTAATTATATATAAAGTTAAATGTCTGTGAAAGAAAGCAGCGACACTTCAATTTCGACTGAGGATAGTTCACCTATTAAGACAAAATTATCTTTAGCAGAAGACTTACCAAAGATTATTGCTCATATACTTGAAGAAACTATATATGATAATGAAAAAAATGATAAGCTTCAAGAAAGCAAGATAGAAGAAAACGATGAGACTAAGATGCAAAAGACACAAAAATCAAATAAATCTAATCATTTAGATAAGTTTACAGGAGAAAAAATACCAAAAATAACTTTATTTAACTTTCTAAAAAGAATAATCAAATATACGAACCCGGAAAAATCAACATTAGTCATATGCTTAATATATTTAGACAGATTTCATGACCTGACATGCTTGAGTCTTAACTTTCATAACATTCATCGACTTCTTCTTATGAGTGCTCTTATCGCGATTAAATATAACGAAGACGAGCACTGCACTAATTCCTATTTCGCTAAAGTAGGAGGAATACCTGACGAAGACTTAAATAATTTAGAAGAGGTATACCTTAAAGCAATTAGATATAATTTATATATAAATGATGAAGAATATGAAAAATATGAAACCTACTTGAATAAATTTTACATCTTCAAAATGTAAGAAGAAGTAATAAGATGTAATAGGGATTTTAATTGTTACTTTGTTAGTATAATAAGTATTTTTATATTAGAATTGAACATACTTTTTATCATACTTTAAAGTATACTTTGTATTTTTTGTATTTTTTATATTTTTTAATTAATTATTAATTGTTTTAAACGGTATTTATTTTAATAATTGTCATTAAAAGTGATTATTTATAATTTACTTATATTAAATACTTTATGCGGTTAAAGTTTTATAATAAGCATTATATTATATATATCGAAGTATTTTATATTTATGAATATGCATTCAAATATACTATTATTTATTTCATGAATGAAGTATAAATATAATAATGTATTAAGTATATAATAAATGTATCTAAAACGAATAAAACTAACAATACCTTTCTAAATTCACTTATTAGTTAGTATTGTATTGGAAAATAATCGTACTATTACTTATTATTCTCTAAACTATATAAGACAAACACACAAAATCATAAAAAATCCTCCAAAATAAACTATATAATTAATATTTACATATACAATCTGTTCAACAAACTAACAATTCAATACATTTTATATTTTAGTTAATTATAATGCTATAATAAAAAGCTAACTGTAATTAATAATTCATTTTTAAATAAACTAATTAAAATGAATATGATCTATGGTAGTAGCCCAGTAAGATTAATCGACGGCATTGCTGCATTTAAAGCTGGTGAATGGCCGGGACTTAAGCCAAACAGATTTGGTTTAACAAAAAGAGTTATTCGACCTGAGCCTAGAAATCCTATGTTTGATGGTAAATTATTTATTAATATACAAACTTAATACAATACTAATATTATATTTAAGATAAGGAACGTCCAACTGTATTTTTAAAAAAGCACTATCATTTTAATGAAACAAAGGAATGGACATTTAAACCAAGTTTAAAAATGGTGAGAACAGCAAATGAAGTAAGCCCAAGGTATAATAAAAATATAATATAACTTACAATATTATAAAAATAGAAATAAAAGTATCATGTGTTATAATCAAACTTTCACACAAAATAAAGTAAGACCAGAAAGGGTTCATATGTGGCCTTTTAAAGAAATTGAAAAAGAAAATAGAGGATTGAATACTGCTACAGGAGTTATTGCTGAAAAAATTATAAAAACTGAAATGAGAAATATAGGAAAAGTTGGATTTTCTCGTCCAAACTTTGATCAAATTATGAAATTTAGAAAAGAATATAAATCGGCAGATCGTAAGAAATTATTATCATTATTTTAATAAACTCTTTTAACAAATTACTTAACCCAAATTTATTTATCAACATTTTTATTTTAGAAAGCCAAATATTAAGAAATAAAATAAGAAGTAATAACGAAGAGAGAATATTTTCGATGGATGAAACAAAAGCAAATATGAATTTTGTAAAAACATTAAATGAAAGAGATAAAATAATGCTAAAAGCAAAATAAAATTACAATTAAAATAATATATATTTACTTATATTATAATAGATTTATATATAATTATAGCTAAAGATTATATTAATCAATATTATCAATATTAATCAATATATTATTCTGTTTTATTATAGTTATAATTAATACTATGTAAGGTAAAACTTATATACTTAATCTTAACAATTTCTCTTATTCAATAAACTCAATTTTTTTATTTTCCAATTGATTCTCTTTCTCGTCTACTATTCCAAAGAGTTTTGTATATTCCATATCCTGTCCATTGTCTTCGTTTTGAGATAAGCTGTAGATTAACATAATGATCAATAAAAATCCGATAAGGTTGATTAGAGTTAGTATAGCTGAGATATAAGTTAAATAGGAAAAAGCTGAAGCAACATAAGTATGAATTGAGTAAATATTCAAACATAATAAGAAGAGTTCTAAAACGTATATCCAGAATTTAAATGCATTCTTTGATTTTGAAACTTGAACTTGGTGATATAGATTAATAACATAAACATCACTAACAACTTTTTTATAAAAAGCTAATATTTTCATTGCATCATCAAAATTATTACAAGAATTCTTAATAAAGTTTCCATAAGCGACTTTGAGATAGCTATCTTCATTATCAAACAAATTATTTTTGATCTCAGGTTTACTAAATAAGTAAGATATTTGAGTATCCTGTAAAGGATCTTTTTGCTTTTTATTTATTATTTTAGCAAAGTAGATAGAGATATCATTTTCGTTACTTAATAAAAGGACTAAGAAACCAATCGTTATAAATATTGAACATAAACTTAGGGTCTCATTTGAAGATTTGTCGTTATTATTAATCGTTAAACTAATATTGTTAAAATATTTAATTGTTACTGTTCATATTTAGATCTAGGAGAAATACTTTGTAATACTCTATTCACTGGATTTACTTTTAGGTTATTCTGCTTGATATTAAAGAATTTGTCTTTAGCATTTAATTTCTCAACTAAAGCAGAAGTATAAGTAAGATCAAAACATAAATCATACAATTTACTAAAATTAATTAATAAAATGATTTAAGTTTTTAATTACATATTAGTATTTGACTTATATTCTTTTTCAATCACATCATATGGAGAATTACAAATATTTTTAATTTTTGAAGTAAATTCAGAATAAGTTAACAATAAAGGTAATGATAAAGACTTTTCCATTGAATGTGAAGCAACAGTATGTTTAATAAGAAATCCTAACTTCTTTAAGTTATTCTTTATCAATTCTATATTAGCTTCTCTTTCGGCTACTTCAGCAACTTCGGTAACTCCAATTAAACTTCTACTTAAATAATTTGCTTTTATATAATTTAAACATTTATTATATGATCCATTTCCTTTTATCTTAATAATTTTATTTTGAAATCCTTTATTAAAGCATGCTTCAATTATTTGAGGTTTGTATAGTCTTTTATTAGTTAATAAATCTTTCTCTATGTCGAAGTCGGATGAGGATAATTGGGTAAATACTTGATGTTTGTGTTTGATAATCTTAATTTGGTTTGTTTTTCTTTTGGCACCATCTTCGAAATCTTTATCTTTGTCCTTAGGTATTTGAGGAGGTAAGCTGTATATGTCATCATTCTGAGAATTGCTTTCTGAATTAGTTTTAGGAACATTATTAATTTGAATTCCTTCTTCAGTTTCTTCTACTCCAGTAGAAATTGAATTGTTATTATATTTTAAATTCAAATCTTTTTTCTCTTTTTCTGTGAATATGTTATCAATATTTGGATATTTAGCCTTAGTATTATGTTAAATTATTTAATTTATTTTACTGCAATTTTAATAAGATCTTGTTTAGTTAAAGTTGTATTCACAAGGATTGTTTTATATTCTTTAATACTATTAACTTTAGTTTCATTAGTAATCTTATAACCCTCATCTGCAAATAAGATATTTAAAACATTTACAGGAAATCTTCTTTCATATTGTGAAGTTTTTAAGATAGCATATTGGAACTAATATTAAGTAAAAGTAAGACTATAAGAATGTAGAAAGTAATTAATAATATAATATTAGTAAATTTAGTTACCATTCTTTCATCCTCATTTGTTGAACCTGCAAAGATTTCACTAGTAGTTGAGAAAAATAGAGTATAATTTAGCTCATAAGGAATTTTATTGATTGTATTAACTAACGGGATCTATATAAAATAATCAATTAATAATTACATATAAGTATGCTATCATTAAGTCTCTTAAAGATTGTCTACGTATTTCAGATAAATTTTGATCTGTCCACGGATTATTTAATAAAGAAGGAGTAACTGTTATTAAATTATGGAAGACTAATTTTCTATCATTAACAGAAGTTAAGAAAAATTCTGTATTATTTTCATTAAATCTTATTAGTATTTGGTATTCAGAAGTGAGATCGTTAAAAGGTGATAACTAAATATTATATTAATATTATATTTACTGTTTGATCTTGTCTCTTAATTCTTTGAGTTGGTTCGTAGTTGATTGTTTGATAAAGCTCGTTAATTTGTGAGCATCTTTTGAATGAATATAGGTAATAGTTAACCAAATTTTGATTATTGAACATATCAATACAAGGCAAATGCTCAAGAGAACTATTCATATGAATCTTAAAATATTTATCAAGATTATATTTTTTAATTAGAGCATCTATATTATCTTTTAACTTTTTCAAATCGATATCTTTCTTTGATAGATTATCATGTTCAATGTTTTTTTCAGCAAGTAACTTTTTAAGTTTTGCCTCTTCAGCTAATAAGGCATCTAGTTCGTTATTAACTTCGTCAACTTGGTCTCTGTTATACTTAGATAGTTTATCTTTGTCTGTAAATCCTTTATATTTTAATATTTGAAATTGCTTTTGTAAAGCAATAATTGTATCATTTGAGCTTAATAAAATATTTTTAATGTATTTCTCTTTTGCATCTAAGTCAGTTGCTGTTTTATTTTGATTAAGTTGTTCTTGATTGATTGCGGCTAGTTGTTGGGTGAGGTAGTCGTTGAATTGGTCTGTTTTATTTTGGTTGGATTTAATAAGATTATTTAAGTACTCTAATGTTGAATTAGTACTTTTTGTAAGTGCGGCATCTTCTTCCGATAACTCTTTTAGTTTTTTTAATAGATCGGATAGTTTTTTTTGTTTGTCCTTTAGTTCTTGAGATTTTTTATCTAATATATTTTTATGATTGAGAATATTATCTCTTTTTTCTTGATCGATTTCGGCATCTTTCATAATGTTTTCTAAATATTTAAGAAAATCTGCTTTTTCCTTCTCAAATTTTGCTTTTTCATCTTTTAACTTTTTTTGTTCTTTTATTAATCTCTCATATTCCGTTTGGTAAGTTTTTAAATCTACATATCCTAATTTATTGTAATAATCGTTCTGAGCCTTAAGTTCTAATAATTTATTATTTAAATCTATGTCTTTTTCACTTAAGAGAAATTCTTTTTTCTCTAGTTCTTTTTTTAGATACGATTGTTTTTTAATTTCTTTATCCACAGCCTCCATTTCTTTATTAATTCTATCTTCCTCTTCTTGGTAATAGACATCTTTCTTTTGTAATTCACTTTGTAAATTTTTCTCTTTTTGACTTAAAATTTCTTTTTGTTGACGTAACTTCTCCTCCATTTCTTTAAGTTTTCCTAATTTTTCAAAGATTTTTCTGAGTCTTTCTTGAATTTTTCCAACTTTAGAAAATTGTTTGTAGACTTCCTTTAATTGATCTTGATCAATTACCGGTTCATCTCCCTCATACGTTACCAAGTCCATAAAATGGTCTTCAATCTTCTTTAAATCATCATTTTTTCTCTCTAATTCCCTATCTTTATTTCTCAAAATTTCATTAACAGAGTCAATTTTCAATTTCTCTTGGATTAAGTTTGCATTTAATTTATTTAAGTATTCTATTTTGCCGTCATCGTCTTTTTCAATAACAAGTTTACTGAAAGTATCAACAGAATTAATATTATCTAAGTCAACAGCATCCCATTCAGCTATCTTTTCTGGGCAAACTAACATTGTTTTATCTTTTAAATTTTGGGATATTTTAAGTAATCTCCTTTCTAAATTATTTAAATATTCTTCTTTTTGTGCAAGTTCTTGTTCAAATTTTGTTAATTTCTCTTTTAATGCTTTTTCTTTTTCTCTTATTGCTCTTTCTTCTTCAGCTTTTGCCATTATATTTTTTTCTCTGTCTTTTATTTCTTTTTCTTTGTCTACTATCTCAACTTCATCTTTTTGTTTTGCTTTTTCTAATTGTTCTTTCAAATGGGTAATTTCATTGATGCTTAAGTCTATTTGGAGTTTATCGTACATAATTTTGGCGTCAAGTCGTTTGATTTCGTCGAATAAGGGATCTGTTTTGTTATATGTACTGTTTGGAGTAATGTATTCTAAGCTTCGTCTGATGATTTCGTGTTTTGCTTCTTGCTCCATTAATTTTAATTCAACGTCTTTTTTGGCTATTGCACTTTGCCTATTAATTATCTCATTCCTTTTTTCATCAAGATACTTCTGATTCTCTTCATATAAATTATTATTCTTTGTAATCTCCTCATTAATCTCAATCTTTTCCTTTTCAAGTTTTTCAGTTAGTTCTTTTAGCTCTAATAGTTTTAAATTAACACCGAGATCATCCATCTTCTTAGAGTTAGAACGCATCTGCTCGTCTTTAAGAATATTTAATTGACTTTTCATTTCTGCAACCTTGTCAAGTAACTCCTTTTCTTTTGTTTTAAGCATTTCTTTTCTTTCCTTAATAAAATCAAGTAGTTTTAAGTTCTCGTCTTTTTTATTTTTAAATTCACTTTTAACATCAGTAATTTCTTTTAGCATTTCGTTTACTTTTTCTTCCTTATCTCTAAGCATTATTTTTTGATCATCGTTATATTTCTTTAAAGTATTTAGGTTAGCCTCTTCTTTTTTAATTTGTTCTTCAGCTATGTTGTTCTTTTCTAATAATGTTGTTAGGTTTTGTAAATAGAAGTTGATGTACTTTTTTTCTATTTGGTCTTTGAGTTCTGAAGTTATTTGTTTTTCTAATAATGGTTTAAGTTGATCTTCTAACTTGATTTTGTATATTTCGACATCTTGTGCAGAGAGAGATTTTTTGTTATTGAATTTGTAATCATTAATAAACTGTGTTACATTTGATCCTTTTATTTCATAATTATTAATCACATTAAAGTCATATGAGTTGTTATTATAATTATTATCTGTGCTATTTGGGAGGGAAAACACTATGTTACCATGGTATTTATTAGCTGATATATTAAGTAGTAATGGTGCTGTATCATCATCATAAGTTATTGAATTATCACTAATTTGGTCGTTAAAAACTATTGGCACTTCCGTCTGATAGTGTGCAGGATATTCATTATTAAATAAAATCTGATCTTCAGTAGATGGGATTAACTCTACAGGGCCTAAAGCTGCGTCAAAATCATAATCTTGCCTTTTAAGCTTAGACTGTTTTGATTTATGGTTTGCTGGAATGACTTTGTTATTTTCATGTTTTTTAGTAAGATATAAATCCGCTCGTTTACCTAAAGAAGTAGAAGTTATTTGTAGTAGATAAGTTAGTATAGTTATTACTAAAATTCTTTCATTAAACTTCATTAACAATATTATTTAATTTATTAAAATTATAATTTAACATTATTTTATAAACAATATATTAAAACAATATATTTTATTAATCTGAAATATTTATGTAAATGTATATTTTTATATTATTGTATTTTAAATAAAACTAAAGTAATAATGTTTCTTACAACCACTTTTGTCAATAATTGATTAATTTTTTATATAAAAACTTAAACGAAAAGTCAAAAGGTTTGGTTTTATTAACGAAAAATAACTTGATATATTCATAACTTTTCGTTTTGATTTCTAAAAGAACTTCTTTTTCTCCAGATAAGATTAAATTCTCAACTTTTTCGAATGATATTTTGAATAAATAGTTATTAGAATATGATATGTTTTCAAAAATTAAATAGTAATCATCGTCTGATTGTAACTCAATGTAATTACAATCTATATTAATTTTTTCTCTTTCTTGCTTAATTTTATTCAAATTATTTTCTATATAAGTTTTAACATTAAATTTTTCCTTCACTGCAATAGCATTACTCCCACCTTTGTCTAATTTTAACTGTGTATTAATAATAATAAATTTTAAT
>Ga0100380_10008289_pt1 | contig 10260 bp, 16 predicted proteins | sample CryGeymeta201504_FD_80417 | JGI IMG/M metagenome (GOLD analysis project Ga0100380, IMG submission 80417) | Groundwater microbial communities from Crystal Geyser aquifers in Utah, USA - Crystal Geyser metaG 2015-04 | ecosystem: Environmental > Aquatic > Deep subsurface > Groundwater | place... | reverse complement strand
TATACTAATCCAGTATTTTTAGTTTAATAAATATTATTATAGAAATATAAAGTTGCAGCTAAAAAACAACTTGTCATTCAAATATGTCCAAAAATGATTTAGGCTTTGTAACAAAAGAGGAAGAAAATAACTTCTTCAGAAAGACCAAAAGGCTGAAATAAAAGACTTATTTAAATTATTATATATGGTACATAATGAAAGTTATGAAGGAATACAAGATCAATATATAATTTCAAAGCTAATTTATATAATGAAATATATACATATATTTGATATATGAACAATTAACATATTAAAATAATATATTGATTATTTTATTAAAAGAAAATTACTAAAATAAAATTAATTATTAATTACACATATAATAATATATATTCACTAAACTGTTTAACTTCTTTACTTCATCATCATCATCATCTTCTACTTTTACTTCTTTTATTTTATAATATCTACACAATTCAATTAACTATTTTTGTGCTTGTAATTTCTTTGCTTCTTGTAGTTCATTAATTTCTATAGTTAATCTCTGTCGAACTAAATCTGATTTTGGTTTATCGCCCACTTGAATAAAATAGTCCATTAAGTTTTTATCATGGCCAACTTGCACTGTTAATGTTTCAACGTAAGCATCAATAGTTATGATACCATCTGCGATAGATTTTTCCAAGGCCTATTGTTTAAATTAATAAAGAGTTATATTTAAATTGATATATGATAGATTTTTTAATTAATATAAACAACATACATTTTTTCTAACTCTTGTCCTCATTAACTTTTCTCTAATCTCCTTCGGAAGTCTTCCTTCTATTTTTGCTGCTTCGGCTTCAAGATGAGAAACTTTTACTTTTAAAACCTCAAGAGATTTTAAATTATCAATACAATCAGGATCTTTTAACTCTTCTTCTGAAAAATCTGATTTATTTAATTTAACATTTGTAGTAGTTTTATTTGGTTTTTCATCTGTTTTCTCTTCATCATTATTTTTTTGCGGCTCCTTATTAACTTTAGTAACTTTATTATTTGAAGTTGTTTTTTTAGGCTCGGGTTTTTTTTCTACGATTTTAACGTCTTGAACTTGTTTGTGTTCAACCAAATTTTCTACTTTGCTTCCTTTAAAAGGTGGATAACTTTTAGTAATTGAGACAACTTGTTTAGTTGTAGTAGTGTATTCTTTGTCTTGACAAGATACTCTAGCTTTGATACTAACCTAATTGAGTTATGAGAATTTAGTAATTTAATTTTTGTATGTAGTTTATATAATAATTACCTCTATTTTTGGAACACATCTTTTAGAAATTAAGTCAATATCATATTGTTTCGTTAACTCAGATGTAGATTTCAAAAAGTTTAAATCTATTTTTACATTTCCTTTTAGTTGATCTTTAAATGGCCAATACCAATGCTTTCTGTAAAATACAACTTCGATTGATTTTCTATAGATCTTGGCAAATTCTGATTTATCTAGTTTTAATACTAATTTTGCATCGAAATTCATATGATCTTTGAAATAGTAGTATTCTACATAAGGTTCTTTTTCTTCATTATACACTAAATTATAAATTAAGTTAATTAGTTTAATGATTGTTTAATTAAATTTTACAAATAGTAACACCAATGTAAACATTTGTCTTATCATAGTTTGTTTTTTTAAAATGTATTATGACCTGATTCTCTTCCACATCTTCATTTATCTTTTCTTCTCTGTCTTCCTCTTCCGACATAATATACATAGGGCATGGTGTCCATTCATTTTTTACCATCTCAGTTAATTTTTGAATTACACCTTCAAATTTTGCTATTTTATTAGTTTGATCTTGTAAGATCTTTTGAATATTATCTTTGTTCTTTTGGAATTCTCTTTTGTTAAGAGTTTTAAACTTTTCTTTCATTAATTCAAATTTTTGGGAAGCTTCCTTTTTTCTTGCTGAGTAGTCCTTTAGAATTACCATAAAGTTGTTGACTCTTTCTTTTCTTGTACAATCACATATATATTCTGGTGTTATATCATATGGTAAATCTAGTTCATTAATTTTTTCGCCTTTTTTCATTTTTTGCAAGGCGAGAATTAATGTCATTGCTTTAGCTTTGGAGTCATCTGCTTGTGTGATGAAGTTGTTCTAATAGTTATTAAGTTAGTTATTAATTGTTAAGGTTGTGATAAGATTGATAAGTATATTATACTTATTTTTAATTTTTAAATATTTTACTTGTATGAAATATTCTTTAGCTTCTTTGTATTCATCTGCTCGTTTATATATTTTATCGTAAAGCTCTTGGTCAATTTCTATTATTTTTTCTTTAACTTCTACTTTTTTATCTTCTGTTTTTACTTCGGTATTCTCACCAGATTTTTCTTCTGTTTTACCACCAGATTTTCCTTCTGTTTTTTCTTCAGTTTTTTCGTCCTTTTTATCATTATCATTATCGACCTTTTTATCTACATCCTTTTTAATCTCGTCTACTTTTTCACTTTCTTTTATTTCATTTGTGATTTTTTCTAAGTCAACTTTTGCTTCCTCTGGTTCTGGTTCAGGTTCTACTTCTTCTACTAATTCTGCGTTTATTAAGTCTATTCTTTTTTGAATTCTTTTTTTGCAAAATTCTTTGTTTTTAACTTTCTCGTTTGTTTCACAATGTTTCAATAACTTCTCTTCATACTTCAACTCAGTTTCAAGTGTCTTCTTATACATTTCCATATCTACAGCCCCAGTCCCACATAAATTCTCCAATTTTAATATTTGTGCTTGTAACAATGACTTTTTCGTTTCAAAGAAATCAAAATCAATTTTCTTCTTCATTTTAAATGCTATAATTTCATCTAAATTTTTTTCTTCAGCTTGCATTACTGTTAAAGCCTTAAAAATTTCGTTTTTGTGATAAAGCTCTAATTGAATTATATCATAAATTTACTTTCAATTTCTTCATCCCATTCATCAGGCTCTTCAGCTTCATCAGGTTCATTTATTTGCTTTTCTAAGTCTTCATCATCATTTTTCTCTTCGTCAGAATTTTCGAGAGCGTCTAATTCAGCTAAAAGATTATAAATATTGATAAATTGATAATAATAAATGATAGTAAATGATCGTGAATAATAATATATGAGTATTATTTTAAGTTACCATCAGAATTATTCTTTTTATGTTTTTTATTTAGATGCTTTAAGACATCATCCAGGTCCATCATTGCGTCTAATTCTTTGTCAAGTTCAGCGTGCTTGTTCTTGGATTGTTTCATAAATTCTTCTAAATCCATGTTCATTTTTATTATATAAATTAAATGAAAATTAGATAAAATAATAAATTGTCTTAATTCTGAATTACTTGAGATTATAATTTATTAGGTAAAATATTTGATAAGAATGACAGTATAAAACAAAATAGCCAAATATAAAAACAAAATAAACAAGAAAATAGTCTAAAATAGTAAAACAAATCATTTAACTAACTGTGCAAAACAATGCATTCAAAACATATTCAGGATTCTCGATAACATTACAAATAGATAAGAGACATAAAATCAATTAATAGTTTTATAAAATTAAACAAAAATAAATATAATATATGTATATAATAATATTATAACTATCAATAATTAAACTTAATTATTCACTATGAAATAAGTAAATTATCTTTAATAAAATCAATTATACACTTATATTGTTATATATCTTATTAGAAAAAATATATAGATAGCATACTTATAATATAATATATTATTATAGCAAAATGTAATTTAAATTAGTCATCACATATAATAATTTTATATTATTTATGCATTATTTCTATATTCTTATTTGCATGAACAACAGTCCTTATTTGTTGCTGATTCTTTAAACATTGGGAAAGGTTGGGCAACTCTAGCGGCTCCAGCTGCGCATGGGCAGCATTCAACTTTTGGTGCGCAGTTTGGATTTTCACAAACTAATTCGCACTTGGGTTTTGGGCATGCTGGTTTATGACATTTCCAATCACATTTTGGTTCTTCACATACTGCCTCACATTCTGGTTTTGGAGCTTGGCAGTGAGTTACACAGTGTGGAGCTTTGCATACTGTAACACATTTTGGGCAATCGAACATTTCGCACCCTTTATCTGGGCATTTAATTTCACATTCTGGTTTTTCACATTTAACATCACAGATAGCATTTTTGGGTTCAGCGCATGAAGTGTGACATTTAGGAGGTTCGCAAACTGGATCGCATATTGCTGGGCAATGTGGATCATCGCATTTCCATGAACATTGAGGATGACATTGAGTTCTTAATTCAATTGCTGATACAATTTGAAAAGTAAGTAATGCTAAAATAAAAATTTTCAACTTCATTATATTAAAATTATATTAATTTAATAATTCATAATAAATAAAATATAAAAATAAAATATGATTCAAGGTTATAAAAAAGAAACCTTATTAAAATAGAAATATTGAAGTTAAAATTGTTTCTATTAACTTACATTCACTTTAAAACTGAATTTATTTAGTATATCTGTCATTAATGAAATATTAAAGTTAATTAGTATAATCAATATGTTATAAATTAATATTTATATATATTATTGTATAATAAAAGTTAGTATAATCTCCTTACTAAAACTTATACTAATACTTATACTTAAACTAATACTTCTATATATTATATTAAAACAAATAAATAATATAATTATTGAGTATATTTATCCTTAAGTATTTGAATATTTTATTAATTATCACTATTTTATGCTCTTTGTGGATATAACATGACTCTAAGTGTTGCTCCCATAGCTCTGGCTGGTAAATTTTTTGCAAATCTGGCTTTGACTGTTCCGTTATTTCCATGTGAACTCATAACTCTTCCCCAAATTGTCTATAATTATATATATTAACATACTCTGAATCCTCTTTTAGCTTTGTGAATATATACTACTCTTTTTCCGAAGTACCATTTAGCAGCACATCTGTCTTTAACTCCATCGATGGTTAATAAAGCTTGGGTTTCATTTTGATTTGACATTCCTCTTCTGAAACCATTGAAAGTGGCTCTGGCATATAGTCTTTATATTTATTAAACATTATTATTACCTTGGAGGTCTTCCTGTTTGTGTTTTTCTAATTGATCTAGTAGTTTCAACTGCGGTAGTGCTTTTTCCTTTACTTTCTTTCATTTTAAAATATATTTTAGAAATAATAATTTGCTTAAATAATAATATTAAATATAATAATTATAAAATTATATAAAATTATAACAGAACTACTATACTTATTAAAGAAATATAAGCATTATAAGCAAACTATAAACCAAATAAATATAACTAAAAATATCAGATTCTGTTAATTGTGTTATTAAATACTTATATATTGAGCTATTTAAATTAATCCAATTTTGTTTGCGATTTCTGAAGCTTCGTTAGTCTTGGGAAGTTTAATATAAGCTTTCTTTTTTCCTCCGAAACAATTCATTGTGTTAACTCTGAAGGCTTTTACTCCAAAGGATTGATTGAATGCTTCTTTAATTTGAACTTTATTGGCTCTGGGGTCAACATAGAAAATAACTGTGTTTTCAGTTTCCATTTTTTTATAGAATCTTTCAGATGAACAGGGTCCTTTTAAAATTGCAAATTTGTCAAAATTATTATGGGGAACTACTCCTCTTTTTGCAAACTTTGGTGCTCTTTCAATAGTTTTCAAAGATCTTCTTAATCTTCTGAATTTGGGTGTAGCTCTGAATGCTCTGAATTTTACTTGATTATTTCTTCCTTTTTATCTTATAAATAATTGTTATTACCTTTTTTTATTAGTCTAGCGAATTTTTGTGCTCTTGGGACTATAATTTAATTAAAATTCTTACATTTATCTTTTTCTTTAGTTTCAACTGGGGCTTGAGATACTATTTTCGATTTTAAAAGAAATTTTACCTTTTTTCATTTATATCTAATATATAAAAATATTAATTTTATAATTTTATTCTTTTGCTAGTGATTATAATATTATATATTTATATATTTATATGTTAATTATTAATGAGTTTTACTTTTTATTAAAGCTAATAATTTATTATAAAATCTAAAAATTTAGTTCTTAAATATATACTTCAAATAGTTCTTAAATAACTTTCTTAAATAGTTCTTAAATATCTTTATTATTATTTAATAGTATTATAAATCTTAAAAAATTATTCTAAATCATCAGTCAATTCTTCAAGTTTACTTAATTTTCTTTTTTCTTTTTATGAAAAGAAGTAGAAGATCTTGCTCTATTCGAGTATTCTTCCTTCCAGTTTTGGGCTGTATTTTCAGTCCTTCTCATAGAATGTATTACATTTGTATTTAAATCGCTAATAGATTTTCCAACCATAATATTTGTGTAAGCTTCAAGTAAGTATTGGAAGATTTTTGTCTAATAATTATAATAATGATAATAATGATAAGTAAAATTAGAAATATTATTAGAATTTAGACAATTAAATTACTTGATAGGATTCAAAATAGTACTTTGTTAACTCTCCTTGAGATTTACTTACAACTACAACGAATATCTCATTGTTGACTCCCCAAGAAGCTATATTTTTAAATAGAATCTCTTTAAGATTATTCTAAAAAATTAAAAGAATTAAACGATTAATATTTAAGTATAATAAACATTTAATATAATATATGAATATATGAATAATTACTCTTTCTAAGTCACATATTATCAATGATTTTGGTTTAATACCTAGTATTAACTTTTCTGGGAATCCGTCAGGGTTATTCAAATTAAACTTCTTTGACCACTAAAATAATATTTTAAGATAAATAAGTGAATTTAACATATTGAAACAATAATCAAACTAAATTACCTTAACATAAAACTGATGAGACTCAAATAAATCTTGATGTTTTACATGCTCGATATATGCTAGTTTTGCTTCCATTTTTGTAGTAAACTTAAGTGTTGTATACTTTTCCATTATTTTTTGCTCCCAATATATTTGTGGGAATTGCCCTTTCGATAAAATAGGAAGATATTTATCTAAATCACTTTGAAGACCTCTATTGGCAACTTCGTGAGCGTGTGTATAGTCAACAAATAGTTGTAAAGCAGTTAATGTTACTATATCGCTCTCTTCGAGTTTAAATTTGCCCATGTGAATATCATGTAATAACTAAATAGTTATTAATAAGATAAAGTTATTATAAGTATTTACTGCAACGTAAACTAGTGTAGCTGTTTCGATGTCGTTATCTGGATAAGGGTAGAATAGCTGAATAGTTAAATAAATTTTGAAGCCAAGCATTTCTTTGAATTTTGATTTGTAATAATCAGACTCTTTGTCCCATACTGCGATGATATCGACTATTCTATCGCTTTCTTCTAAAAATCTTTCTTCTATAATTGTAGTTAGTATTTAGTATGTAAGTAATTGAGTTGTTAATTTATTGTAAGGTAATATAATAAGATAATATTGTTTTTACCTAATGCATCTGGTTTATCACATACTTCATAAAGACAATAATATGGAATTTTCGCAATACTCAAGTCTAACTTTTTCATAATAGAAAACTTTAAATCATGAACAGTAGTATATGATTCTGTAGCAACTGATGTACTAGTTTGCGAGAAAAAGTAAATCGGAAACATAATTTGTTTCATATGCTATAAAGATAAATTTTAGAAATATTAAAAGTATTAAATAAACAAGTCCTTACCTCAATATGAATAACTTCATTATCAGAAGGGATTTGTTTTCTTTTTTGTTCAAAACTTTTATACAAGCGTTTAAATATGTAGTTTGCATGTTGTACTATTTCTTTCTCTGAGTTATTATTAATCTCTACACTTAGCCAATTTAAAATAGCATAATATAAGTCACTACTAGGAGCATAGCAAGATGCTAATATAGCAAAGAAGTTCCAACCTCGTATCATATTAGTACTATTATTATATAAGCAATTGTATTTACTGATTGGGGTGATTAGTTATTTGCCTAATAACTTGTATGTAAGCTTCGTCTTTTAGATCTTCAACACTATTTAAGGTTGTTTTTAAATAAAGTTTAACAATTTCTATTGGTTTTTTAATAGACTCTCTGTCTCCCATATAACCTTGTAATAACTTAAATAAGTGAATTGAGTAGTCTTCCATTTCGTCAGAGATTACAGTGAGTGGAGAGCTTATTAATTCCTAGATAGATTGGTAAAGGTTATAATTAAGTTTTTGATATTGAGATTCGTTATAAATAGTTAAATTATGTTACTGGTGTATAAGTCATTATTTCTTCGTTTGAAAGTTTTTTAAAGAACTTTGTTCTATTAGCTAATTTATTATTATAGTATTGTTCTAAAGTCCAGTTTTTTATTTCTTCTAATAGTTCTTTGGGGCAAGTTTCCATACCGCTATATATTTAAATAAGTAAGTAATATTATCATTATGAATATGATTATTATGATTATAACTATACTTTTCACAATCAGGTGATATAACTGTGTTATCAAATGAAACAAGAGTATGTACTTTTCCTAATTGTGTAAGTTGTTCAATAATTGGTGTCCTGTCAACTAATGGATCACTTGATGTTTTTGATGTGTCTAAACTAATACTATCAAATTCCCTATTCATTTTTATTTTAATTATTATTAGTTATTTTATTGTTATAATCATTATTTTAATTCTAAATTACAATATACAATAATATTAAGAGAAAGTTTTAATTATTTATTATTTATTAGTTAATAGTTAATAATCCTAATACTATAATAATTTACTATAATGATTTACAATCTATTAATTTATTTTAAATAGTTATTATTATTGATTTTAATACACTACGAAAACTTTATAAACGTTTTAATAAAAGTATCTGTACAATAGCTTAAAAATCCATAAGAAAATGCCTTAAAAAAGAAAGCAATAAGTAACGAAGATAATATCATATTTATCAACACATTAACAAATATCTTAAGTATTTCATTAAGAGCAAAATTTGAACATTTTAACCAAGTTGTATTGACACAATAACTAAAATTTGTATAACCTAATAACAAAAGTTTAGTAATAAGGCTGAACTGTTGAGGAATTATAATAAATCCAGTTTTAATAGCTAATGCCATGAATAAGTCAACAGATATTTGTTTGAAGAATTTAGTAATTTCCTTTTCTTGAAGTAAATGTCTGTTTCTTAGTGTACTTTTTGTTATACTCACGATAGATGAGTATGCCATACTAGTTAAAATACTATCTTCTTTTCTCTTTTTAATTCTTGTAGGGTTTTGTTGATCGTTATTTTGATTTTGTAGGTTATTGTTTTGTTGATTATTATTTTGTATGTTATTGTTTTGTATGTTATTGTTTTGATTTTGATTTAGAGTTTTAGTTGGATCAGAAATTTTACTTTCAATATTATGTTTTTTACTCTTTTGTCTTATTTCATTGTGATATGCACTTTCATTTTCTAAGTTTATGTTTTGATTTTGATTACTTATAGCAGTATTAACAGAGTCATATTGAGTATCATGAATAACATTATTATCATGAATGACATTAGTATCATGAATAACATTAGTATCATGAACGATTTCAATACTTTCAGTACTCGCTGAAGTGGATATACTATCCTGGTATAATAATTCAGATTGCTGGTCGTTTAAACTTTGTAAACCAACTACAACTGGAATATTGCTAGTAAAATTTCCGTTTTTATTATTTTCTATATTATTATCGATATCCTTCTTTGTTTCACTACACTTTATGTTTGTAAATGAAAAAAGATTAATTATCAGTATGGCAACAATAAGTAAATTGTTGATTCTGTTATTAATTCTGAATATTTTGTTTTTTAAAGTCATTTATTTGTCTTAAATAAATAAAAGTATTTATAATAGTATTTATAATCTGGTTTTTATATGAATTGAGTTTATTAATTATAAAGCTAATATTTATTCAATATAATTATTTTGCAATAATTAACTCTAAATTGATTTAATAATAAATGAAGTGTATAGCTGTTTTAATTATTTCAGTTATTTTAATAACAATTACATGTTCTACATCTTCTAATATTTCTGAAGATTTAAAACTAAGTTCAACACTAACAACAAGTCCAAAAAAGGATACTCGAGTCATTCAAAAAAGTAATAGAAAAGGAAATTCGGCAAAAGGAAATAGTAAACAAAAATCAAAAAAGAATAATAATAAGAATAAACCAAAAGCAAAGGCTAAAGCAAAATCTAAATCTAAATCCAAATCTAAAGATACATCAGATGCTTGTAAAAGAGCTACACAAAAATATTACGAAGCAATTAAAAC